>Ga0214917_10003323_pt1 | contig 18668 bp, 18 predicted proteins | sample LL_1208_BB_MetaG_FD_177983 | JGI IMG/M metagenome (GOLD analysis project Ga0214917, IMG submission 177983) | Freshwater microbial communities from Lake Lanier, Atlanta, Georgia, United States - LL_1208_BB | ecosystem: Environmental > Aquatic > Freshwater > Lake | place: USA: Georgia | collected...
TGGGGTGAGCAGTTATGTCTAGGTGTAACTAGCGATATTTCACTTGCAGAAGTACAAAGTAAATTAACTGGAATTTTCTCTCCCAAAAAAATCTTTGTTTTGCAACACATCCCAAGAACTTCATTAGGTAAGGTTGATCGTCAAGCGGTGGCAAAATTAGCGATGGAGAGTTAATTGAATAAGTGGATTATTGGTGCACGAGTGAAAACTCTGCCAGCTGCAATTTCACCAGTCCTTGTTGGCACCGCGCTAGCAACAGATATCAATTGGGTGAATGCCTTGCTTGCATTACTCGTTTCACTCTCCCTTCAAATTTCTGTTAATTATGCAAATGATTACAGTGACGGCATTCGAGGCACTGATTCAAATCGGGTCGGTCCAATTAGATTAGTTGGCAGTGGCTTGGCATCTGCTAAATCAGTAAAGCAAGCAATGTTTGTTAGCTTTTCTGTTGCAGCTATTGCTGGATTAATTTTGGCGCTTCAGATTTCATATTGGCTGTTGCCGGTCGGTGCAATCTCTATTTTGGCCGCATGGGGCTACACCGGAGGTAAAAAACCTTATGGTTACTTTGGCTTTGGTGAAATTTCGGTATTTCTATTTTTTGGAGTTGTAGCAACTATTGGTAGCTACTACATTCAAACTCAAAGGATCAGTGGCCGATCGATTCTACTTTCAATACCAGTAGGTGCTTTGGCCTGTGCGATTTTGGTAATGAATAACCTTCGAGATTTACCACTAGATGCCCAAGCTGGTAAGCGCACTTTTTCAGTTCAAATTGGGGATAAAAAAACCAGGTACTTTTATGTTGCGCTGCTTGTCTTAGCACAAGTAATTTCAGCGTACGCATTCACCTTTAATTCTTATGCCTTACTTACCTTAATCTGGTTACCACTGACAGTTAAAAACTGCAGATTAGTTTTGCAGGGCGTCACCGGTAAAGAGTTAATACCATTATTAATCAGTACTGCCAGATTGCAACTGCTTCTGTCATTTACTCTTGGCATCGCCCTTTTTCTATAATCGATTACAATTAAGCCATGATTAAGTTTGTCTTTATCGCATTACTTGTTTTTGAAATATATGCATTTATTGATTGTGCGATGACACCTCAGGAAAAGATCCGCAAAGGCCCAAAATGGGCTTGGCTTCTTGGAATTCTGCTAACCGAACTTATTGCCTCAATTTTATGGTTTATCTACGGTCGACCAAAGCGAAATGGCAATGGCAGGCAACGTCCTGGCCGAATCATTCCACCCGATGACAACCCAGATTTCTTGCGTAAACTTTAAAAATTAAAGACCGCTATAGGTATGTCGACCTGTCCCCCAAATGTTTACATATATGTAATTAAATAAAAAGGTTGAGCCGGCGAATAAACATAACCATGCTGCTTTGCGTCCACGCCAACCCACTGTTACTCGTGCATGTAGGTAAGCGGCGTAAGCAACCCAAGTAATAAATGCCCAAGTTTCTTTTGGATCCCAACCCCAATATCTGCCCCAAGCAGACTCTGCCCAAATTGCGCCAGCTATAACTGCAAATGTCCATAATGGAAAAACTAAAGCAACTAATCGATACGAAAGATTATCTAAAACCTCTAGCGTTGGTAATCGTTTAGCCCACTCTGGTCTACCACTTGTTTGTTCATACTTATCCAAAATTAAATAGGTAGCAGCAATGCAGTTAGCAAGTAGGAATACTCCACCAGAAATAATTGCAGCAGATACGTGAATTGCTAGCCAAGTAGATTTTAGTGCTGGTACCAATGGCGCACTTGGTCGATACAGAATTGTGATTGCTGTTCCAAGTGTCAGCAAAACTGAGATTGACACCGGTAAGCCAAGCCAACGCAACTTGTATTTTTTAAGTGCAAATAAATATGCACCAGTAAATGCTAGGGAGCCGGTAATAGAAAACTCATACATATTTCCCCATGGAACTCGGCTAGCAGATACGCCGCGGAAAATTACTCCAGCAAATAACAAGATAAAGGCCAAGACCATCATGGCGGTGGCGATACGACCAGTTTTTTCAGTTCTTGCAAAATCTAATTTTGTTTTCTTCTTATCCTTGCTTGGTGCTTTAACTGACCAAGCAACTTCAAATGCATGGGCAAAAAAAGCTATTGTGTAGACAGCCATCGCTGAGTAAACCAAGTTATTTGAAAGTAGCGCAGCGCTTCTACTTGTCATGACTTACTCCTTTAACTAAATCAGAAACTTCTTCTGCCAAACCTGGAATTGAATTCTTTGCTAGGCCAGCTATTTGAGTTTTACGACCAACCTGTTTGACCCAAATTCTGCGCTGTCTAGTGAACAAAGACGTTAGTAATCCAAGGATCGCAAGTATCGCACCAAGAAGTGCAAAGTTCTTCCCAGGATCATCAACAATTTGCAGATTAACCCATGAGGTCCATCCAGTAAATGTGATGCTGCCCTCACCAAAATCATAAGGTTGATTTAAAACTAAGGCCTTTAATCCAATTCGTTCCATCTTGCTGGTATCAATTCGATAAACGGATTGTGGAACTCCATTGTTTAATCCAAGATCACCTTTCCAAACTGAAACTAGTAATTTTGGATCTAAAACTTCTGGGTATGAAGAAAATCCGCCGCGCACTGGATCACGATCTGCAGTTGGCAAAAATGAAGATACAAAACCAATTTGTGGTGACATATCTGGAATCTTTATCGCACCAGTTGAGGTTAGATTTCCATCTTGTGGCAGAAATGTAGTTGGGCCATTAAATGTAACCTTGCCCGTTTTATCTTTAACAACCACGATTGGTGAGTAACCATTTGCTTGTAAGTAAATATTTGTACTACCTAATTTAAGTGGTGAATTAACCTTAATAATTTCATCTCTTTCCGCACTGCCATAAGGATTAGCAAGCTTTACCTTTAAGGTGTAATCAAGGGGCGAGTTTGTTATCGGGTCATACTTGGCTTGAAAATCTGTAACAGTTAATGAAAATGGCTTTAAGGTATTTTCCGATTGATACTTACCAAAACCCAATGAGTCATAGGAAGTTGGAGTATTAACAAAGCGATCGCCCACATTTAATATTGCATCACCCTTCATCCCCAATAGTGAGCCAACGCCAACTGCCACCAAAATTAAAATTAGAGATAAATGGAAAAGTAAATTGCCACTCTCCCGTGAGTAACCCTTTTCTGCGGAAATGGAATCAGCATCTCGACGAATTCGATAATGCTTCTTTCGCAAATACTCCTCAGCAATATCTAATTCAATCTTTTTAATTTCTGTAAAACTTTCCATTCGATCCAGATACTTAGGAGTTAACGGAGGTTTGGCACCAATCGCTTTGGCATGCTCAATACTTCTTGGCAGAACGCAGCCAATTAATGAAATAAAAAGCAATAAGTAAATTGCACTAAACCAAGGTGAGCTGTAGACCTCAAAAAATTTAAAGCGATCTAACCAAGGCGCAAGTGTCGGATTATCAATAAAGTACTGCCTTACCTTTATAGGATTTTGAGTTCGCTGCGGAAATAATGAACCAGGTATTGCCGCAACACCAAGCATTAATAAAAGAATTAATGCAGTTCGCATACTGGTTAATTGACGCCAACCCCAACGAAGAAAAGATCTACTATCTAAGTAAGTACTCATTTAAATCACCGGAATAAATCCACTAATTAAATCTCGCAGGTGGTTCATTAAGTAATCCCAAGTATTTGTTACCTGCAAAATACCAATAACTATTAAGAGCGCTCCGCCAATTTTTGTTATTAAATCTCCGCGCTTCATAATAAATTTGCGAAATGGTTCGGCTTTATCTAAAAACCATCCCAGCAAAATAAATGGCATACCAAGTCCAATGCAGTAAGCAGCAGAGAGTATTGCGCCACGTTGCGCGGTTGCACTTTGAAAAGCTAAGACCTGTACTGCACCAAGTGTTGGACCGATACATGGGGTCCAGCCAATGCCAAAGGCAAGACCTAGTAATGGTGCAGTCGCTAAACCAGTGCGAGTTTTAAATGCCGGTTTAAATGAGCGATAAAACTTTTCATTAAAAAGAAAAACTAAGCCAAGGCCAATAGTTAGAAATCCAAGCAGTATTGAAATAAATCTTGAATTTTGCGCAATCTTTGAACCAAGTCCACCAAATAAAACTCCATATGAAACAAAGAGTGCAGTGAAGCCAGATACAAAGAGAATTGACCCAAGAAATACTCTACCTCTGGATTTATTTCCGGTCATTCCAGATGCATATGAAAGATATCCTGGAACTAATGGAATAACACAGGGTGAAAAGAATGAGATTAATCCAGCAATAATTGCGACCGCCATCGCAATTAATAAATTGCCATCAAATACCTGATTAATAAAAAATTCGCGCATTACTTCTCCGCCAAGACTTTATCTAGCAATTCACGCAATCCCGCCACTGTCACTTCACCACTTATCCGGACAGCTACTTTGTTGTTTTTATCAATTATTAATGTTGTCGGTATAGCGTTTGGAATTAAGGAGCCTTTAAAACCAATTAAAAGTGAGTCATCAATAAAGGTTGGATATGTGATTTTAAAATTTTCATAAAAAGATTTAGCAGATGAAATATTGTCTCTGGTTAAAATTCCAGCAAATTGCACCTCTGGATACTGAACTGAAAATTCCTGAAGCAATGGCGCTTCTGCTCTACACGGTGCACACCAGGAAGCCCAGATATTTATCACTTTAACTTTTCCAGTTGCCAAAGTTTTATTGCCACCCATTAATAACTCACCAGAAATTGCTGGTGCAGTTTTTCGCTCACTTGCCTTTATAGAAAGTGCGGTTCCAGTTCCAGATACAAATCCATTTTCACTTTGGGTTGTAACACCACCGCCAGCGCAACCAGTTAAAAGTAAGGTGGTAAGTAAAAGTGAAAGTAATTTCATTTTTTAGCAGGTAGCAGATGTTTTGCTGGTTCAGAGTATGAAACTGATTCGATCATGCCATTACTATCTAAATGAAAGGAGGTAACGGAGGCTAATGTGCATTCGCGCTTTCTTGGATCATGCAAAAGACGTCGACCTTCAACTGCAGAACGTAAAATCCAAATAGGTAATTGATGGGAAACGCAGATTGCATCTTTATCTCCGGCAGCATCGCGTGCAAAAAATAATGCCTTTAACATTCTAGTAATTAGCTCTTCATAGGGCTCGCCCCAAGAAGGTTTCCATGGATTCCACAAGTAGCGCCACATCTCTGGATGCCTTAATAAACCATTGCCGAGTTCAAACTTTTTGCCTTCAAATATATTTCCAGCTTCAATTAAATTCTCATCAATTATGAGCGGCAGAGAGTGTTTTGCCACAATTGGTGCAGCTGTTTCCTTCGCGCGTTGTAAAGGCGAGGAATAAATTGCACCAAGTGAAAGTGCTGCTGACCATTCACTAATTACTTGTGCCATCTCTTGACCACGATCGCTCAATCGCCAACCTGGTTGGCGGCCATACAAAATTTTCTCTGGATTAAATACTTCACCATGTCTGACAAAGTGAATTGTTTGAGCCATTGCTCAAGCATAAAGCAGGTTAATTAAGCGATTATCGCTAGGGTAGTGATATGGCGCTCACAAAGAAACGAGTTGCCTTCTTTGATGTCGACAACACCTTATTGAAAGGTTCCACCCTCTTCTTTTTAGGTCGCGGCATGTATCAAAGAGGCTTCTTTACCAAGCGGGATGTATCGGCATTTGTTCTGGCCAACTTACGTTATCGCTTAACCGGCAAAGAGAATAAAAATGAAATTGAAAAATTTCAGAACGCTGCCTGTGAATTTATTAAAGGTCATGAAGTTAAGAGAATCGAAATAATTGGAAATGAAATTTATGAGGAGTATGTATCTCCTGCAATTTGGCAAGGAACAGTTGAGATTGCGCTTAGACATTTAGCACAAGGTGAAGAGGTTTGGTTGGTTACTGCAACACCACTTGATATGGCGAACTTGATTGCCAAGCGTTTGGGTTTTACGGGTGCTCTAGGCACAAAAGCTGAAGTAAAAAATGGTAAATATACCGGTAAGATGATTGGTGCACTTTTGCACGGCAAAGCTAAAGCGGATGCAATTAAAAATTTAGCAAGTGAAAGAAATATCGAGTTAAAAAATTCTTATGCGTACTCTGATTCACATCATGATATTCCACTTTTAGAAAGTGTTGGCAATCCATGTGCAATCAATCCAGATACATTGCTAGAGATTCGTGCATACCGAGATAACTGGCCAGTTTATGATTTCCGCAGAGCTAGAAAAATTAAAAAGTTCTTTGGGCCAATCGCAGGGCGTATCGCCGGTGTCGCCATGCTGCTTTCACCTCGCAAGAAATCTAGGTAATTCCGCCTAACAAAACCCGAGTAAAGTAAGCCAGTTATGTCTTCGCCTGCGCCTACATTTGCCGATGAGCTGCGCCTGCGCTCAGAAAATGAGTTAGCAGCATTATTTGCACTTCGTCCAGATTTACTTTCGCCAGTACCAAATGATTTTTCCGCGCTAGCTGCTCGCGCTAACTCAACACCTTCACTTGTTCGCGCACTTGATTCATTAAATCTTTGGCATTATCAAATAGTCGAAGCAGTCTGTGCGATATCTGAACCATTTAAGAAATCAGATTTAATTGAAGTCACAAGCAGCGAAACTAACTTTGCCATCGAACATTTATGGCAATTAGGTTTGATTTACAAGGATGGCGATAAGTACCGAAGCTCAACAAATTTAAAATTATTAATCGGTGATGAACCAGTTGGGCTCGGTCCGATTTATCCAGGTAAGGCTGATTTAACAAAGTTGAAGGAAGTGCCTAAAACATCAGAGGCGGTTTTGGCTAAATTAACCTGGGGTCCACCACGTGGCCAGATTACAGATATTAAAAAACCAGGTGCTGCCATCGGTTGGTTACTTGAAAATAATATTTTGCTACCTATGGATTCACATACTGTTGCACTGCCTCGTGAATTCGGAATTAAATTACGTGGTGGAAAGGTACATAAAGAGTTAAGTATTAAAGCGCCAGATCTGGCTGGTAAAAAGGTTGCGCAAAAACAGATTGACTTAGCAGCTATTGCAAATGTTTCTACAGTTCTGCGTTGGTGTGAAGAGTTATTACATAATCTTTCAGATGAACCCCCGACTGCGCTGCGTACCGGTGGTATGGGAGTTAGAGATTTAAAACGAATTGCCGAACACATCGGTGTCGATGAAGCATGTGCTGGATTTATCGCAGAGCTTTGCTATTTAGGTGGGTTATTGGTAATTGATCCAGATGATCAAATACTTCCAACCTCTGCATTTGATCTATGGCTAACTAAAGATCCAGAAGAGCGCTGGTACTCACTTGCAGTGCTTTGGCTGGAAAGTTCAAGAGTTGCGGGCTTAATTGGCAAAAATTCAGATAAGAATATTGCACCACTTGGGCCTGAATTAGATCGCGCTGGAGTTGGTTTAATTAAACAAACTACTTTAAAAGTTTTACTTGATAACCCAGAGATAAATCCAGAAATTTCATCTCTTCAATCAATTGTTAAATGGTTTAATCCACAACGAGCAAACAATGATTTTATTGGGTGGAATATTCGGGAAGCAGAGTGGCTGGGAATCACTGGGCAAGGAGCGCTTTCAACTTATGGAAAAAATTTAATTACATCTGAAGAAATTCTTGGAATCGAAGCAGCTCTTCCAAAACCAGTTGATCATATTTTGATTCAAGCCGATAACAGCGCTGTTGCACCTGGTCCATTAACTCCAGAACTTGCAGCCGAGATGGGAACTCTGGCAGATATTGAAAGCCGTGGTGGCGCAACCGTTTATCGATTTAGTGAAGCATCAATTAGACGCGGGTTAGATCATGGCAAGACTGGTGATCAAATCAAAACTTTCTTAACCAAAATTTCTAAAACACCTATGCCGCAGCCACTTGATTACTTAATTGCAGATATTGCAAAACGCCATGGTCGCCTTCGGGTAGGACAAGCACACTCTTATATTCGCTGCGAGGATGAAGGTGTCGTGCAACAGATTTTGCATGATAAGAAATGTGAACATCTACGTCTGCGCAAGATTGCGCCAACTATATTGGTTTCTGAGTTTGAGTTAGCAGAAGTAATTGGTGAATTGCGAGAGTTTGGTTATTTACCAGCCGCTGAAAATGCCGGTGGTGTTTTGTTGTCACAACCAAATTTGCGACGTGCAAAGTCAAGACCAAAGCCGCCTAGAATTATTAGTGATTTCACCGCACCAAAGGAATCTGTGGTTTTATCCGCGGTAAAAGCGGTTAAGACTGGAGATAGATCTCGTAAGGTAGAGCCTATTGTTCCTGGTACATCTGCAAATGAAACTTTATCTTTAATTAATCAATACATTGAAGAGCAAAGTTCGTTGATGATTGCTTATGCAGATACAAATGGTGGCGTTACTAATCGAATCATTCAACCAATTTCAATTTCACTTGGAACTTTGACTGCCCGAGATCATGTATCTGGTGAATTAACCCAATTTCGAATTCCTCGAATCGCTGGCGTTGCGCCAGCCCCTACTGAATAAGCACCATTTATGAATATGAGGCAGAATTAACCCATGAGCGCATCCGCAATTTCCGATATTCAGCGCTTGGTTGAGTGTCAATCTCCTACCGAAGATTTAGCCGCATGTGTCAAAGTTGTAGATCTAGCAGTTGAAATTGCCAATAAAGTTTTATCAACACCAGCTAAAGCAATTACTGAAAATGACCGGCCAGTATTTTGGTGGGGCGCACCAAATCCAAAAATTGTTTTACTTTGTCATTTAGATACTGTTTGGCCACACAATTCTTTTATACCAACTTGGAAAATCGATGGCGACAATGCAAAAGGTCCTGGCGTCTTTGATATGAAGGCCGGCTTTGTGCAGGCTCTTTACGCAGTAAAAGATATTTCTGATGCTGAAGAAAAAGTAGCACTGGTCGCAACTACTGATGAAGAAACTGGTAGTACTACCTCAAAGGGATTAATCGAAAAATTAGCAAAAGGTGCAGATGCGGTTTTAGTTTTTGAATCAGCAATTGATGGCAAGGTAAAGACTGGCCGCAAAGGCACATCGATGTACCAAGTTATTGTTACTGGCAAAGCAGCACACGCTGGGCTGGAGCCAGAAAAAGGAATCAATGCCACTGTTGAATTAGCTAAATTGGTTTTGCAAATTACCTCACTTGAAAATCCAGCACTTGGTACAACAGTTGTTCCAACGGTTATGCAATCTGGTACCACCACAAATACCGTGCCGGCTCAAGCAAAATTGGATATCGATATTCGCTCATTCACTATGGCAGAGCTAAATCGAGTAGATGCTGCGATTAAATCTTTAAAGAGTGATACTGCAAAGGTAGAAGTAATTGGCGGAATTAATCGACCACCGCTAGAAACATCTAGCACTTTAGAGTTGTATGAAAAGTTAGAGGCTGTTGCAAAAAGTTTAGGAATGCCTGAGATTGGTCATGCAAGTGTTGGTGGCGCAAGTGATGGAAATCTGGCAGCTGCCGCTGGTGCCAAAGTCTTAGATGGACTTGGGGCTGTTGGAGTTGGCGCACATGCCCCAACTGAATCATTGGTTATTTCATCGGTTGAGCCACGAATTAAATTAACCACTGCATTTATTACCGAGCTACTTAAATGAGTGACGGACCATTAATTGTTCAAAGTGATAAAACACTTTTATTAGATATTGACCATATTCTCTCCGATGAATGTCGCAGAGCAATTGCCGCATTTGCCGAATTAGAAAAATCTCCAGAACATATTCATACATACCGATTAACACCGCTTGGTTTATGGAATGCCCGTGCTGCTGGCCATGATGCAGAACAAGTAATTGATGTTTTACTTAAGTACTCAAGATTTGCGGTTCCACACTCATTATTAGTTGATATCGCCGAAACTATGTCGCGTTACGGCAGATTGCGATTAGAGGCTCATCCAGTACACGGATTAATTTTGGTTTCCAATGATCCAGCGGTTTTAAAAGAGGTAACACGCGGTAAAAAAGTTGCACCAATGCTGGGACTTCAATTAGATGAAGAGACCATTGTGGTTCATCCTGGGCAACGCGGATTTTTAAAACAAGCTTTACTGAAATTAGGTTGGCCGGCCGAAGATTTTGCAGGTTATGTAGATGGTGAACACCACGCGATTGCACTTCGCCAAGATGGTTGGCAGATTCGTAAGTATCAAGAGTTAGCAGCCGAAGGATTTTGGCATGGTGGTTCTGGAGTTGTTGTACTTCCATGCGGCGCCGGTAAAACAATTGTTGGCGCTGCTGCAATGTCACATGCCAAAGCAACAACCTTAATTTTAGTTACTAATACAGTTGCCGCCAGACAGTGGCGCGATGAATTACTTCGTAGAACAGATTTAAATGAAGATGATATTGGTGAATATAGCGGCTCTAAGAAAGAGATCCGGCCAGTAACAATTGCTACTTATCAAGTAATGACTACAAAGAAAAAGGGTGTTTACGCCCACCTTGATTTATTTGATGCAATTGATTGGGGCTTAATTATTTATGATGAGGTGCACTTGCTTCCAGCACCAATCTTTAGATTTACGGCAGATATTCAATCTCGTCGCAGATTAGGTCTTACCGCAACATTAGTGCGAGAAGATGGTATGGAGGGGGAAGTATTTTCGCTGATCGGCCCAAAACGTTTTGATGTGCCGTGGAAAGAGATTGAAGCGCAGGGATATATCGCACCAGCTGATTGTGTTGAGGTTCGAGTTACTTTAACTGAAGCTGAACGCTTAAATTATGCAACAGCAGAGCAAGAGGATCGCTACAAGTTCTGCGCTACTACCCAAACGAAAAAAGCGGTAGCAATTGCGCTAGCTAAACAACATGCAAATGACCAGGTTTTAGTTATCGGTCAATACTTAGAGCAAATTGATGAATTAGGCCAAGCTCTTGGTGTACCAATAATAAAAGGTGCAACCCCAGTTAAAGAACGTGAGCAGTTGTTTGCCCAATTTAGAAGTGGTGAAATTAAATGTTTAGTAGTTTCTAAAGTTGCTAACTTTTCTATTGATTTACCAGAAGCATCAATTGCAATTCAGGTTTCTGGCACATTTGGTTCACGTCAAGAAGAGGCACAACGTTTAGGCCGCATACTTCGACCAAAGGCAGATGGCCGTAGTGCACGTTTTTACTCACTGGTAGCAAGAGACACAATCGATCAAGATTTTGCACAAAATCGCCAACGATTTTTAGCGGAGCAGGGTTATGCCTACCGCATCATTGATGCTGATGAAGTTTTAAACAAAAATTAATTTTTAATTGCTGACCTAAATCTATCTAAATCAACCCGCCAAAAATCATGTGGCTGGTTATCAATCAAAATAACAGGTACTTGCTCGCCATATTTTTTTTCAAGCTGTTGATCACCATCAATTAACTTTATTTCTAAATCAAAATTTAGATCTGATTTTATTGATTTAATTTTTTCGATAGCAGCTTCGCAAAGATGGCAGCCGGTGCGACTGTATAAAGTTACTAATTTCATTAGTGTTTCATTCGCGACGCAATTTACCAGTTGAAAATATCCGGTCGCTAAACTCTTGCACAACTAAGGTTATATCCCCCTTTGCCTTTGTTAAATTTGCTTCAAATTGTTGAAGTGTGGCATTAGTTGTTGTTTCAGCTATTGTGCCGATTAATGGGCCGTAACGTTTTGACAGTAGTTGATCTGCGATCCTGCCAATTGCTTTAGCGAGATCAGATCGCGCTTCATCCAAAGTTGGTTCTGGTGCTTTTGCATCTGAAATGCCCGCCGTAGGTTTCTCTCTACGAGCACGCAAATAGTTTTCCTTAATTTTTCCTGATAAATCCACAGATGGCATTTGCCAATCATCTCAGACTGTTAATCTTGCCGCCATGCGTAGCAAGTCGATACTGATCACATTTGGCCTACTCGCTACTTTGATTGCATTTCCGATTCAATCTGCTAACTCCTATTCCGTTAAATCAGTCCCAGCCCCATGGATTTACACATACGCAAGTGGTCAATCTCAATCAATTCAATCTGCACCAATTGGGCCATCTGCAAATGCCGAGAAAAAATCCAATTTTGTTGTTGATTTCAATACTGTTCCACTTTCGGCACAGCCAGCGGTTCAAGCAGCTATTGATGTCTGGGCGGAAAATTTTTCTTCTAAGGTAAATGTAAATGTAAATGTAACTTGGGGACGCTCCTCAAACTATGGAGTGCTGGCAGCGGCATCATCTAAAAGTAATTTCACCTTCCCAGAAGCACCAGATCGCACTTTGTACTATGCATCTGCAATGGCAAATGCATTAGCTGGTCGTGATTTAGACCCAAAAAATCCAGAGTTAGAAATAACTATTACATCTAACGCGCCTTGGTATTTAGGGACTGATGGAAAATGTCCAAAAAATTTATATGACTTGGAGTCTGTAATCCTGCATGAGATGGGACATGGTTTAGGTTTTATGAGTGGCAGTTATTACGATGAATTTACTGGCGCTGCTCGAATTGATCAGCCAACACCTTTTGATGCATATGTACAACTTCCAGATGGTCGTAGGTTAGCCGATATGCCTTCACCATCTTTAGAAACTGGTAAGGCATTAACTAATACTCTCGTATGGTCTGGCGTTAATGGCATAAAAGCAAATAACAATGTGAAGCCAAAACTTTACACGCCAGCAATTTATGAACCGGGATCATCGGTTAGCCACTTAGATGAAGCAACATTTAAAGATTCTTTACTTGATGCTGTCATGACACCAAATCTAGATGCTGGGGAAGTTTTCCACTCTCCTGGTCCATTGCTGCTTGCGATGCTTGAAGATATGCGTCTGAAACCACCGGCCGGGATTACCAACTCACTTCCACAAAAGGTAGAGAATCCAAAAGCATTAGTAGGTGATCAATCAGCGATAATTCAATTTGCGCTACCGGTAAATGCTCGAGCAGCTCAAATCACTTCATACCAAGTAAAAAATATTCAAACAGGTGACTCTGTAACTATTACCCAAAGCCCGGCAATCTTTAGCAATTTAAAAAATGGCAGCAAATACTCCTTTAGTATCACTGCGACAAATGATTTAGGCGTTTCAGATCCAGCTGTTACCAACATTGTTACTCCTCAAGCTTCTTGGAAGGCAACCGTTGTCGATCCATCTGCAGATGCAAAGTACTTGGCGACTGCCACATTTGGTGGGAAACAAGTAATCGCTTACACCGATAGTAAAAGTGGTGATTTAAAACTTGCTACTCAAAATGGTAGCAAGTGGAGCATTTCAACCATAGATGGCAATTCAGCATCTGGTGGAAGAACTACAAACAATGTTGCAGGTTACGTATCACTTTGCACATCTACATCTGCAAACACAAATTATCTCCATGTTTTTTACACTGATGTAGATGATTTAGATCTTAAGTATGCGGTGTACAACGGTAAAAAGTGGAGTTATGAAGTGGTTGATGGCGACGGACCAAAGATTCAAGATTACAAAGAGGTTAATCGTGTGCGCACCGCATCTGATGTCTCAGTATCAAATGCCTGCGCGATTAACTCTACCGGAGTGCAAGTTTTTTATCGTGATGAAAGCCAAGGAATTTTACTTGGTGCGGTAAAGGATGGCAGCTCATGGCGATATGAGATTGTCGATGGCGATAAGGACACAGATAACCGAACAACTGGTGATGTTGGATTTCATCTAAAGGCGTTAACCGTTGGAAAGAAAATTCATATTATTTACGACAGCGTAAATGGTTTTGATTTAGATAAAAATGTAACAAAAGGCGAAATCAGATATGCCACCAGAAGTAGCGGTTTGGTCGAAGATTGGGTTTATGACACATTAGATACGCCAGCTCCTGGCGTTTCAGTAGCTGGTTATGATGTTTCAATCTTTAATGGTGCTCGAGGCGTTACAAGTGGTTGGTTTACTGGAAGTGGAATCTCATTCCCTAACCCAAACCAATTAAGGACCAATTTAATTGGCTCTGACACACTAAACTCATTCAGCTCTGGAAATTACGGAATTCCAAACTCGCCAATTGCTATCGATGATAAATCTGTTCTCTTTGGTTGCGAACTGAGATTATGCTCTCTTAATAAATCAGATAAGGCAATTTCACTTGTTTCAAAAAATCAACTAGTTGAAGGTGGTAAGGCGGTTTGGGTTACCATAAATAAAACCAGATACGCTCTTGCTGGCGTATCTGGCAAATTAACTTTATTTAAGCCGTAATTAAATTATTTAGCGTTACGACGTTGAATTCTGGTTTTCTTAAGAAGTTTCTTATGCTTTTTCTTCGCCATGCGTTTACGGCGCTTCTTAATTACTGAACCCATTTTTCTCCTTTAGTTGTCGCTAACAATTGCCAAAGATTACTAGTTAATCAGCACTATTCCAAAACTAGTGCCTGAATCTGTGATTACCACTGTTCCGATTTCATTATTTTGTGAAATTGCAACAGGTATACCGGTAATAGCAAAGGCAGAAATTACTTCGCCTTTTTTCCCTAACTCCAAAACTATCGGTGTTGGGCTTTTTGGTTTCCAGCTTGGCACACCAGCAATTGCACCGGTTGATATAAATGTGGTCCATGAATTACTTCCAGAAGTAACTAATGCAGTTGAGTTTGCTGGATATCGAACATTCCAAATTGGTTTTCCTAATGTAGAAAACTTTGTTACCGCAGCCTCAGATTTCTTTGCATACTTAACTAAACCACCTTGCAACATTCCTGCTGAAATCGAATCCCAAGATCTGGTGGTGCTCTTTAAAGTTGCTCGCGCAACTTGTTGTAAAATGCCAATTGCAGAAATTTTTAATGAAACAGCATCAACTTTACTAAGTGGCTTTATCTTTAAGAGTAAATCTGCACTTTTGCCAACTACAGTGAAACTGCCATCTGCATTTGAAATTGCACCACTTAATTGCGTTTGCTTAACTCCATATTTAATCAGCGGCACAAATTCTCCAGATTTACTTACTGATACAAAAAATCCTTTCACTGTTGCCTTCTCATAAATATCACCAAAGAGTGCTATTCCATTTGGTGTTACCAATATTTTTTGTGGGGTAATAACTCCAGCAGTTTGGGTTTCAAAGGCGTTAAGTAATTGTCCGCTAGCACTTACCTGCCATAAATTTAATTTAGTTAATGATGAATTAACCGGGAGTTGAGAAAGTTGCACATTATCTGGATTTAACAATTTACTTGGCGTCGGACTTGGAGTTTTGCCTCCTGCCACACTAGAAGCGCCAGCGATCCAAATGCTCCCATCGGAATCTAAAGCCGCCGTAGTTGCTATCTCATTATTTGTATTACCTAATCTTAAGTTCCAGAGTGGGACTCCTGAATTAGAGAAGGTAGAAATGAAGCCATCACTAGTACCGCCAAGAGTTCCAGCGATCCAAGTCGAGGTTGCAGCTTCGGTGGTTCCGATTATTGAAATTGCACTTTTTGTTAAAAGTAGATCACTGACTTGTTCATTACCAGTATAAGGAAGATCAAAATTAGATTTGACAACAGTAAAGGAAGTTGCATTTGCGACAGGTTGCAATAGCAAACTCAATGCCAAGAAAATTGAAAATTTTAATTTCAAGCTAACTCCTGCGCCCGATTCTTAGCCGCTGCCATTGCTTTATTAACCATTCCAGATAGATCTAATTCGCTAAAAACATTTAATGCTGCTGCTGTGGTGCCATTTGGGCTGGTTACATTTTTACGCAAGGTTGCCGCATCTAATCCACTTTCTTGCAACATCGCCGCTGCGCCAACAATTGTGCCAATGGCAAGTTCTATAGCGATCTGTGGTGATAGTCCTAATGAAATTCCGCTCTTGATCATCTCTTCCACAAAATTAAAAAAATACGCTGGCCCGGAACCACTTAATGCAGTTACTGCATCCTGCTGCGACTCTGGTAGCTCAACCACAATTCCACAACCAGAAAGTAATGCGTTAGCAACTGCCATGTGCTCTGAAGTTGCATACTTCCCAGCAGAGATTGCAGATACACCTTTACCGATTTGAGCAGGTGTATTTGGCATAACTCTAATTACTGGATTGTTTTGTCCTATACCTTTTTCAATAAATTCTGTGGTCTTGCCCGCTGCAATTGAAATTATTAATGTTTTGACATTTATATCCATTTTTAACGTGGTTAGTACATCACCTAAATCTTGTGGCTTCACTGCAAGAAATACCACATTGCAAGATGTTGCTAACTCATCTATACCAAGTAGATTTACTCCTAAATTAGTGGCGATATCCGCAGACTTGTTTTCATCCTTTTCATGAACACATATTTGATTGGTGCTTTGCCCATTATTTAACAAGCTTTTGATAATTGCTGTGCCCATTACACCCGCACCAATAAAGCCAATGCATTTGTTTGATAGGTGATTTGCGATTTGTGAACTCACATTCCAAGCCTACCCAATTACTCTTAAACCATTCGGATGGCTTATCCTTATGCGCTATGGCTACCAAAAAAAATAAATCAAAATTATCAAAAAATGAAGTAGCCCCAGGCTTTGCTCGTGATTGGGTTGAATTTACCGATCCGGCAGATCCAGAAAATATTTACAAATGTGATTTAACATGGCTAACTTCTTACTGGCAATGCATTTATGGAAATGGTTGCTGCGGAATTGATGAGGGAAAGCCCGATGCTGGTTGTTGTTCAGATGGAGCTTATTACTCCGACAAGGCTGATGAAGAACGAACATTAAAGGCAGCAAAGCGATTAACCAAAGAGATGTGGCAGTTTTATGATTATGCACAACCAAAAAGTAAAGGTGGCAAGCTTCGTATCTCTGAAATTGGTTTAGATAATGACCGTAAGACCAGAAAAGTTAAAGATTCTTGTATCTTCCTAAATCGAAAAGATTTTGCTGCAGGCGCAGGTTGTGCACTTCATACCTTGGCGGTTAAAGAAGATGTTCACTTTGTTGAAACAAAGCCAGATGTTTGCTGGCAACTTCCATTACGCAGATCATTTGAAACTCGCGAGATGGGCGATACTGAATTGACTGTCACCGTAATTGGCGAGTACGAACGGCTTGCGTGGGGTGAAGGTGGCGCTGATTTCAATTGGTACTGCACCAGCAACACTGAAGCGCATACTGGAAAATTACCAGTTTATATTTCAAGTAAAAATGAATTAGTTGCAATGATGGGCGAAGCAGGTTACGCAGAACTTGCTAAACACTGTGATGGCAGAATGAGCGCAATCGCTTTGACTCGCAAGGAACAAAAAAAGCGGGAACTTCCATTATTTGTAATCCATCCCGCAACTAAAGCTGTTCAAACCCAGCGCTAGTCAGCGCCAGCAATTAGATTTCCTCCATGGCTAAAGCACCTGCAAAAGATCCTTTCCGCTGCGTTGAATGTGGCTGGACTGCAACCAAATGGGTTGGTCGTTGCGGCGAATGCCAAGCATGGGGAACTGTTGAAGAGATGGCAGCTCCAAAAAAACTTTCCTTAGTTGCCGGACACGTAACAACAGCTGCAAAACCAATCGGAGATGTTGATTTAGCAAGTGCAAAAGCGCGTACCAGTGGTGTTGGCGAATTAGATCGAGTACTAGGTGGCGGTTTAGTTCCAGGTGCAGCAATCTTGCTTGCCGGCGAACCAGGTGTAGGTAAATCAACTCTTCTATTAACTGTTGCCGCCGAGACTGCAAAACAAGGAATGCTCGCACTTTATATTTCAGGTGAAGAATCAGCGTCACAAGTTCGTCTGCGAGCTGAACGTTTAAATGCAATTGATAAAAATCTTTGGCTAGCCGCTGAATCAGATCTCGGCGCAGTTATTGCGCAAATTGATTCTGTAAAACCAGATATTTTAATTATTGACTCAATTCAAACTATCTCCAGCACAACAGTTGATGGGGCACCTGGCGGTGTAACTCAAGTTCGCGAGATTGCCGCAGCTTTAATTCGCATTGCAAAAGAGCGCGCAATAACATTGGTTTTGGTTGGCCACGTAACTAAGGATGGTTCAATTGCTGGCCCACGATTACTAGAACACTTAGTAGATGTAGTTCTCAACTTTGAGGGCGAACGCCACTCACGCCTTCGATTAATTCGTGCCATTAAAAATCGTTTTGGCGCCTCCGATGAGGTGGGATGTTTTGATTTGAATGATTCTGGAATTGTGGGACTTCCTGATCCAACTGGTTTATTTACATCTCGTCACACAGATCCAGTACCCGGTACATGTGTAACGGTTGCACTAGAAGGGCGCCGTGCATTGCTTGCAGAGGTTCAATCCTTAGTAAGTGCTGGCAATGCCGATGGTCGAGATTGGGGTAATGCTCGTCGCGTAACTAGCGGTTTAGATAATGCCCGTACATCTATGACACTCGCAGTTCTAGAACTTCGAGCTGGCATCAAAATATCTGGCCGAGATGTTTATGTTGCAACGGTTGGTGGAATGAAAATCACCGAACCTTCTGCAGATCTTGCTGTTGCATTATCTGTTGCTTCTGCTGCTAAAGGTTTAGCACTTCCAGCAGATCTAGTTGCAATTGGTGAGGTCGGACTTGCAGGTGAAATCAGAAAGGTAACTGGTGTTACCCAACGAGTTCAGGAAGCAGCACGTCTTGGTTTCAAACGCGCAATTGTTCCAATGGGCAGTGATTTAAAAATTGGTGGA
>Ga0214917_10003324_pt1 | contig 18666 bp, 20 predicted proteins | sample LL_1208_BB_MetaG_FD_177983 | JGI IMG/M metagenome (GOLD analysis project Ga0214917, IMG submission 177983) | Freshwater microbial communities from Lake Lanier, Atlanta, Georgia, United States - LL_1208_BB | ecosystem: Environmental > Aquatic > Freshwater > Lake | place: USA: Georgia | collected...
ATAGGTTGTTCCTGCTATACAGGCTGGTGCACAGGTTGAACACGAGGCCGCATTGGTTGTTGTGCTATAAGTGGATCCTGCTACGCAAGATGGGCAGCCAGTATTGGCTGTAACAGTGCACAAGGTTGACCTATATGTTCCAGCAGCACATACTGTGCAGGCTGTACACGATGCAGAATTTGTTGTTGTGCTATACGTGGATCCTGCTACACAAGCAGTACACCCTCTGTTGACCGTTACAGTGCAAGCAGTGGATGCATAGGTTCCAGCTGCACACGTGCTACAGGCTAAACACGAGGCTGCATTTGTTGTGGTGCTATACGTGGATCCTGCTACACAAGAGACACATCCAGTGTTTGCTAGCGCTGTGCATACAGTAGACCGATACATTCCAGCAGCACATACAGTGCAAGCACTACAAACCCTATTCGTTGTTACAGTGCAGGCAGTGGACTGATAGGTGGTTCCAGCTATGCAAGCGGGTGCACAGGTTGAACACGAGGCCGCATTGGTTGTTGTGCTATAAGTGGATCCTGCTACGCAAGATGGGCAGCCAGTATTGGCTGTAACAGTGCACAAGGTTGACCTATATGTTCCAGCAGCACATACTGTGCAGGCTGTACACGATGCAGAATTTGTTGTAGTGCTATACGTGGATCCTGCTATGCAAGCAGTGCACCCTCTATTCACGGTTACAGTGCAAACTGTGGACACATAAGTTCCAGCCGCACAAGTGCTACAGGCAGTGCAACTAGCTGCATTTGTTGTGGTGCTATAGGTGGATCCTGCTATGCACGAGGTACACACAGTATTTGCAAGGGCTGTACAAGCAGTGGACCGATATGTTCCAGCAGCACAAATTGAACATGCACTGCAGACCCTATTCGTTGTCACGGTGCAGGCAGTGGACTGATAGGTTGTGCCGGCTATACAGGCGGGTGCACAGGTTGAACACGTGGCCGCATTAGTTGTTGTGCTATACGTGGATCCTGCTACACAAGCCGTGCAACCTGTATTTGCTGTGGTTGTGCACAAGGTTGATCTATATGTTCCTGCAGCGCATACTGTACAAGCAGTGCACGAGGCCGCATTCGTTGTAGTGCTAAATGTGGATCCTGCTATGCAAGCAGTGCACGCCCTATTTGTTGTTGCTGTGCAAGCTGTTGATGCATAGGTTCCAGCTGCACACGTGCTACAGGCAGTACAAGAAGCTGCATTTGTTGTGGTGCTGAAAGATCCTGCTGCACAAGCAGGACATACTGTATTTGCCAGGGCTGTACAAACAGTGGACCTATAGGTTCCAGCAGCACATACAGTGCAAGCACTACACACCCTGTTCGTTGTCACGGTGCAGGCAGTGGACTGATAGGTGGTTCCTGCTATACAGGCTGGTGCACAAGTGCTACACGAGGCCGCATTTGTTGTAGTGCTATACGTGGACCCTGCTATACAAGCCGTGCATCCTGCATTGGCAGTGGTGGTGCAAGTCAGAGATCTATATGATCCAGCAGCGCACACGGTACAAGCAGTGCAAGATGCCGCATTTGTTGTGGTGCTATATGTTGATCCTGCTACACAAGCAGTACACGCTCTGTTTGTGGTCACTGTGCAAGCGGTGGATGCATAGGTTCCAGCTGCACACGTGCTACAGGCTAAACACGAGGCAGCATTTGTTGTGGTGCTATACGTGGACCCTGCTACGCAAGAGACACAACCAGTATTTGCAAGGGCTGTGCAAGCAGTGGACCGATATGTCCCAGCAGCACAGACAGCACAAGCACTACAGACCCTATTCGTTGTCACGGTGCAGGCAGTGGACTGATAGGTGGTGCCGGCTATACAGGCGGGTGCACAGGCACTACACGAGGCCGCATTTGTTATAGTGCTATACGTGGACCCTGCTATGCAAGCTGTGCAACCTGCATTGGCAGTGGTGGTGCAAGCCAATGATCTATATGTTCCAGCGGCACATACTGTGCAAGCAGTGCAAGATGCCGCATTCGCCACATTACTAAACGTAGATCCTGCTATACAGGCAGTGCACGCACGATTTGTAGTCGCTGTGCAAGCGGTGGATGCATACGTGCCGGCTGCACAAGTTGTGCACGTTGTGCAAGGGGCTGTGCCAGATGTTGTTGTTTTATATGTTCCAGCAGCACACGTTAAGCACGTAGAACCTGAACAGTATTTTCCAGTTGCACAAGTAGCACACGCAAGTTGTCGGGCCCCTGAATAACTGAACATATCTATGGACTGGGTGTTGTTGGCGATTGCGGTTACAGTCGTAGTCGCTGTTGCTGTCGCATCAGCTGTCGCTGTCGCTATAAACAGGAGCCCCGCAAATAAGATCCGCAAGAGACTCACCATTTAATTATACACGTCATTTATTCTTATATTGTTTTATATCCATATATAAAACAATAATGAATTATTCACCATTTAGCAACCAATAGGATAGATAGATTGTCCTGCAGGCACCCTCTCCTTGAACACAAAGGGCTCAAAGATCGGTTTGCGCACCTGATCCCTCGGGACCGCATCGTGAACATTCTTAGCAATCGCAATATACAGATCAAATCCAGGATATTTCTCATCCCCCGCCTTATCCTGATAGACCGTGCGCCCATCATCATCCAGAGTCCAAGTCCACAGTAGATTAAAGAGGGGTGATACAGTCTCATACATCTTCCAGTTTCCCTCCTGACTTAGGAGCGGCACATTGGACCCTTTTCGTCGTTCAGGATACTCGTCATAGAGACCCTCTAGCAAACTAACAGCAAAGCGGCACAGATCAAAGGAGGGATTGGGCACGACCTTCGGCTTTTCAATCGAATAAAAGGGACCGAAATTGTATTGTCCGCCTGCATCATTATCAGGCCAATGATCGTCCGAGATCCAGAGATGGTCCTGGATCTTGAAAATGGCGCGGCCAAAATCAATAAGGCTGAAGATGCGGCCATACGTGGGAATACGCCACGTAGTATTATCGCCTGCCTTGTAATACAGATAGGGTTCTTTGGTTGCTCTCCAGACCACATTGTTTGTATGCAGATCATTGTGTGTAAAGGAGACCTGTTTCTGCAAGAATCCGAGGACAGCCACGACCTGGAAGAGCCAGGCAATCCACATTTTATCCCATTCTTTTGTGCCGTGCTGAATGATCTCTTGTTCATTAAGTGGATTCTGGATCTCCTCCTGTTCCAGCAAATCGTCCATTGTTCCCTCCTGGGCCTCTTGGCTAATGATAATCACAGGCATTGATGGAATATTGAGGGTCACATCCGGATATTCTGTGATAGAGGAACACGTACTGCCTTCATCGTCATCGTCGTCGTCATTATCGTCTGTATTTTCATCCGCATCAGCATCATTACCACTATCTTGTTCTTGTTCTTGTGCCTCTGGTTCCTCGTCAAAATCAAAGGAATGCACCGATCCACTACATTCCTTTGCTTCAACAGAATCTACCAGCAATTCTTCCGTATTTGCAACGGATACGTCATCCAGATTATCAAAGGGGCAGACCACCTCGGGTTCCGAGTCAATCTCTACCGTGGCCGAATGAGTTCGGAGGCCCTTCCAGAACCATCGGCATTGGCGATAGCTCTCATATTCATCGGTAATGCGGAACTTGTAGTTCTTGGCAATCCCTGTGAGTGACCCATAGGAGAGTGGCACACTCGGCGTATAGCCCTTGTGTCGGAACTGGCCGAGAATGAAGTTGGCGACGGCATCCACGTAGGCCTGATTTGTCGGACGGTGGAGCTTGTCAAGGGTCTTCTTCCAGGCATTTTCACCAAGGGGCAGCAAAGGGTGATCCGGCACCATATATTCGTTCTGAAGCAGGGCAATGGGATCCAATAGGTGCACGACCTTTATGAAGGCCTTCCCATCCGACTCCTGGCCCGATGCATCTTGCAACTTCACACTGTAAATGCGGGGTTCTGCTGCATCTGCTGAGCCCCACTTACTAATACGAAAAGGGTGCTGCAGGGAAGCAAGACGGCGATCTCGGCCTTCGGGCAAAGGAAAAATGTCAAGACCCGGGTGATACCGCTGTAGATGCTGAAATGGATGGAAGGTTTCAATGTCATTGTCTGAAATCGGCTCCACGTGACAGGGGAGCTTGACCATTGAGGCGATAGTCTTCTTCATCGTTCTTTTGCTTCGGGACAGAATGGATTCGGGGACCAGGACGCATTTCTTTTTTCGGGTGCATCATAAATGGCGAATGCAATGAATGTGAACCTCCGGAAGTTCAATATGAAAGATATTCCTCAGGATGCGGTGGCGATCTTTATCGGGCGTCGTCGCACGGGTAAGTCCACGCTTGTCAAGGATCTCCTCTTTCACCATCAAAATATGCCGCTTGGCACGGTGATCTCGGGCACAGAGGAGAGCAACGGCTTCTTCAAGAAGATGATTCCGCCCATCTTCATTCACGGTGAATACAATCCTGTGATTCTGGCCAATTTTGTGAAGCGTCAGAAGCTTGTGATGCAGCGCATTATGCAGGATCAGGAGAAGGGTATGGCATCCAAGCTGGATCCCCGATCGTTCTTGATTCTGGATGACTGTATGTATGATGACTCGTGGACTCACGATAAGAATATTCGCTATCTTTTTATGAATGGCCGTTGGCTCAAGGTGTTCTTCTTAATTACAATGCAGTTCCCCCTCGGTATTCAGCCGTCCCTCCGAACGAATGTGGACTATGTCTTCATTCTCAGGGAGCCGTATATGTCTAATCGCAAACGTATCTATGAGAACTATGGATCGGCCTTTCCCTCCTTTGAGTTCTTCTGTCAGATTATGGACCAATGCACCCAGAACTATGAGTGTCTCGTGATCAACAACAACACTCAGTCGAATAAGCTGGAGGACGCCATTTTCTGGTATAAGGCGGAGATGCACGGGGACTTCCGTATTGGGGCGGCTGAGTTCTGGGCTCATTCAGCGGCAATGTATAAGGAGAAAGAGGATGAAAATGCCTTTGATCCTAGTGCTATGCGTAGGTTGAAGGGGCCGTCTATTAATGTTAAAAAGGTCTAGTCTAATTAGAGGTATGAAGGGGAGTCCAATGGAATTACGGTATGCAATGGGATCCTTGTTTGCGATCTTAGCCGTTATAATGGCGATTATTGTGTATAATCAGGCCGTGCCCGATGAGGGATTTGTGGATGCAGGAGGCTGCGGTCCGGATCAGCGCTATGTGGACGGAAATGGGGCCTTTGCAGAAGCCTGCGGACAAAACATCCGGTGCATTAATGGATATGCAAAGTCGGATGTTCCCGTAAAGCTCCCACCGTTTACACCACTTCCTATTCGTCCTAAGAGGTATACGAATCAACCGGATTCGGCCGTCTTTGATACGAGCTCTTAGATCAATTAATTTACCTGCTGAAGAATAGAATGGCTCGCGGAATTAAATCAAAGAATATGGGAATTGTTGCCCTCTTTATTATCCTGATCGTGGTGGTTGCGTTTTCTACCGTTCTTCTGCGTTACTTGTTCCGTATAACTAGTGGCTTTACAGACATTGGTAGTATCACCGGCTCCAATCAGACCCCTGTGCAGGATCCCAATACGGCGTATTTGTGTAATTCGCCCAATGGGAGTGGACAGCCTTGTGGGGAGGCGGAGTTCTGTGATGGCACCACGCAGCGCTGCGTGAAAAAGTATGTGAATGGACCAGTTCCTGACACCGGCTATTTTTCGTAAAGAGTGAATTGTAATAGTATTTATCGGAATCCATAATTCCTATAAATAGTATTTTATTCCTATTGTATTTACTTGGTCTCTTCTTCCTTTGCAGCCTCCTTAGCTTGTTGCTGTTGCTGCAGCTTACGTTCTAAGACAAGGTCACCAGGTGCATTAAATATTACATTGGCAGCATCATTTACGACCTCATTCTCTTGAACGCGACTAATACTTACGGCGGAGTTCTCGGGCTTCGTTTCCGTGGCGGGGCCGAAGAGCTTCTTCTCGGCAGGCTTGTGTCCCGACTTCTTCTGTTCCTCAAAGAAGGCCGACTTGCTGTCCTCGTTCTCCTTGTATTTCTTCATCAAGTTGTTCAGTTCCTCCTGGGCATACTCCTGATCAGCCACGAGATGGGGCTTAGGATCCCAAGGTGTCCACTTGCCGATCTCCGAGCAGTAGATATTGTGATACTTGTCGTTCTTCTGGAGCTTCTTGGCGCGCTGCTCGGCCTCCTTCTCGTCGCGAGCTACGGCACGGACCTTGAAGCCCCGAATGGAGGTGCGGAAGTTGTTCTTGGCGTGGAACTCCTCCTCCAACTTGGCCTGCTCCTTAAAGAGGAAGTCATCCCAGGCAGTCTGAATCTTGGTCTTATTAATGTCCTTCTGCTGCTTGCGCACAAAGGTCTGGTATTCCTCCATTACGGTGTCAATGGGGATGCGATTCTTACGGCACAGATCTGCAAGTTCTGTCTTGCTGTCCTTGTCAAAGGCATTTGCCTTGTCGTCCAAATCCCGGTTAATGGCATTCACACGCTCAGCCAAGAAGGCCTCCAGACCCTTGACCTTGACATCCACCTCATAGCTTTGCAGGAAGCGCTCAAAGAAGAAGAGATCCTTCTTCTCTAGGACGTTTTCAGGGCTCAAGAAGCTGACAAGGGCGTATTTCTGGCCGGCAATGACCTCGTCTTCATCTAAATAATCCTCAATAGGTGCTTGGGCCATTTGTCTTATCTTCCGGAGAATCTCTTTTGACCTTTAGACTCGCAGTATGCACCTGTCCGTTTTTTTTCCTCAGATACAAGTATATAAATGGACTACGGAGTCGCTGAAATTGTCAATCGTGTGATCAAGTATCTGATTGAGGGCCTTGTCGTTGCTGCGGCAGCCCTGCTCATCCCCCGCAAGACACTCCCTATGGATGAGGTCGCCACCCTGGCCGTCCTCGCCGCGGTTGTCTTTGCCATCCTTGACGCTGTGAGCCCCTCTATGGGCGTTACGGCACGACAGGGCGCTTCCTTCGGTATCGGTGCGAACCTGGTCGGGTTCCCTAGGGGTTTATAAATAAACTCCAATAGCCTGTAAGGCGAGCAACCTGCAAGCACCAGGAAATACGCCTCACATATATAATGTAAGTAACTTGCACTTGGGTTGGAGCTCAGGCACAACTATTAATAAATGCGCCTCCGCCTTCGGCGGAGGCAGTCCCGTATGTAAGACTCCTTCCCTTCCTAAAGGGAAGGGAAGGTATGGGTTCTATTGTGCTAATAGCACAATAGAACCAACGGGTACTTACTTTGGATTTCGGTAGTCCATTTTATAAAATAAAACTCAATATATGAGGAATTAACGTAATTACTGAACAATGATATTATAATATCATTGTTGGCTAATTAATTAAAAAATAAGGATCTATTCCATAGTTCTATGAGGACTATATTTTGACAGGGGATAGCGTAAATAGGCAGATCGGATATTTGGTAAACTAAATACACCATAACAGAATCGGCAGTCTTCACGAGTCTCTGACTCCTTATCCTCCCGAAAGTGAACAGCTTCAAATGCGCCCCGTATAACGGAGACCTGGCTGTGATGAATACGGGAATTTGGATCAAACTGTTTAAATCGGATACAGCCCGAGTAGCACTGACAGAGGATGTCCTTTTCCACTATAAATGTCTCTATTTTTGGAAACTCCTGGTTGCATTCTTCATTGAGAAGGTAGCTGTGCAGAACAATATCCACACCCTCTTTGAAGGCCTGCTCAATAGCCTCTATGCGTTGAGGATGCATCGTATCATCTGCGTCCATAAAAGTGATAATATCTGTGTCTAACCGAGTTGCCGCAATATTACGATTTTGACCGGCATTCTTGCGTTCTTCAGCAGTAATAACTGTTAGGGGGAATTTATATTCTTTTTGCACAAAATCGGTAGGTTTGGAGGAAGAACAACTTACAATCACTTGATCAGGAAGACGTGTCTGCTCATTAATAGAATCTAGAAGTTTATAACAGTCGCCTATATGACCAATATAACAGGGAATAGCTACACCGATTCGCATTCTAAAAATGTATATGTGTTCTGAGTTTAGGTCATCTGAGTGTTACAGGATATTTCAAGGCACAGTATTGCGTCCAATGTGTTCCAGGTCGATTGAGTTCACACCAGTCAAAAAGGTATTTTCCACTCGGTGTTGTAAGAGGAAATGGCGTCCAAACCCTATATTTAAATGTAAACAAAGTATTCATTACGCCCATTTCATTTGTGCGCCAAATAGGATAGGTGTTCATTACATCTATGAGTTCCTCTTTTACAACGGATAGGCTCGTATCGTGAATCCATATACAGTTCAAGAAAAATATTTCATCTAGCACCCCTAATCCATATGTATCAGTATAGGCTTTTAGAGCCTCGGGCTGATTGACCATTTCCAGCTGACCCCGAAATCGTTTAGAAGAATCATTCCACGTATCATCTTGCGCCAAGAGTTTGCCGCGCCACTCTAGACTCAAGAAGTTGTCCAAGGAATCCAGAATACGTAGGCCAGCATCCACATATACTATACGTTCCCATTGTTTAAAGAAGGGATCAAAGAGATGCAGCTTTTCCCATTGGGTTGTCTTCTTAAATTCGCGACCATCGTGTGTCGCTGTGGAAAGGGGTGATTTGCGATAAGCGTCTAATAGTTGTTCCAGAGGAATACGAGGAAATGTTGCGATCTGGACATTCTGTTCTTTTAGGAATTCTGGATCTGGCACAAACTCCACGGCCACGAGAATAATTGGCCCTTGCCATTGACCTCTAGTTCTTACATCTCTGATTGTATTCTGGGCCTTTCCAAAATAACCAGCATCACACAGCGTGACTACAGCGGTAGACATATTTCCTTAAATACAGTCTGAAAGTTTAGGCTCATAAATTTGATTATTAACATCCATTATTCTTAGATTAATCTAAGAAATGTCCCAGGATACGGGAAAATTTCGCCAAAATATGAACGATCAGTTCTATACAAAGGCTACAGTGGCATCCGAATGCATAAATACCATTCTGACCAAATGCCCTGAAGCCACCACCTGTCAGTGGATAGAGCCATCTGCAGGCAATGGTGCATTCTTGAAGGCTCTTCCGTCCAATATACACCCTATTAGTCTTGATATAGATCCGAAAGATGCTGCAATAGAAAGAGCAGATTTTCTGAAATGGACACCACCTGCAACCTCTCAAAATCGCATCTTCTTTGGAAATCCTCCCTTTGGCCGACAAGGTGCATCTGCTAAAGCCTTTATTAAACACGCGGGTGCTTCTGCAACAATTATCGCCTTTATCTTGCCACGATCCTTCGTAAAACCCAGTATGAATAAGGCCTTTCCACTCAACTTTCATTGTATTCATACAGAGGATTTAGCGACTAATTCCTTTGAAGTCAATGGACAGGCCTATGATGTTCCGTGCGTCTTTCAGATTTGGCGACGACAGGCAACAGAACGGTTAATAGAATCTCCTACTGAACCGACAGGGTTCCAATATGTGAAACACGGACTGCCCTTCCACATTGCAATTAGACGAGTAGGGGTGAACGCAGGTCGCTCTCATCCTACAGGTGACTATGCCAAACAAAGTCACTACTTCTTGCAACTTGAAGAACAGCACATTCCAAATATTACAGCCATTATAGAAAAAATGAATCAGCACACCTTTCCGTCGAATACAACAGGTCCCAGAAGTCTTTCCAAATCAGAGGTAAATTCTGTGCTTAATCGATTTCTAATGCCCTGAGCTGACAATCAAAACAGAATTAGCTAATTTTGTTTTGATTTGAATACACGAGGACTTGATTTTACCTCTTCTATAATGGATCCACCACGAAAGCTGCCAGTTGTGCTCTCAGCTACTATTAGCCCAGGATTTGCCTTAAGAAACTCCTGGAATCGATTGAATGAACACTGGAGCCGACTTTGCTGTGAATTACATTTTATATCGAAATGAATAGCGCCAGAGGATTGTTGTAATATATCGCGCAAATCATACATTTTCTTATACTCTTCTGGCGTCGGCTTTCTTTTTTGAGGAACCGCTTTCACAGCCTGATCCAATTCCTCAATTTGAGCCCTTGTAATGGATCCAAACAATAAAGCACGACTATTGGTTAGATTCACTTCAACGATTTTAACCAGTCGTTTTGTGGTTGGATTGATCTGTTTGTAATGAAGCACAACCATATGAATGGGAGTCATTGATTCATCAAAGACACGTAAACAATCTCCCATACATACTCCGTTGGCCGATTTAGTAGTCTTAATAGACAGATCCACTGTTTCTTTACGATTTAATCGTGAGGGCAGATCCACAATACACGTATATCCTAGTTCTGTAAGTTCTGTTTCTGTTGCTCCATATACTCCGCACAATATACTATTTTGCCACGTAAATCCGTGCTTTTGAACCTCGGACATTATTGAACTTAAAGGATTTATTGCATTTGTCAAATTTATATACTATTTCGAATATATAGCACGTGTTCTTTTTTATATACGTCTGGTGTAATAAATTCCATTTTATCTGCAATACCAAAGAGAGAGAGTTTTGGAACTCCCTTCATTTCATTTAGAAGATTCTTAGGATCCTTTTCAAAAGAGACTTTATGTCCAAACGTAAATCCAAATTCATCATCATATCCGGTCACTTCATAGCTAATTACTGGATTGCAAAGATCGCCTACTTTGATTGGAACATTTTCTGAGAGTTCTGCAAACATTCCATAATTTATAAATACAAATGGTGTATTATCTGTTGGAGTATAATAATCTGCACGTCTATATCCGTATTGTGTAATAATATCTTCAATCCCCACCTTATCTAGAACTGGTTTTAAAACTTCTACGTATGTTGGATCTGCTGATTTTCCACGAGCAATTTGAATGACAACTCGTGTATCAGGGAATCGTTCAGAAATAAGAATAAAGAGTTCTTCTAATTTGCTTTGAAGCCGTCTCTCATTATATCCATTAAAAAATGTTTCACTGCGCCCCTTTCCACGCAGTTTTGCATTTGCAACACGGGGCCGTTTATGATAAGGCGCATCCATTGCGATTTGACAATTTGCATAGGCAATACATTGATCAAATTCTAATATGTGTTCAATGATTTTCCCCCCTTCGTAATTAATACCAATTGCATACGCTCCTGGTTTTTTTAATTTACGAGTCGATCGTAATTTACGTCTAGAACGAGTTGGCATTTCTATATATATCGCATATATTTATAGAAATGCTCTTTCAACTCTTCATAGCAGCTATTGCAGGATTAACGGCTACAGCCACACAGAATGGTCCCTCCTCTCTCTATACCTTGCTCAATGGCCAAACCTTCAACCCTCCTGGCTATACCATTGTGATGTATCAGTCCTGTATGCAGAACCAGAACGCGGGAAATCCCTGTGGCTCTTTCACGGGCTTCCAGAGCTCCAATGGCCAATATACATATCAACAATATGGCCCGGCCGCCTGCTCTGGTTCTTGTTGTCGCCAATTTGAATTAACTCTGGCGTGTGGGCCTACAATGCAGATGAGCGGAGTGAGTGAGAATCCCATCTGTGACTATCACGCTACTCTCACTCTACCAGAAGTTTGCGGCGTAGATATGACAGTTGGCAATGAGGCATACTCCGTGAGTCCTACGGCACTTCCGCCCACCTCCTCTCCTACCCAAACTGCCACTGAAACTGCCACTGCAACTGGCACTTTGACAGCCACAGAGACGGCCACCGCAACAATTACGGCATCCACAACAACCACCTTGACCGCCACAAGCACACCCCTCTTTGTGATCACCGCCTATCCAACAACCACCTCCACAATGACCCTTACAGCTACGGCCACCCCCCTCTTTATGGTCACAGCCTATCCCACGACCAGCCCTGTCAATGTGACGCCGACGTCTACCCCACTCTTTTTCTACACACCCTATCCGTCTGTTCAGGCCAATGGCACATCCGATCTATTGGCCCAGGCCCAAGCTCTCCTCAATAGTGGGAATCCGACCTCCGTGATTCTGGGCTCAGTGGCGCTCGGTGTCGTCGGTCTAGGAGCAATCGCCGGTGCTGTGGCCTATTTCCGTAACGGTGGAACTGTGGGAGGATTCTTGAATAAGATCAAAGGGCAGAAGGGGGCGATTCAGCAGTTTGCAAATGCCCTCCCTCTATCTGCAGAACAAAAGGCGAAGCTCGGAAAGGCCATTGATGACCCCACGTCTCTCGCACCCCAATCTGTCCGTGAGAAGGTCGAGGACTTAAAGCACCAGGCAGAGGCTGCCAATCAATCGGTTATTCAGATGCTGCCTCCTTCTGTTGCCCAGGCCGTTACAGAGAAACAGATTGAACTTACACGGCACATTAAAGAGAATGTGGAGGCCGTTTCCTCCTTTGCCCCTGTTGCTGTTGCCGAGAATCTTGTTCCTGCTTCTATAGAACCACTCTTGCAAACAGTGACCCCTCCATTAGAAGCTGTGGCAAATACACTGGTCCAAGTGGCATTAAAACAAGAGGATATGGAGGCGTTCAAGGCATTTTTAGAGCAGAAATCTAAGGAATAAATGGTAAATTTGATTTAATTTTATCTATAAAAACAGATAAAATTAAATGGACGCGGATATACTGAAATCACTGGACCCCTTTTCGTCCAAGGTGGCTGAGAAGAAAATTCATTTGCGCACCCAGCAGCGCAATGGAAAGAAATGCATCACAACTGTCCAGGGATTAGATGATGATCTGGATATTAAACGGATCGCAAAGGCGATGAGAAAACAATTTAATTGTAATGGAACTATTGAAGAACACGAACAGTATGGCGAAATTATCCAGTTGCAAGGGGATCAGCGGGATAATGTCATAGAATGGTTAATTGAGCAAGAAATTCTGACGAAACAGGAGGCAGAGGATAGGATTGTTAAGCACGGATAACTTAGGGCTCATCGCCCTAAGTTATGGGTATAAATGATGGATAGTCGGCTTTAGCCGACTATCGTTCGTGCATTTTTTCCATATAGTAGAACATTGAAGGGGATCTAAATCCTACCCTATTAGTTCCCTAGAATGACAGAACTCATAGACCTCATCACGGATCCAAAAGCCAGAGTGACCAAGATAATGGACGCCTTTATTGAGCGTCTAGAGGCAGAACACAAGAAACGAGAACGGAATCTGGACCGCGTCTTTGAACAATATCGCACAAAGCTCCATCGGCAGCATCTGAAAGCCATTCATTCCTATAAGTGTATTCTGGATCAGATGTTTATTGAGAGCAATCGGAATACTGATCCTGATGCCATCCAGTTTTTTGAGCGGTTTATGCGGGCCGAAGACCGTGAACCCTGGCGCCAAGTTATTCGGGAAGCCCTCCCTGTTCTAGACAAGGTAGAACGGGAAGGAGGGCGCGTAGATATGAGTATTAAGCACTATGATAGTTCCAAAATTGCATCAGGCAGCTGTCTTTTTAGTGATGACAGACACGGGCACTTCAGCTTCTTAGATGAATTCTTGGATGGATTTGATGATTTCTATGAATATAAGGTGATGAAGATGCACAAGGACGAAAAGAAGAAGAAGGAAGACGATGATGCCTGGATGGAGAATCATATTGCAGAATGGAGAATGAAGAAGGGGCCTGCAAATGAGGTTGTCCTGAAAGAGTGTGCCGAGATGCCCAACGAGGAGCCCGATTTGATCAAGCAACTTCTGGCAGATTTAGAAGAAAAACTTCCAGTATCTGAGTAGAGAATGGCGACCAAGTTGGCAGTAACACCCGCCCTTAAAAATACCTTTACTGCGTCCTATCTTATTTTAATGGGCTACACCGGTCTTACACTTATTGAGGCTCTGAGGACGAATAATGTAAATGTTCGGCACGTGATGAATATTGAGACAACTGTCTCCTTGGTGGCCGGCATTGCTTACAGTATCTTTAATGAGATGCTGAAACAGCCCACAATAGATCTGCGTGAGATCACGAAAATCAGGTATATTGACTGGTCTATTACAACGCCACTCATCATACTGGTTATTTTACTATTCTATAGTGGATCAGTTCATCCTCTGGCATCGGTCTATGGAACTCTTGTTCTACTGAATTGGGGAATGCTAGGCGCAGGATACTTAGGAGAAGAGGGAATCATTGATCGGATGACGGGATGCGTCGTGGGATTCTTGTTCTTTGCCGCAATGCTCTATACACTCTATTCGTGTTGCATACCGGCAAGGGCAAATCCTGCAGTTTTCTTTATCTTCGCCATTATCTGGAGCTTTTACGGAATCGCCTATTTGCTGGATGAGGAGACAAAGAATATTATGTATAATGCACTGGATGTGATCTCCAAGGCACTCTTTGGTGTTGTTCTATATTTGTATTACGGAAAGGTGTTGGATTTCTAAGCGAGAACCCTCCTCGCACGAGGGAACACACCCTCGCCCTAAAGGGCGAGGGCAGTCTCATTTAATTCTAATGTGAGTGGATTATTCACTCACATTAGAATTAAATATGTACATTGTAGAATGTTCAAAGCCCTCCTTGCCGCCCTCACATTCCTATCCGTCGTCTCTCAGCCCATTGCCACCAATTGTGATACAAACTCTGTTTTCAAGGTGGATCAGATCTCTATTGAATATGAAATCCCTCCAATCAATTCCACTTTATCCGTCGCCTATACAGTTCCTGAAGTGATTCAGGATGGCACGGCAAAATTTACTTGCACTCTAAATGGAATTCCCGTTCTAAACGAACAGAAGCCATTGTGCCAGGATACAACGTGTCCTATTGCAGCCGGATTTCACAATGATTCCAATCCTTTTGAAACAGCACTGACATCTGGAACTCTGAGTTGCACCACAAAGTGGTTGGCTGCAGATGGGTCCACTCTTCGTTGCATCAAGATCGTGGAGACCTCCTAACGCTTATACTTATTGGATACGCGCCGAGTTCCATTGGCTCTCGGAATTAGCCCCTTGGCCTTCAAGGAGGCTGTCATTGTGAAGCCGATGGACTTGCCCTGTTTATAGAGTTTCAGATACTTCTTATCACGTTTGGTGGCTCGGTAGGTCATTCTATTAAACTCATATAAATCTATATGAGTTTAAGAGGCTGCCCTCACCCTATACGGTTCTTATAAACTGCCACTGCATATCCGAACAAATCCCCTTCCACGCCTGATCCTGAATATATAACTTATCTCGGTTCTTGAGCAACGGAAAACAAGCCAAATGTTCATCCATCTCGAGTAACTCGCAAAACTTATATAAAATATAGCCGTAGCTCAAAAAGTTTCGGCGACCCTTGGGAATATGCTTCTTGAATGCCGGTTGGATTTCACGAAACATATGACGCAACTTCTCTTCGTCTTCTCGGCTCATAAAGGGCGCATTCTGCCCTGAAAGTCGGTTAATAATATGCGGAATATGCTCATAATATTTGGTCTCGCCCATATGGCGCAGAATCTCCCTCAGCTTGGTGCGTTTCAACGATCCAAAGTTACTAATGCGCTCCTTCTTGAGCTGCAACAGGATCTGATCATAGATGCCCGCAGGAATCTCCGTAGACTCCTTGGCCTGGAACTGAGCCAGCCATTCATTAAAGTGATTGATCTTCTTATACGCATAGTATGACAGTTCGCGCGGTGGATCCTTATAGGAGGGCTTATCGGAGTCAATCAGAATGAAGTCCTTGTTGCCACACTTGGAACACGTCATTGTGGCCTCATTCATACACATAATCATTTCAGATCCGCACAATTCACACTGAGTCCACTCGTCCTCCGCCCCCTCAGGGGCCTTGGCCATACTCGGATCCTCGATCTGCAGATACTGATTCAGGAGATCCGAGCGCTGTGGGGCCTTGATTGAGGTTTGCACCTGGGGGCTTAAAGAGCCTTTAAGTCCTCCATCTTCGTCTTTCTGGAGATCGCTCAGGATCGCCAGGATAGACCCCGGTTTTGATCGATTTGTGGTGGATCCCATTGATGCCCCAGTATGAATCTTTTCTTGAATATCATAATATTTGAAAAGGATTGACCCTGTTTTTAAATAATACTCGTTGAGTGCATCGCCACTTTCAATGGACTTGACCTTCTTTTCAAGTCGTTCTAGTTGCTGCTCCAGAGTCCAGAGATCTGTAACGGCAGTTGTAGTAGTAATCTTCGTTTTAAGGGCATCTATCTGCTCTTTGTATTGAGCGAGGTTGGACTTTTCCTCCATCAGGGAATTCACTTTTTGGCCGTGCAATGCATCCAGCGTCGTGCGAGTCTCCGGATGACCGAGTTTGGAGGGCTTGGTTTTCCCTTGTGATGAGTCCGCCATATCCGTCTCCCCAACTAATTCTAATAGGGTTTAAATGGGGGGTGAAAAAAGGGGGGATAATTTAAATTTTTAAAAACGCACTTTTGCCAAAATTATTTTGTCACCAGAGGGTATAACAAATGACAGGAGGTGGTTTAATGCAGCTTGTTGCCTATGGCGCCCAGGATGTTTACCTTACCGGTAATCCCCAGATCACTTTTTTTAAGGTGATTTACCGTCGTTACACCAACTTTGCCATGGAGTCCATTGAGAACCCTTTCAACGGTGCTCCTAACTTTGGCAAGAAGGTGACTTGCACTATCCAGCGCAACGGCGACTTGATCCACCGCATTTACCTCCAGGCCACTCTCCCCCAGGTGGTCATCAACGCTGCCACGGATGGCTCTGGCGGGCAGTTCCGTTGGCTCAACTGGGTTGGCGAGAACCTTATTGCCTACGTCGAGCTCGAGATTGGCGGCCAGCGCATTGACAAGCACTACGGTGACTGGCTCCACATCTGGAACGAGCTCACCCAGGAGCCTGGTAAGCAGGCCGGCTATGCCAAGATGGTTGGCAACGTGCCCGAGCTCACCAATCTCATCTATGCTGGCGGCGCTGGGTGCGACAACTACTGCTATGGTGGCGAGCCCAACACCTCCGAGGTCGTTGGCTCCTGCACACCTATGTATACCCTGTATGTGCCCCTTCAGTTCTGGTTCTGCCGCAACCCTGGTCTCTCCCTGCCATTGATTGCGCTCCAGTATCACGAGGTGCGTATCAACCTGGAGTTCAACGCCTTGAACAACCTGTGCTGGGACCAGGCCACTGGCTCCGACCCCCACTCTGTCCGCAACCGTGTTGCCCAGACTGGCTTGGCCGCTGCCTCCCTCTACATCGACTACATCTACCTGGACACGGATGAGCGTCGCAAGTTCGCCCAGGTGTCTCACGAGTACCTGATCGATGTGCTGCAGTTCACTGGCGGTGAGTCCATCACCTCTTCCTCCAACAAGCTGAAGCTCAACTTCAACCACCCTTGCAAGGAGCTTGTGTGGGTCGTTCAGCGTGACTCCTTCACCTCTTGCGATGACACCGTGGTTGGCCCCTACAAGGGACAGCAGCCCTTCAACTACTCCGACTGGTGGGACCGCTCCGTTCTGGAGTCCGGTTACTCCGTGACTCGTGTCGAGGGTATGGCGGGTAAGAACCCCGTGATCACTGCTCTCCTGCAGCTCAACGGCCACGATCGATTCTCTGTTCGTGAGGGTGCCTACTTCAACTTGGTGCAGCCCTACCAGCACCACACCAACTGCCCTGCAGTTGGCATCAACGTCTACTCCTTTGCTCTCCAGCCCGAGCAGCACCAGCCCAGCGGCACCTGCAACTTGTCCCGTATTGATAACACGACCCTGTTGCTGACTGTCTCCAACAACGCTGTTGGCCTGAACTTGTCATCCACTGTCCGCGTGTATGCCACCAACTACAACGTTCTGCGTATCATGAGCGGTATGGGCGGCTTAGCATATAGTAATTAAAAAGTTCCATTCCCCCCGGTCTGGATTCTATTTTATTATGTTGTTATGGGTTAAAATTTAATGAAATAATTTCTATTTTGAGTGGTAGAAACCGTTCAAAATGGAAAGGAAATGTGGTAGACCTCCAGGATTAATTGTGTATACCCCAGTTATATATAATACAAATGAATATATGGTTGGATCTCTAGTATCCAAAGGCAAGGAAGTAAAATTTGTGTTTGATAAAGAAGATTTTGATAAAATTAAAGATAAGACTTGGCATTTATCAACAAATAGATATATTTCACACGGCGTTATTATTGATGGTAAAAAGAAAGAGTTATATCTACATAATCTTGTTATGGACCGATTAGAACATCCAGGAAAAGGCTCCAAAGAATCCATTGACCATATTAGTCGTAATGGCCTGGATAATCGTAAAGAAAATCTACATCTAATTACACAGTCAGAACAGAATCTGAATCAGAAACGAAAAGGGCGCACGATAACTCTTCCTCCTGATGCAGATATTAAATTAGAGGATATTCCTAAGCATATTTGGTATATTAAGGCAAATGGACATCACGGAGATCGGTTTGGAATTGATTTGAAAACAGAAAATATAAAGTGGAAAACAACAAGTGCTAAGAATATAACTCTCAAAGATAAATTACAAGTTGCTAAAGAACAACTCAAAACATATTATACTCTCTATCCCTATTTGAATCCAGAGAATGATGAAACTGCAATGCTTAGAGAATCATTATCACATTCCTATGAAGAAATTATTAAATTGGCTGAGTAGATGCGCACCCGAATCAAACAAAAATCACAAAAACAAAAAACACGAA
>Ga0214917_10003326_pt1 | contig 18656 bp, 24 predicted proteins | sample LL_1208_BB_MetaG_FD_177983 | JGI IMG/M metagenome (GOLD analysis project Ga0214917, IMG submission 177983) | Freshwater microbial communities from Lake Lanier, Atlanta, Georgia, United States - LL_1208_BB | ecosystem: Environmental > Aquatic > Freshwater > Lake | place: USA: Georgia | collected...
GTAGACATAACAGTATTTAGGGAAGTTCCGCTAGAACCTCTAAAATTAACTGTAAAGTTACCACTAGCATTAGTTGTGTAATATAAAACTGACTGCGTTGTAACATCATAATTAATTGTGCCTGTTGCTGCTGTAGCCGAAACTGTAGAGACTTCAAGAATATTAGAAGTCTTTATGTCTGCGTTAGATGATGTACCAGCGAATGTTTGTAGAGCAGTAAAAGTAGTGGCTGTGCCAGGAGCTACAAAATCTGTTCCTGCTGTAGCTGCTGTAAATGCAGAAGTTCCATTACCTTTTAAGACTCCAGTAAGTGTAGAAGCACCTGTACCACCATCTGCTACTGCTAGATCGGTAATGCCTGTGATAGAGCCACCAGTAACTACGATAGAGCTAAAGGTAACACCAGTAATCGTTCCACCTGTGATCTTAGGTGCAGTCATGGTATATGTGCCATCACGAATACCATCTCCGCAGTCTCTGATCTGCGCCATCATATCTCGCATGGTATCGTTTACCGCAGAAGGTAACATCCCCTCTGGTGCGCCATCTGGAGGTGCAGAATTGTTATTAGCAGGGGTTAGTGAGTATTTTGTATATGCCATGATTTTCCTTAATTACTCTGTTATTCCAAATGCAGCACCATAACCTATGTTTAGTGCCTTCCTTTGTAATTCTTTGCTTAATGGTTCTATGTTTGTTGTAGATGCTTTAGACATCAATCTTGCTGCTAACTTGGGATCTAACATGGCATCAACAAGTAATTCTCTTATTTGGTCATCTGTACCATTGTAGAGCCAATTGAGAGGTGCTACCACCTTATTTGCTGCTGCCGGTACTTCTCCGAACATCTGTTTTCCGATGATTCCACCGATAACATTAGCTGTAGAAAGATTCTTAAATGTATCCGATCCTGGCACTTTGCCTGACCGATTTAATACACCAGAATCTAAGTCTCTACCAACTCGTTCTAATATTTTTACTTGCATCTGAGACATATTTGTATCTTGTCCTGCTGCTCGGATAGCCCTAGTAAAGTTAGGTTGAGAAATCATAAATTGACCTACATTAATAGGATCAGGAATTGTAGAAAGAACCTTACCTCTAAAGCCTTGGGCTGCTTCTAATCTTTCAATTCCTCGGCTTGCCTGTGCATATTTATTCAAATAATTTCTATATCCTGGTGCAGCAGACTCAATAACATCGTCTACAGCTTTAATGACTGTATTAAGTTCTTTGTTTGCTACTTTATAAGCACCAGCACTAGCTCCACCTTTTTGTGATCTGTCTAGCAACCCTCTTTCTGCTGCCCTTAAATCTTTTCTAATTTCATAAAGCTCATCAACATTTGTTGCTCTGCTAATGTCTGTTTTTACATCATTCATAACAGATATAACAGAATCTCTTTTACCAGCAGGAGATTTTAAGACATCTTTAATTTGTTGATCTACAACAAGAGTTACTCCTCTTTGCATTTGCTCTGGTGTTAATTGTGGATTTGCAAAAGCTGCTATTCTTATTGGATCTGTAACTTCTTCTCTTTTTGCAATTGCAGATGTAACCGCATCTTGGTCTTTAGCAAGTCTATCAATAATAGTCATTCTTGCTTTGTTAGCCTCAGATGCTTGTGCAGCAAACTTACCTGTAACATCTAATGCACGAATAGGTGTTTCTGCTGAGATTAAGCCTACATCTCTGCTTGCTTGTGCTGTTGTTGGTGTGTAGCCAGGTACTTGTGGCTGAAACTCTTGCATACGAGTAATAGCAACTTCTGGTTTATTAGCTAACTGTCGTAATACATTGCCTGTAATTACTTCTCTACCAGCCTCTGTAAATGGGCGAACTGTCTCTCTAACTGCTCTACCTACTGCTGGAATGGCTGTAGCACTTGTACTAGGAGCTACCATACCACCTAGCATTGCCAAGCCTAATTGACCGCCTGCACCAACATCTGCATATTCTCTACCAGCAGCCGATGCACCAGCACCACCTACCGCAGCAGATGTTTGTAAAGGTAAGTTCTCAGTAAAGAACTTTTGTACAGCAGATGGCTGTGTTAAGGCTGTTTTACCAGCTTGGTATGCTCTTTGAACTAAAGCAGCAGGAGCAGCAACACCACTTATAGCAGAAGTAACATCCTGTATTACTTTTTCGCCTTTGGTCTCTGCCTCTGGCAATCCAACTTGTGTCATGCCTCTTTGTAAAACTTGGCTAGGCATTTGTAATCTAGGAATTTCTGTTCCTGTTACTTTGCCTACACCACCTGTAATAAGGTTAATAAGTGTATTAAGAGCATCACCAGCAATTAATGGAAGTCCTGCTGCGCCTGTAGCACCAACCCTAGCAGTAAGACCTAATTGTCTAGCGACTTCCTCACCAGTTGTTCTTTCTTTTGGTTCTGCAAAATAACCTTCCATTAACTTTTGTGCTTGCTCGGCAGTAGTTCCTTCTGGAACTTCAAACCTAGCAATTCTGCCATCAGGTAGTTCAAATCTTGCTATTGGCATTTTATCTTTGTCCTGTTGGAGTTGGCTCAAAACCTAAAAATGTAATTCCTTTTGCTGATGGAATACCTAATTGTTGTTTTGCTTTAGGCTTTTCTGTTACTTCTGGTGTTTTTTTAATTTCTAATCCTTCAAATGGATCATAAATAACATTCTTTGGATTAGCACCCTGTCTTAAAGCAGTATCAGAATAAAATGTTTTTAGTGTTTCAAATTGTGTTTTTTGACTATTAACCAAAGCACCAGCAGCCTGATCAAATTTATTTCTTTGATCTGCTGTAAGCCTTGTTCCTTCTAAGGCTTTATTGTATTGCGCCCTAATTGATTCTGGAATACCTCTAGCCTGTTCAGCAGAAGCATATTCGCCTTCACGAACAGTAGAGCCTGGATCAAGAATCTTCATGTATCCAAAAATCTTAGACATATCACCAGGAGCAGTATCTGGAGCAGAAACAATTTTACGATAAGCCTGTGATATTTCTACATATGGTTTTGCTTGACCTAAGAAAGATGTTCTTAATTTGTCATCTTCGGCAGAGCTTTCAGATGCTAACTTTGCTTTTGGTATTTGTTTAACAATATTAAGATTGTCATCCATAAAAGCAATAGTAGATCCAAGATCAACTTGTTTATATTGTTTTTGTCCTGCTTTTGCCATTGATGCTTGTAATTCAAGAAACTTTAATGGATCTTGACCAGCAGCTTCTAACATTAGCGTATCTTGTAATTTAGAATAATCTATAACTTTTTTAGGAGTTATTGGCATTGTTAATGCTGACATTGTTTCAGCAGTAGGTATTTCTCCTGTTTCTGTTGGAACAATACCAAACTGAGGAATTTCTTTTGTAGCACCTTGTATAGCCTCTTGCAATCGTTTTTGAGCATCTTGTTTTTTCTTGTACTCAGCTAACTGCATACCAGTAACCATCTGCTTTAGCGTTCTGTCAAAAGATTGGTTATAACCTTCCATGCCTGCGCCTAATGCGCTACCTAATAACTGTCCTGTGCTGATGGGTTGTCTTGTTTGTCCAGACTGTGATAACAAAGCAATAGCAGAATTTAACAAGGCTTGTTGTCCTGCATTGGACTGAATACGCTGTTGCTCGGCAGGGCTAAGAATTTGCGAATAGTCTTGTTGCTGACCGAATAAAGTAGATAGATCAATTGCCATGTTTTATCCTAGTAAAGAATTTGGATTTCTTGCTCTCTGTAGAGCTAATAAGTTGTATAAACCTGAGTAATCTACTGCGCCTTGAGGCATTTGTTGTCTACCACCCATTTGCATTTGTGGATAGGCTTGTGCTTGTTGTTGCTGACCACCACCTAATAAACCACTAGCAGATCTAATTCCTTGAATAGCTTGCATTGGTGATATTTTTGTAGGTGCAGATGCTGCTGCACTAGCAATCTCAGCATCTAACGCAGCCATTTCTGTAGGCAAAGTAGTAGCAGGCACATAATTGCCGCCAGGAGATAAAACAACTTCTGATGAATAATCAACTATTGGTGCGCCACCAGTTGTTGCAATTGTTCCACCAATTGTTTCTGTTCCAATTGGAAGCCCTGTATTTGCTGCTGTACCCATACCTGCTGTAGTACCGCCTTCTGCTATAGCTGCTGCATCCAATAATCCTGCACCACTAGCTCCTGTAGCATAAGATGCTGCTGCTGAATTTGCTGCTGCTGTAGCTTCTGCTGCTGTAGCTCCACTAGCAATTGCTGATGAATATGCTGCTTCTCCTGCTGCTGTAGCTGCTGCTTCTGATCCAACAACAGTTGCTCCCTCTGCTGCAAAAAGAGATGGGTCTAAATATCCTGTAGCATAAGCAACTGCAATAGCAGCAGGTAAAGTCCATCCACCAGGAATTTCTCTACCTACAAATTTATCTACTTCCGATAAACCTTGCCCTATGGCTGGAAATGGATCTATTGATGCTAATGCTTCTCCTGCTCCACTACACATAATTAATCCTTTAAGTGTTTGACTGTATTAAAGCCAACAGTTTTATAACCTAGTCTCTCATAAAACTGTCTGGTTTTATCCATGTCTACTGCTGTTGTTTGTCCTAAATGCAGATCATCTGCACCCATATCTTTAGCCCATGTTTCTAGTGATTTTACTAGTTTAAGTGCCACTCTACTACCTCGATACTCAGGCAATACAAAGAATCCTAGATCGCTGACTCTTTTACGATTACTAAAGAAATACTCATGGGCTAGACCAGATATAAATCCGATAATCTTGTCATTCTCTATTGCAATAAATCCGACTGCATTAGGATTCTTAAATAAATGTAGAATCTTGTGCTTTTCTGGTGTTGCGTAAGAAAACTCTGCCTCGGCTACCATCTTGGTAACCAGTTCAAAAAACTCCTCTAAACGATGTAGGGTTAGTTTTTCTACTATCAGAAGAATCCACCGCCTAATAATCCACCGAGTGCTGCACCGCCTAATGCACCATAACCTGCACCGATTGATGGGAACGCTTGACCTAGTGCATAACCGCCTAGACCTCCAGCAAGACCGCCACCAAGGATGCCTGCACTACGATTTTGGTAGGTAGGTGCATTTGTGGTTTGTGTACCATAGCTTCCTAATGGAGTGCCATAGACCGATGACAGATAGCCTTGAAGTTGCTGATAGGGCAACTGTTGTCCGAACTGATAACGAGCCAATTGCTCTTGTAGAGGTTGTGCAGCGATTGCCTCTTGTTGTGCGCCAACTTGGGCTAATGTCTGCGATGGTAGGAACTGTTGGCTGTAGAACTGAGGTGCTAAACCTGCCAACTGAGATTGGGCTAATTGCGCCTGTTGCTGTAGTCCTCTTTCCTGTTGGTACTGTGTGCCTGCGATATTGGCTGTAATATCCCCTAGAGACCGCCCATAAGCCTCTGTAGCAGTTCCCAAGGCTCTTTCCATACTGCCACTACCCAAACGACCAGACTTGCTGTAAAGGCTCGAAATGCCTGGCAATACTGCTTGGCTAAACTGTTGGGTTAATGGGCGAGTCGCTGCCTCCATCATCGCTTGTTGATAAGGATTCGCATTTAAGAACCCACCGGCAGCAGTCTGTCCGACTTGACCCATAGATGCTTGATAAGCCTGTTGAGCCTGTTGTAGAACAGGAGACTGTTGACGAGCCAATTGTTCTTGCTGTGCAATAGCCTCAGTCGTAGCAGCAGATGGGCTTACATAAGTCTGACCAGGAAAGAACTCAGGTTGTTGTCCTGTCAAGAATAGACTCTGCGCCCTCTGCAAACCTTGGGTAAGGTATGGGAGTAACGCTGGATCTACTGACGATGTGCTTGTGGTTGTTGCCATAGTTTTATCCTACGATGATGTATTTGTAAGTTTTGTTTGCTGTGTTATTAGAAAAATGCGTAAGTGTTGCACTTCCATTTGTTTGCGAACTGATATAAATATCATATGCTGCATTTGTATTTACATATTGCATTGTTGCTATTACCGATGGTGTTGCAGGTCTTGTTGGGCTAGATTGTGCTGCTGTTTGTTCTAATGTAACCGCTGTATTTTCTGTTCGCCATACAATTTCTACATAATCATTTGCTGCAAGTTCTACAAAGTAATTCATAGCTGCAATAACATGACCAAAAATACTTGCACTTTTTCTTGCTGGCACAGTAAACATACTGTTTGATCCTGTAATATTAGTGCCATTTTTTCTAAACCAAATATCTACATCATGCTGTGCATTATCTGTATTTTCTAACTGAACGCTAAATTGCACATTGTAAATACCTGCATTTCTAACATTCATCCTAGAACTATTAGATAAATAAACACCATTAGAAAAATCTGTAGTGTTAAATGTTATTGGATACGCAGTAGTAGTGCTTGCTGCTGTTTGGTCTGTAGAGTCTTGGAAAGCTCCATAAGGAACTTGGTTTACAAGACTATTAGCAGAACTTGGTGCTAACAATATAACTGAATCTATACCAATCCGAGCATCTGTAATCGTGGTAGTTGTTACATTTCCTGTTGCTAGAGTTACAGACCCTGTATTGTTTGTCTTGCCATTCATAATCCCATTGACTACCTCGGCTACTCCACGAAAATCGCTACCAAATGGGGGTAATGCTCTAAACATTATCTAGTTCCTAGAGGGCTTAAATCGATGTCCATTCCGACTGCTGATGTCCAACTACCTGTAGGGGTTAATTGTAGACGATGATAGCGACCAACACCACGAACTGCGACTCTATTTTCGCTGTTTGCAGATGTCTGAGATCCAAAGGTTATAGATTCTGACAAAAGCCTACGAGACAACAATGCTACGCTTCCAGAGCCATCATCTACTATGGGTTTAACCATTGTGATTGCAGATGTTGAGCCAGGTATTTCTATATCACCTGTTTCTATGTAGGCTGTGGCATTAGCACCAGTAAAAGTAACAATCTTTGCACCATCCACACCGGCTAACTGTAGTTTTCCACCAAGCCAAAGTCTGCTATCAAAGGTTGTCAAAATGGTCTCTAAAGTACCATAAGTGTCCATACCTTCTAATGTAACAGCAGGGGTAGATGTTGATGCAATCTTGTCTACATTGGTTGTACCGCTAGTCCATTTTTGAGTCTGAAAATTGTAGATTAATAGACTGTCAGGAGTAGCTGAACTGTTAGAGGCATAAGCCCAAATAATTAGTTTTTTGGATGGATCTACCGCAACAGACATAAGGTATAAAGTACCTTCGTCTACATTATCAAAGAAGAATCGGTTTACTTTCTCGTTTCCGATTGGCACTATATTTTGTCCATCACAGGCATAGAATCCATCATCTCCTAAGAAGAACGATGTTCCACCATACTGAATAATGGAGTTAGCCTCATAACATCCTAGGTTTCTACTAATGTTATCAAATTGGAATACAAGAGGGCTACCAACATAAGACATACGATGAATGGCTCTGTCCATAAAGATTAGACCAAATTCACCACCTGTTACACCAACAATAGATCCACCATCAGGAATATCTTGGTAGTCTGCCTGTGTAGTAGCAGAATTTGCCCAAGATGACTCATCTCCTAATGCTGACCATTGAACTCTGTTTTGATAGCTTGTTTGCCATCCAGACACTACAAAGTCTCTAACAACAGTTACATATCTTGCAGCAGGAGCATCTGCTGATAGGTCTGCAAACAAAGAAGAACTGTTTAAGTTATATCCTTGTATTTTTGCTTGACCATTTGCTGCAATAATGACTGATCCGAACTGAGTAAACTTCCAACGCTGATCTGTAGGAGTTGAGTAATTACCTGATTTAGACACATTGTTTAATGCTAATGTTCCAGAATCTAACTTAAATAGTTTTGTAGAACCGCCAGCAAATACAGTCGTAGCTCCTGCTGTGGTTTTGCCTGCTACTACATTGTTTAGATCTTCCGATGCTGATGCCGAATAATTTACAACAGTAGGAATAGCACCATAGCCTACTAATTTAGGATAAACATTCTCTGCTCTCCTAAGACCATTAGTAATACCTGGCTGATCTGGTGTCCATTCTCCGAATGTAATTCTGCTTATTGCCATTGTGAGTTTCCGCTAGATATTTGTGTCCAAGTAGTCGATGATGCTGATTGTGCTGTCCACGACTCTGATCCTGCTGTCTCTGCTGTCCATGTTGTATTGCTTGCTGATGTGGTTGTCCAAGACTCTGATCCTGCTGTTTCGTCTGACCAATTATCGCCTAAGACATTACCACTTGCTACTACTGAGGCATTTGCTGTAATAACTGCATTGGCAGAATAAACCGCTTGAGCTTGTGCATCTACATAAGCATTAGCAATAATTATTGCTTCGCCAGAATACTGAACACCACCAAGTCCTGTTACTGTTGCTGTGCCTGTTATTTCTGCTGTAGATGTTCTAAGCCTAACAGCCTGAGATTCCACAGAAGCATTGCCTGTAATTGTCGCATCACCTGTTCTGACTCGAATACCTGTGCTTTCAACGCTTGCTTGTGCATTGATAACAGCAGCTCCAACCAGTATTGCGCTTCCTGTTGCATCAACTGTTGCTGTTCCATTTATTATTCCTTCGCCTACCAATACTCTTATAGCTTGTGCTGTTACAGAAGCATTGGCTGTTATATCTGCCGATGATGTACGGATAGCAGATCCACTAGCGACTACTGTTGCATCTGCGCTTATATCTGCACTAGCATTTCTTGTTCTTTGTCCTGCTGCAACAACAGAAGCATCTGCTGTAACAAGTGCCTCACCTGTTCTTTGGCGAACTCCATCCGCACTTACTGTTGCGTTTGCTGTAATCGATGCAGATGGGAACTTAACACACAGAGTAGTCCATACAGGATCATCAAAAGAGATATTGAGTTGGTCTAGATTCCCAAGGGAATCCATGTCCTCTAATCTCCAGTCACCGCATACTTCGTCTGTTTCCCAAGTATGATCGAATGAGTATGGTACTTGTTCTAAAGTCCCGAACTGATCTAACTGTTCGAGAGTTAATGGCATTAGGCTAGGGTAACTGAGAGGCTACCAGATGCAATCTTAAAGATGTCTCCTGTATCAATAGCCTTTGATGTTGTTAAAGGTGTGTGATATAGCAGATTTCCTGTTGTCAGAGCATCTAAGATGCCAATATGAGTAATTGTTCCCCAAGATGTTGTAGCTTGGTCAAATGTTATGTCTGCCGTAGTTACGCTTGCACCATTGCTAGGTGCGCCAAAAGTAGCTGATTTACGAGCATAAGAACCACCAGTACACTCTGTGCCTGTATTAGCATCTGTAGGATCGCTTGTGTAGAGACCAACATAAACTACAGAAGGTGAAGTATAGGTTGTGTTTCGTAGAGTTGCATTGACTAATGCGTTCTCTAGGTAGTTTGACATTTCAGCCATGTTTTTTCCTTATCGTGAAGTAACTCTCATTTGTAATGGAACACCAGAATAATCACCATTCTGATCTGCATTGGATATATTTGCTATTGCTCTGTCGTACAAACTTACCCATGTCTGACTTCTAGCATCATTTATTAGATATGGCTCTGCCTCTAAAAGAGATGCGTAGAGGAGAGCATCTGGATAATTAGCAAGAAATACATTACTTGCATTAGAAGTAGACAATACAGTAGGTTTAGCATAGTAAAGTATCTCCAATGTATAAACTGTGTCTGGCTTTGGTGCTAATACAAATTCTGATTTAATAATTGTATAGGCTATAGGTTTACCAACTTCATCTGCTCTTGCATCTCTACTAAAAGCACTAGGAGACATATAGGTTAATGGTGTTCTTGGTAAACCTTGTACATTTAAATCTCGCACTTCTAAGAAATCTGTTGGCAATGCTACTTTTCCATCTCCACCAACTGTATTTGCTGTAGCAGATTGCAACATCTGCCTGGTGCGTAAATCTCTTGCAATACGCAGTTCTGCAAAACTAATAAAGTCTGGAATGACCGATGTTAAGTCAGACCGACCTAAATAGTTAGCTACCGATGTTTTTAGATCGGAATAGTTGGTATAAGCCATATATCTCTCTTAATCTTTTGGTATTTCGATGTTGTGCCATCCATAGACATATTGTCCAATATGCTTTATCTGTTTGGATAGATCGTGGTCTACCCAAGTATCAACTCCTGCATCTTTTGCTTTTATGCAAAAATAAATATCTTCACCTAGTATCTTATTATTTAAAAGTTGCTCAAAGAAAAAGTATGGTTTTTCCATTTTTTCAATAACACTTCGCTTAATTAGCATAATTCCGCAGCCAATTCCATCTACCTTCTCTACACCTGATTTGGCATTAGAGTAAACCGCTAACCAATCTACAGATCCATCATCGTTTATATGGATATTTCTAGCTGTAGGACTAACAGGTTCTGCCCTTGTAGTTGCATTGACTCCAATAATATCTTTATTGTGAGACATTAATATTTTTAAGGTATCTTTTGGAAACCTCATATCTGCATCTACAAAGAGCAGATAATCTGCCTTATTTTCTAGTGCTGTTTCTACCAGTTTGTTTCTCTGGTCAAATATTAGTGTTCCAGCACTCGTAAACAGGTCTATATCGTGTTTTGTGGTCTTAATAGTGTATGAACACATTGCTACCAAATCAAACGCTGTAGCGACCTCCATTTGCCCTCTAGCAGGCAATAAAATAGCGATCCTCATACTTGACCGCCTCTCGTTCTAAAAACCCTATTCTCAGGATCATTTAGCCAATTCTTTAGGGCTTTTTGATCAAGAATGTAATAACCTCGCATGATGCCTTTTTGATTTAGCATCTCAATAATTTCTGATGGTAATGTTGCTATCTTGTTCTTTGGATCGAATGGAGCATCACCCCATCCTGTTTTTTCGCTGCGCTGATTGAATTGATCTTTTGTGTGATCTATAAATTCTGTTAAATCTGTTTCTGTCTTAATAATAAGACCGCCTTCGCCATCTGCGTAGGCTGTTTTTATTACTCCGTTTGCTACACCTAAATTACCTCGTTTGCCGAGTTCTGACATAAATACTCCTAGAAAGGGGGTGGTTTTTGTCCACCCCCTATTCTACAACTTATCTAGATTTTATCAAGACAAGTCAAATACACCGCCATGTGCTGCTTCGTTGCTTACTTCTAATGTCAATTCAGCCAAGATTTGCTTCTTGTCGGCATCGCCAACACGAGCAATATCATAGGTCTGGAATGGGCGCAGATAAGCCAAAGAAGCATACTCTGGATCAAGGATCAGAGCATCACGAGTACGCATAAAGCGATCTGGAACGATCTGCAATACACCAAAGTCGGACTGATACAAATCAGCACCGGCTAGGATGGTTGCTTGACCATTTGTAGGCACTTGATAGCGTTGTGCTGCCAAACCTGTAAAGCCTGATACTACTTGCTTTTGTGCAGGGCTAACAAACAATGCTGATGGTGTGCCACCGCTTGAGAATACGCTTGCAATCACAGTCTTTAACAAAGTCTCTGTGAAAGTACGAGTTGTACCATCTGTACGAGTAGAAACACCAAGGGTTGTTGGGTCTACACCAGTTACAGAAGTACCATTCTTGCTTGTGTTTGTCTTGATGTAAGAGAGCAAAGAACCCAATTTACGAGCATTACCTGTCGATGCTGCTGTTTGACCTTGGTTAGCTGTAATAATGGTTTCGATGTCTCGCTTCATTTCAGACGAGGCTTTAGCCATTTGGTATGCCATCTCAGACTTACGACCAGCGAGGTCAGAAGCCTGGAGAGTGCCAGAAACCATAACTGTCTTACCAACGATCTGGGTATAGTTACCGAGACGAGTTGTTGGAGTAATAGTTCCTTCTGTTGCAGTTGCACCTTCAACTAAAGCATTAGCTGTAGTAGCTGCTGCAAGGCTGTCTGTTTGCCACTCATGGTAGACAGAAGTAGCTTTTGTCTTACCAATAGATGACATGATTGGTGTGTCTGTTGGGCTGATGTTATAGATAACATCTGTTAAGTCCTCACGAGCACCAATTGCTGAAAAACGATCATATGCTGCCATAATAAATTTCCTTTATAAGAATCTTTCAAAAATACGAGCTGCATCCCTTTTATTTCCAGTTTTTTGGAGGGTGGCTCGTTCCTTTTTCATTGCTTCGGTTTCAGAACTCTGCGGATTAGATGTTCCTGGTCTAAAAGTCTTAGGCGCAGTAGCGACTTTTTTAGTAGCTGCTCCTTTATTTGCCATCAACTTTTCATACTGCATTGCTTTGTAAAGTGTTTGCACAGCACGACTGTCATAGACTTGAGACAACTCTTGGTCAGAAAAACCAATAGACTTAGCATAGTTCCGTATATCCCTACGGACTACTTCTGCTTTCACCTCATCCTTAAACTCAGGAATGGCTTCTACTAACTTCTGTTGCTCTTGTTTGATATGCTGTTGTAGAAGTGCTTGTTGGTGAGACTGTTGTTCTTGTTGAACACGCTGTTTCTCCATCTGCACCGCTTGCAACTGCTTATCTCGTTCCATCTTCTCTGCCATAGCAACTGCGTAAGCAATAGGATCTTCCGACTTTAATGATGCTAAGTCTTGACCTTGGTCTTGCTGTTGTAGCAATTGCTCTATGACTTGGAGTCGTTGGGCATAAGTCTCACGAGTCTTTGCTGCTTCATCAATCTTTATTCTTTCCGCTTCTACAGACTTGCGTTGTTCCGCTAAAGATTGAGTTTTTTTCTGATAATCGGCAGTCCTACTGTATCCATTTAAAAGTTCATCAAGGCTAACTTCCACTTCTTCACCAGAGACTTTAACTCGGTATCGTGGTTGTTCCTCTACAACTTCATCTTGGCTATCAGCTTCTTCTGCACTTACATCTTGCTCCTCGAACTCAGGTTCAGCAGAATATTCTTGCTGTTCCTCTGCACTAGTTTCTGGTTGGGCTTTCGCCTCCTCCGCTTGTGGTTCAAGAAAAGACATAAATGCATTAGCTGCACCTTGAACAGATGTATCTACACTCCCTTGTGGGTTGGTGTTTTCACTCATTTTTTCACCTTACAGGTTGTTAAAAAAACTTAATCCTCTTTTTCTCGATTTCGCCATCGTGTGCGATTGATCGGATAGAGGCTTCAAAATCTTCTATGGCTCGGAGTTTGACTAGGGCTTTTTCTCTGCCTTCTACATCATCCTCGTTAGAGCCAAATATATATGATTTATATACTTCCTTTTGAGTCTCTAATAACTCAATAAAGAAATCATCTTGTAATAAAGTTATTGCTCGATCTACTTTGCTCATCCAGGTATCCTGACATCACCAGTTAATTTAGCACCAACTTGGGCTGCTTTCAATTGAGCTTCTGCTTGGAACTCTGCTGTCTTTAGTTCTAGATTAGCTGCTGCCTTCTCTCTTTCGAGTTGGATTTGGGCTTGTGCTTTTGCTTTAGCGATTTCAATGTCGTTTAATGCCTTGGCACGATCTACTTCAATCTGTGCTTGTGTCTGTGCCATTAGCGCATCCATCGCTGGATTAGGCATTGGTTGTTGTGGCTGTGGCTGAGATAGTTGTTGGTCTAACTCTGGTGGAATCTCTTTAAAAAACTCCATAGAATCTTTGTATCCTGCTGCCTCGATAAACTTACCGAGTGTGTTGCGATACTGACCCACAGATACCAATGGATTAGCAAAGCCTTGGGTTGACAAGATTTGCTCTTGTTTCTGCATGACCATTGCTGCCATTGCCATCTTCTGATCTTGGCTACCTGTTCCTAGACCAACATTGACTGTTACATCGTAGTTGTTCTTCCACTCTCTAGGATCAATTGAGACATACTTGCCTCTGAGTCGAATAACTCTTGGCTTGTCCTGATACTTTAAGAGCAATTGGAAAATGCCACTAAATAAGTCTTTTACACCTGTGTCGGCAAAGATTCTAGCAATCATCTCTATACGACCAGAGCCTGCTTGTTGCATCGCTGCAATCGCTGTAGCTGTGGTGTTTTGTAGAATGTTAGGATCTATTCCCTGACTCATAGATGTAACACCTGAACGCTTCTGCAATACCTGATCCATGTAATCCAACATGGGGAAAGATTGCGATGCTGTTGGTGGTACAGATAAAGGCTGAACTGCACCTTGAGACTTAATACGCACTACACCACCAGGCGCAGAGGTTAATAAATCGTCTAGGTTTACTTGTCCATCTAATGCTGTAACCCTAGGCATATTGGTCAAATACAGATTGTCTAGGATCTGGCGAGTAATTGTAGATTTGATAAGTTGGATGTCCATTGCTCTGTCTGCCAAGCTCTGACCAAAGAACTTGTGTGGCATAGGAATAGGACAAATACTAGCAAAAGGAATGTGATCTATTTCCTCGTTATCTAAAATAACATCGCCTGTATATACAATCTTGCGTAACTCTGCAATGCCATCATCGTCATAATCTGTGCGGATATAGCACTCGAATATTTCTATTTCTTGCATCGTAAAGTCTAATGTCTGTGTCTCGTCTGGCATCTCGCCTTGACTAAACCTTGCTACTCTTTCAGGAGTATAAGTAAGGTCATTGTAAGCAGGCATCTTATCTACTTCATCTTTTGAATAGCCAAGTGCAATTAAATCGCTTCTTGTCTTAACTGTACGATGCGCTACAAAACGAGCATTTTTGATTGACTTATCTCGCTTTGCAATCAAGAACTCCTCTGGAGGTACATTCTCTATACAGATACGACCTACTTCTTTTTTCTTCTTGATGACTACATTGTAAGAAAGGATTGGCATACCCATAGGATCTATACCTACTTCCTCTGTGTCTTGGCTGACTAACTCCATCTCGCCATCAGCAAACAGAAGTGTTAATTCTTCTGCGTTTAATCCCTTGTATTCTTCTTTTGTTGGTTCTTCTGCATCTTCCCACCAATACTTAACAATTCCATTCTTTTGTAGAAGTGCATCTTTCATCCAATTGTGTAAAAGGATGACACCATCGTTATCGTTAAAGAACACATAGTTTGTGAGTTCTGTAGCTTGCTTGGCTAGTTCTTCGTCTCCAGGCATCCTTGGCTCAAATCGACCTAATTCGTCTGATCCGGCAAAGATACGCATCAATTGAGGTAAAGCGCCATCGACTACTTCGGCTACTTCGCCTGTAACGATTTTGCTACGACCTTCTACCTCGTTGCCATACTCGTAACGATTGTAGTAATTAATTGCCTTTGTTCTTTGATCGACTGTCTCAGTCTCAACATAGCCAAGAGCATCACTAATTTCTGCCTCAATAATGCTTTTTAATGTTATTTCATCCATTTACACGATCCATGAAGTTTTAACTGTTATTGGCTGATCCCAAGTATTGTTCTGTTCCATACCTACTGCTAAATACCTAAAGGCATCGCTTCCATGACTTGCCCAATCATGCAAAGGTTTAGCAAAGAATACATTTTGTTTCTCGTTAAACTCTCGCCTATAGTTTCTTAGGCAGTCTAGCCCTTGCTTTATGTGTGGCATATTAAACCAACATCTCGGTAATAGTCTGCGAACAGCCTGTATGCCATCGTCTACAGAAAGTCTTGGCAGAACCCTGACATCTAGCCCTGATTCTCTCAACACTTCCAATCTGCTCTTACCTGTTCCTAACTCTCTTACTTCTACATCGTGTGGTAGGAGTTGTTCTGCTTTCTCCCAATTGTGTTCTTTTAGCCAATTGACATACCAATCTAGTCCTTGACCATGATTCTCTACATAATCTATGAGTCTGACTTCTTGTCCTGTAACTTGTGCAATCCACAGGGCTGTGCTGTCTCCTATTCCGAGATCCCAAGATACATAAGTCCTACAGAGATCATCTCTTGTAATCTCGCAAAGTCTACCTTTTTCTTCCAACTCATTAATCAGTTTTCCGTAATAACTTCCCTCTACAGCAGCAGAGAATGAACACTCGAACTCCTGATTGTACTTATCCTCGCCCATCTCCTTCTTGGCAGCCCATAACTCATCTTTATCTATGAGGTTTGTATCGCTTGCCTTGAACTGTAGAGCAGACCATCCTTCTTCTTTACTAGCTCTGTCGAACAGTTCTTTGAAGTGGTTGTTGCCTTTTGGAGTACCGATAAACAGACAAAATCCCTTGCGATCAGCAAGAGCCGGTCTAATGATCTCGTTCCAAATCTTAGGATTCTGATCGCCAATTTCGTCTAGCACTACTCCATCAAAATATTGCCCTCGGAGTGAGTCTGGGTTATCTGATCCGTATAACTGTATTCGTCTACCAAAGAAGTCCACCCTAAGTTCAGCAATATTAGCTGTAGCATCTAGTGGTCTTACAAACTCTAAAAGGTAATCCCAAGCTACTCGCTTACTTTGTGAGTATGTTGGACTAATGATTGCGTACCTAGGGTTAGGCTTGTCGTTCTCCATTGCTGCTTTTATCAGCGCATTTAGTGCTGCTACTGTCTTACCCATTCGCCTGTGTGCCACTACCACTACAAAGCGATTGTTCTCCATCGCCTCATGGATTTGTAACTGTGGTTCTCTTGGCTTGTAAGGGATAACGACTCGCTTTACCTCATCGTCTGCGTACTCTACTTCTCCCAAGCGACCACCATCTTAAAGATTCCACCTTCTGCATTGCTTAGTTCGGTAGTGTTAACAGGTTTACCATCTATCCTGTCCATGACTTCCTTGATTGCCCAAGGCTCTCCGGCTTCTGCTGACTTGACTAGCTTCTCGGTAATGTTCCTGAGTTTCTTTCGATCCTCTTGTACTAGGGCTACTCTTAGTGCATCGTAAAAGAGTTTTCCCTTCTTACCATTCTGGTTGCCTGTAGGTGCGCCACCTTTATTAGTTGGCTCAACTTGTAGATTGTTGTTTTCTGTAGAGTTTTCCATTCCATTCCCTATGGGTTGATGGTTGATGATGTTGCTATTCTACAACAGTTTCTTAACTCCGTAGAAGTATAGGTCTTTAGTTACCTCTCCTACTCCAAATTCGCAAATAGAAAACATACTGTCTAAATCAAAGTTCTCTACAAAGTCTTGCTCTGTTAAGTTCTTGTAGTAATCATGGCAGAATGGTGCATCTGCTGGACTAGTGCGTTTTGTTCCATGCTCTGCTCTGCCTGTAGTAGCACAGGTCATAACAATTAAACCATTAGGTTTTGTCATTCTGTGCATATTTTGGAATGTTGCTACCCAATCTGGGTTATGCTCAAAGCACTCACAAGAAATTATTGTGTCAAATTCATTATCAGGAGCATCGTAATCTTGCCCTGTACATACAATGTCTACACCTTTTCCTATGCCGAGGTCTATTCCTATGTAGTTGCAGTCTTTAAAAAACTGCCTAACAGACCCATTTATATCTAGGCTACCGACTTCTAATACTTTGCAATTAACAAAGTTATCAGGATAAAACCTAGCTACTGCGCTTACAAAATCAAACTGTTGTTGATGAGCCATTACCACTTAACTTTATCTGCCCAATATGCTGCACTCATCTTACCTTTGGCGATGTTGCTTGCATGACGAGCCTTAAATGATTTGCGCCTAGCTTTTGCTGCTGTTGATTCGCCTTCTTTGGCAGGGCTACCGCTAACACCTTGCTGACCAAATCGTATTGTTTTGACTTTATCGCCCTCTTTTGCCACGACTAAATGGCTTTTAGTAGGGTGGTTTGGTGTTCTTTTAGGCTTGTTATAGCCTGCAACACCCATTCTTTCAAGGATGCCTGCTGCCTCTCGGAGTTTCACTTCTTGTACCGAGCCGACTTGCCTGCCTCACTTAGTGCTATAGCAATGGCTTGTTTGGGATTCTTAACGATCTTCTTGGACTTACCAGAGTGCAGTTTGCCCTCTTTGTACTCGCCCATGACTTTGCCAATCTTTTTTTCTGCCTTGGTCATCTTCATTTTTTGCCCTTTACAGGTTTAGCAGTTTTAGCTGCTTGTTTAAATGCTTTGGCTGTTGGTGCGCCTGATGTGCCTGGCTTACGCATCTTCTCGCCTGATCCTTCGGCAATGCGTTTTCTCTTTGCTGCGATATTGGCATAAAGTCCAGCTTTCATTCTTCTTCCCCTTCGTATTCTTCTTCTTCCGCGCCCATAGGCTCAAAAGCCATACAGCCTCGTTCACCTTTGCAGACAAAATCAAATATTTCGCAATGACCCATATCTTTGGGAACACCGCACTTGCTCATTTCTTCGCCTGTTTCGTAGTATTCACAGGCTTTGCATTTGCCTTCGCCATCCTTACGATCACCATATTCGGCTGTTAGGACTGCTTTTTTCATGTTGCCTTTATTAATATCGGCATCCATTGTAGAGAGTGGGCAAGATTCGGTATCCGATTCCAATAGACCGCCCTCGGACTTTTCAGCCATCTTAGGCTCTTTGCCAAGGAGTCCAATCATTATTGACATACCTTTTTTTTCCATATTTCACCCAAAAAAAAGCCCTATTGCTAGGGCTATGAAGAAGAATCACTAAATTCTGGGTGCAATTACCCAAGAAAATTATACAAGTGTTTTTTACTTTTGTGAAGTAAACCATTGTTGATGTAGTTCCGGCATATTTTCTTTTATCCATTGCTCTGCCTCTCGGTGGTTCTTGCCATGATCCATTCCGATAGTTTGGCTGCCGACATGGTGGACATAAGACCGACTGACATAGTTTTTATATCCGTTTGCCCTTATTTCTAGGCATTGGATGTCATCCGAGAACCAGTT
>Ga0214917_10003327_pt1 | contig 18654 bp, 13 predicted proteins | sample LL_1208_BB_MetaG_FD_177983 | JGI IMG/M metagenome (GOLD analysis project Ga0214917, IMG submission 177983) | Freshwater microbial communities from Lake Lanier, Atlanta, Georgia, United States - LL_1208_BB | ecosystem: Environmental > Aquatic > Freshwater > Lake | place: USA: Georgia | collected...
GACGCTCGAACTCGCGACGCAGATGCCGACGCGGCGCTACCTGCAACGGCCGGCGACCTGCGTCCTCTCGATGGTCAACGCGGGCACGGCCGCGGCGCGGTCGATCGAACTCGCCGCGCAGCTCCCTCCGGGCATGAAGTTCGTCCGCGCCAACAACGCGGGCTGGTACGAGGAGCGGTCGCATCGCGTGCTGTGGAACCTCGAGGAGCTGCCGCCCGGCGAGGTCGGCACCGTGGAGATGGTGCTGATGCCGGTCGATCTCGGCCCGCAACGGATCGTGGCGGCCGCGCGAAGCAGCGACGGCCCCTCCGATCAGAAGATCCACACCGTCGAGGTCGAGGGACTGGCGGCCCTCGTCTTCGAGGTGACCGACAGCGAGGACCCGATCGAGGTGGGGGGCGTGACGGAATACATCGTCCGCGTCGGCAACCAGGGGACGAAGGCCGCCGGCGGCGTGCGTCTGACCGCGACGCTGCTGGGCGATCTCGAACCCGTCGATGCCAAGGGGCCGGTGGCCCACCGGATCGACAACCTGGCCTTCGTCTTCGAGCCCCTGGCGAAGCTCGCTCCCTCGGAGGAGGCGGTGTTCCGGGTCCGCGTCCGCGGCCGTCGCGAGGGCGACCAGCGGGTGCAGGTGCAGCTCACGACCGACGACCATCCCGCCCCGATCACGAAGGAGGAGATCACCCGCGTCTACGCCGACCAGTGACCGTCCGACGGTCGCGGACGCGGTCCCCGGTCACGCCCGCAGCACGGCACCGCAGCGGGCATGGCAGGCGGCCACGATCCCCTCGACCGCCCGGCCGGCCTCGTCCCCGGCGAGCGTGCCGTGGCTGCTCCGCAGCCGCAGCGAGACGACGAAGCTCTTCTTGTCGGCCCCGAGCCGTTCCACGTCCTCCCACACCTGCACGAGGCGGCATTCCTCGAGGAGCCCCTCCGCGACGGCCTGCGCTGCCGCGGCCTCGCCGATCGCCGCGGCGACGTCGCCCCAGGGCACGGACCGATCGACGACCAGGTTGATGTCCCGTTCGACCGCCGGAAAGTCGCTGGGCCGACGCAGCGGCCGCTCCATGTCGACGGCGAACTCCAGCCGGTCGAGCCGGAGTTCTCCGGCCACGACGTCCTCGGAGCCGCCGCCACCCAGGCCGCAGGCGGCGCGGGCCGCGGCCGACACCTCGCCGACCACGCCGATCCGCTCCGGGGCGGAGTCCGGCCGCTCGAGCACGATCTCGGCCCCCCGGCCGGCCGTGAACAGTCCCAGCCGCAGCGGTCGGAAGACGACGCGTCGCCCCGCCTCCGCCGTCTCGCCCAATCCCAGCCTCTGCAGCACGGCCTCGGCCAGCCCCTTGCCGGCGACGAACGAGCCACCCGTCACGAAGGACACGAGCAACGGCTCCTCCACGGGGGAGTCGCCACCGACGGCCGACCGGCCCATGTAGACGCGGGCGGTCTCGAAGAGGTCGGGACTGCCGGCACCGACCGCCACGTTCGCCGCCCGGGATTCGAGCAGGCTCGGCAGCAACGACCGCCGCAGCCGATCCGCACCGCGGACGAGCGGCGGGGAGCACGACAGCGGCGCCGCATCCCCCCAGGGGCTGTCGAGCGACTCGAGCTTCTCCGCCACCACGCTCCGGGTCATCGCCTCGCACAACCCCGCCGCCACGAGCACCTCGCCGGCCCGGCGGATCGTGCGTTCCCGCGGCGACTCCACCACGGGCCGGGCGGCGATCGGCTCGTTCTCGGGCACCCGGTCATAGCCCTCGATGCGGGCGATCTCCTCCACGAGGTCGATCTCCCGCCAGCAGTCGCGTCGCCACGTCGGTGTCCTCCAGACCGATCGCTCCTCGCCGATCGCATCGGCCACGAAGCCCAGCCCCTTGAGAATGGCCTGCTGCCGCTCCGCGGCGACACCGACGCCCAGCACCTCCGCGACCCGGCGATGACGGAGGACGATCGTCGCCGGATCCGCCCGCAGCGTGCCCGCCTCGACCGGCCCCGCCGCCAGCTCTCCGCCGGCGAGGTCCGCGATCAGCGCCGCGGCGCGGCGACTGGCCCACTCGACGGCGGCGGGGTCCGGCACCCGTTCGAACCGGTACGACGAGCCGCTGGAGAGCGCCAGGCCGCGGGCGGCGGCCCGCACCGCCAAGGGCGCGAACTGCGCCGACTCCAGCAGCACCTCCGCGGTCTCCGCCGAGATTTCCGTGCGGGCGCCGCCCATCACCCCGGCCAGGGCCACCGGCCCGTCGGCGTCGGCGATCACGCCCATCTCGGCGGTGAGGGCGTAGGTCTTGTGATTGATGGCGGTGAACGGCTCTCCGGCCCCGGCCCGCCGCACGACGACCCGGCCGCCGCGGAGCTTCGCCAGATCGAAGGCGTGCAGCGGCTGGCCGCACTCGAGCATCACGTAGTTGGTGACATCGACGACGTTGTTGACGCTGGCGACGCCGACGGTGGCCAGCCGGTCGACGAGCCACTGCGGGCTCGGGCCCACCCGGACGCCCCGGATCACGCGGGCCGTGTACGACGGGCAGATCTCCGGCGCCAGGATCTCGACGGTGACGCCGGCGGCGGCGCCCGCCTCCCGCGGCGAGACGGCGGGGAGGTGCAGGGGCCGGTCGAACAGCAACGCGATCTCGCGGGCCACGCCGATGTGGCCGAGGCAGTCGGCGCGGTTGCTCGTCACCTCGACCTCGACGGCGGTGTCGCTGCCCACCGTCCACGTCGCCTCGTGATTGAGCCCCGCCAGCAGCAGCCGCTCGACGAGCATGTCCACCGAGGCCGGCACCCGCACGTACTCCGCCAGCCAGTTCGTGGAGAGGATCATCGGCTCGTCTGCCTTTTTTACGCGGCTGCCGGGCGCGGAGGCCCGTGGAAGGGGCGGCTCAGAACTGTCTCAGGAAGCGGACGTCGTTGCGGTAGAAGTCGCGGATGTCCGCCACGCCGTACCGCCGCGCGGCGATCCGCTCGACCCCCAGGCCGAAGGCGAACCCGGACACCTCCTCGGGGTCGTAGCCGACGGCGGCCAGCACCGCGGGATCGACCATGCCGGCGCCGCCCATCTCGATCCAGCGGCCGCCCCACTCCATGTCGAACTCCACGCTGGGCTCCGTGAACGGGAAGAACGAGGGCCGGAACCGCACGTGGACGTCGCCGCCGAGGAAGCTCGAGGCCAGCTGGCGGAGCACGCTCTTGAGATGGGCCATGGTCGTTCCCGGCTCGATCAGCAGTCCCTCCACCTGATGGAACATGGGGTAGTGCGTCGCGTCGGCCGTGTCGGGCCGGTAGACACGGCCCAGCGACACGATCCGCAGCGGCGGCCGGCGGCTCTCCATCACGCGGATCTGCACGGTGCTCGTCTGCGACCGCAGCAGGAGCGGCTCCGATCCCCGAGCCACCGCGAGATAGAAGTTGTCGAGCGGATCGCGGGCCGGATGCTCCGCGGGAATCGCCAGGGCCTCGAAGTTGTGCCACTGGTCCTCGACCTCCGGACCATCGACGCTCTCGAAGCCCAGCCGGGCCATGATCTCCTGGACGCGGCGGATCGTCTGCGTGATCGGATGGAGGTGGCCGAATCGCACCGGCTCGCCCGGCAGCGTCACGTCGAGGGCGGCCGACTCGGCGGTGACCGCCCGCCGGGCCAGCCGCTCCTGCACCGCGGCGAACAGGGCCGTGACCGCGTCCTTCGCCTCGTTGAAGTGCCGCCCGCCCGCGGGCCGATCGGCCGCCGCGAGCGCCGAGAGCCGTTTCTGGATCGCCTTCAGACGGCCGCTCCTGGCGCCCAGGAACTCGATCCGGGCCTGCTCCAGCCCCGCGTCGTCGGCCACTCCGCCGATCGCCGCCGATGCGGCCTCGCGAAACGCGGCCAGTTCGGCCAGGAAGCTGTCGATCCCGACCGGCTGCCCGGCGGCATCGCCACCGTCTGCCTGCCGCACGTCGGCCTTCGCCGCATCGTGGCGGTTCTCGGGCGGAGCCACGGCGTTACGCGACCGCGGCCGGCTCCGGCAGGCCCAGCGCCCGCCGTGCGGCGTTCACCACCGCGTCGAACCCGGTGGGGTCGAGCACGGCCATCTCGGACAGCGTGCGGCGGTCGAGTTCGGAGCCCATCTTTTCCAGGCCGGCGATGAACTGGCTGTAGCGGAGGCCACGCTCGCGGCAGGCGGCGTTGATCCGCACGATCCACAGCCGGCGGAAGTCCCGCTTCTTGCGACGACGGTCCCGTCGCGCGTAGACACCGGCCCGGATGATCGCCTCTTTCGCGGTGCGGAGCAGGCGTCGGCGGCCGCCGACGGAGCCCTTCACCCGCTTGAAGAGACGCTTCTTGGCCCGGAGACGGGGGACGACATTTTTCGTGCGCATCGGAGTGGCCTGCCTGTGGGAGCGATCACTGTCGCTGTTTCAACGGGAATTGCAAGGGTGTGGTGAGGAATCGCGGACGTGGCCGACGGGCGGCCCGCCGGCCCGACGCTCGGGCATCGCGCGGCGAAAGCCGGACGGTCCGGCGGACGGACTAGTAGCTGTAGCCGCCCAGCATTTCCACGATCTTCGCCGTCTCGGGAGCGGCGAGGACGCCGGTGCCGCGGAGGTTCCGCTTCCGCTTGCTGGTCAGCCTGACCTGCAGGTGGCTCGTGCCGGCCCGACGGTGCTTGACCTTGCCGCGGGCGGTGACGCGAAAACGCTTCTTGACACCCTTGTGGGTCTTCTGTTTCGGCATGGTCCGTTCTCCGTTGCTGTGACTGTCCGTGTGGATCGCAAACAATGTCGTTCGGGGGTCGTCCGGTTCGTCCGGCGACGCATGCTACTTCGGCGAGAGCGTGCACACGAGCCGTCGGCCCATCTGCTGCGGCGGGGCGTCGACTTTGCCGACGGGGTCGAGTTGCTCGATGATCATCCGCATCACCCGCTGTCCTTCGTCGATGTGCGCCAGTTCACGGCCGCGAAACACCACCGACACGATGACCTTGTCCTTGTGCTGGAGGAACCCCTTCGCCTGGTTCACCTTGAAGTCGATGTCGTGCTCGCCGGTCTTCGGCCGCAGCCTGATCTCCTTGATCTTCGTCTGGTGGACGTGCGTGCGGTGGAGTTTCTTCTTCTGCTGATACTTGAACTTGCCGAAGTCCATGATCCGGCAGACGGGCGGCTTCTCGTTCGGCGCCACCTCGACCAGGTCGAGGCCGGCTTCCCGCGCGCGACTGAGTGCCTCGTCGGTCGGGATGATCCCGAGTTGCTCGCCATCGCCGGCGATGACGCGAACCGGAGTGATCCGGATCTGCTCGTTGATGCGATGCTGCTTCTCGATGGCTCGCGACTCCCGGACTCCGCTGCGGCTGCCAGACCGCCCGCCGGGAAGTTGCTGCCCACGCCGCGGCCCGGCATGGGTGGTGTCGGCGACACTCCTCCACGGCTCTCCCGAGGGGCGGCGGCGAACGCGGGTCGCCATGCCGTCCGGCAGGGAAAGCCCATACTATTCCAAGGATCGGGGGGCAGCGTCAACAGGCCCGCGGAATTCGGGGAAAAGGGCGTCATCGGACGACCGGGCCGCCGGCGTCCGGAACCGCCGCCGTTGGTCCCTCCGGCGGCACCGCCCGGGGCGTCGCGAAGCGAAATGACTCCACCAGCGTCCGGTCGGCGTTGGCGAACCGCTCCCGCAGCGACTCCTCGAACATGAACGTGACGCCGGCCCTGCGGCCGTCGTCGGTCGCGATCACGTAGTGGATCCAGCGGAACGGCAGGCGGCCGGCGGCACCCGACGCCTCCACCCTGACCACATGCAGCCCGTCGGGGCGGCGGCCCTGCTCCTCGGCGTCGATCCTGCCGATCTGCCCGGCCAGGGACCGCTCGATGTCCTTCCGCACGTCCTCGATGCCGGGCACCCGCGTCCCGGCCGCTTCCATCGGGCTGGTGGTCATGCTGGTGACGGAGCACTGCCCGACGAGCGTGCCGTGATCGACGAACCGCAGGACGAGGCCGCTCGGTCCATCCTCGATCCGCCGCCAGCGTGCGTCGTGGACCAGATCGAAGCGGTCCTGCGGATCGCGGTACCACACCTGGCCCGGCCCCCCCGGCCCCCGACGCCGCGTCACCGTGGCCTCCCGGACCGCGGGCGGCTGGCGGTCCGCGGCCGGTTCCACCACCGTCCGAACGTCAGGCGAGGCCTCGACCGGCCCGCGGGCGACCTGCAGCCTGGCCTCCACGTCGAACCCCGGCGCGACATGGCCGGGCTGACGCCGCTCCGCGATCACGGCCGACACCGACAGCACCCGACCGACGAGGCGATGGAGGACTGCGGCCGAATCGCCTTCATCTACGGACTCAACCACGGTCTCGTCCACGGTCTCGTCCACGGTCTCATCCACGGGCTCGGCGTCGTCGGCGTCGTTCGGGGCGTCCGCCCGCTGCGCCCCAGCCGCGAACGTTCCCTCGACCGTCACGTGCGTCGGCACGCCATCGACGGCGCCGTCGATCACGCCGGTCATGGCCACCTTCGCACGCCCGGCCTCGACGCCCACGAGCCTGGCCTCGATCCCCCCGGACTCGACCGTGTCGATGGCCAACAGGCCGGCGACGAGATCGGGGGAGACCTGCCACACCCCCCCGATGCTCACGGCCTCGGCCGGGAGCAGGTCGTCGAGCAACAGCGAGTCGAACGGCGTCTCGAGCAGGTCGACCTCCTCGCCCGACAAAAAGCCGTCGGCGAGGTAGGGTACGGGCGTGGTGCCGCGGCGGGCCACGAGCACGAGCCGGGCGTCGGGTTCGAGCGACGTGCGGATGTGCCGCTCGCCAATCTGCAGGCCTGCCGAGGCATCACGAAACTGGCGGCGGACCACCGCGGCCGCGACGGGAGACTCCTCGAAGTCGAACCGCGCGGAGACCGTGACCGGCTCGCGCACCATCCCGCCGGTGTCCGGGCCGCCAGCCCCCGTGCCCGGCGCCAGCAGGTGGCCCGCCACGTCGAGCGCGACCCGCACACGCATGTCCGGCGCGGTGGACGGCGGGACCTCCTCGGCCACAGCACCGCACATGGCCAGCGACAGGAACGTTGCCAGCGGCAGGCAGATGGCCGGCACCCGGCAATTGGCCGGGCAGAGCCGGACCGCGGCCGGACCGCTGGAGGAGGGCCACCGCCGCTCGTGGAACTGGAACATCCGCCCGCCGGCTCGAATACGCATCGTGGGTCCTTCACCGCGGCCCGAGGTCCACCCAGCCGGATGTCTTCGGCGGGATCGCCGCCCGCGACCGGAAAACCAAGTGTCCAATCGCAACAAACCACTCAAATTGTTGAACTTACGCCACCGGAATGGGCCCACAACGAGAACGACTGAGGCGGGCGCCGCGTCCGCAACTGCTTGCCCACCATGGGGTTGCGACAGGCGACCGGGCAGCGGCCGTGTTGCGGTGGGGGCAGTGGGCCGAAATTTCCTCAAGAAATCGCGGGCCGGCGCGAACTGCGGCACGTCGGCGGTCGTATAACTGTCGCGTCCTCGGCAGGGTGGGGTGCAGGTTACGGACGACCTTGCACGAGCCCCTGCATCCCGGCTGTGCCGGGATGGTGATGGCGATCGAACTGACGACGTTTGCCTGACAATCTCCGGCCCGTTTCAAGTGTGGCCCCTTTCAATTTCGGCCCGTTTCAAGTGTGGCCCCTTTCAATTTCGGCCCCTTTCAATTTCGGCCCCTTTCAATTTCGGCAAGGACTGCCGGCAATGGAGGTGTGCAATGCGGTCGAATCCCGATCCTCTTCTCCCCGGTGTGACCGATACCGACGGCGACGGCATGGCGGATTCCGGCCTGCGTGAGCAGGGCCTGCGGCTGTTCGCGACCGATGCCGACGCCTCGCCCGAGCGACCTGCCGACGCGGACGCCGCCGCGGACGACGAGGTGCTGTCGATCGAGGATCTGGCACGGCGGTTCAACGTCTCCACGAAGACGATCTCCCGCTGGCGGGACCATGGCCTGGTCGCCGAACGGCACGTCGTCGGTGGCCGTCGGCGGGTCGGCTTCCTGGCCAGCGTCGTCGAGCGATTCATCCGCGACAATCCGCTTCGGGTCGAACGGGGAAGCCGGTTCAGCCAGCTCTCGCAGGAGGAGCACGATCGGATCATCGGCTGGGCCCGGCGGCTGGCGCTCGCCGGAGCCTGCCCCGCCGACATCCACCGGCGGATCGCCAGCCGCCTCAATCGCAGCGTCGAGACGATCCGCTACACGATCAAGCGGCATGACCAGGAGCACCCGGCCGAGGCGGTGTTTCCGGCGGCCGACGGCCGGCTGCGGCCCGAGAGCTGCGAGCGGATCTACCACCACTACCAGCGTGGCGAATCGGTGGAGTCGATCGCGAAGCGTTACCACCGGTCGAAGGCGAGCATCTACCGCGTCATCCTCACGCAGCGGGCCGACCACATCATGCAGTTGCCGCTCGACTGCATCCCCAACGCGCTCTTCGGCCGCACCAGCGCGGAGCGGGTGGTGAACCAGCCCTACCCCGGCGGTGACGAGCCGGCCAAGCGGGTGCGGCGGCCGACCGGACTGCCCGCCTACCTCGCCAGCCTGTACGAGGTGCCGCTGCTGACCCGCGAGCAGGAGGTGTGGCTGTTCCGCAAGTTCAACTACCTCAAGCACAAGGCGGCGACCCTGCGGGCCGGCCTCGACATGGAGCGGCCGAACTCGCGGCTGATGGACCAGATCGATCGGCTCTACGAGGAGATCGTCGGTCTCAAGAACCGCATCGTCCGGGCCAACCTGCGGCTCGTGGTGTCGATCGCGAAGCGGCGGGTGTCGGCGGGCGACAGCTTCTTCGACCTCGTCAGCGACGGCAACATGTCGCTCATCCGGGCCGTGGAGAAGTTCGACTACGCCCGGGGCAACAAGTTCAGCACCTATGCCTCGTGGGCGATCATGAAGAACTACGCCCGCACCATCCCCGACGAGCATCGCCGTCGCGACCGGTTCCGGGCGGCCGACATGGAGTTGCTGCAGTCGGCGGCCGATCGCCGGGCCGACGAGTACCAGCAGCGGCTGGCGGAGAACGACCGCCTGCAGCAGGTGGGGCGGTTCCTCGACCGGCTCGACTCCCGCGAGCAGACGATCATCATCCGCCGCTACGGTCTCGACCACGAGCACGAACCGCAGACGCTCAAGGAGGTCGGCTCGGCCCTCGGCGTGACGAAGGAACGCGTCCGCCAGATCGAGGCCAAGGCGATGGAAAAGCTCCGCGAGGCGGCCGCCCTGGAGGCGGTGCTGCCGGAGCTGGAATGAGCGGTCGGTCCCGGACCGGTGCACCCAGGTCGAACGCGGTCTAGCGGGCCGGCGCGTCGAGCGATGCGGGCCGGACGCCCGATCCGCCGGCATCCCCGACCCCGCGGCGACTGCCCGCCCGCGGCTGCCGTGCGTCCGCCTCCAGCGCCGCCGGCAACTGCGGTGCCGTCGGCAGCTGGGATGCCACCGGCAGGCCGCCGTCGGCCGGCGGTCCGCCCCGGGGGCCGTTCCGCTGCCCCGCCGACCGTGCCGCCGCGGTGAGGGCGGGCGACTGGCTCGTGCCCGTCAGGAAGTTGTCGATGGTGGCCGACTCCCGCAGGTGCGAGAAGTAGCGGGCCATCTCGATCCGCTGCTTCTTCTCGTGGATGTCGTCGTAGAGTTCGTTGCGCACCTCCGCCCGCTCGACCTGCGCGGCCTCGGTGAACCCCTCGCAGAAGATCACCATGAAGCGGTCGGCGATCTGCACGATGCCCGACAGCTCGCCGGGCTTGAGGGAGAACGCCTGGCGTTCCAGGGCGGGCTGGCCGCCGTGCTTCTGGATCGGCGGCACCTCCCCCCGCAGCGCCCGCGTGGTGGGATCGACGGAATACTGCTCGGCCAGGTCGCCGATCCGTTCGACCGTGGGATGCTGGCGGGCCAGCTGCCAGACCTCCTGCGCACGGCGCTGGCTGTCCATGACGATCACCCGGCACTTCGCCCGGGGGCCGAACGTCGCCTCGAAGGCTTTGTCGAGGTCCTCCTGCGTGACGGGCACCTTGCCCACGAGCTGCTTGAGCGCCACCGTCGGCTGGACCACGTCCTCGACGTAGTGCCGCAGCGGCACCTTCTCCTCGCGGGTCACCCGGTCGAGCCAGGCGGCGACGTCGGCCGAGCCGTCGGGCTTGCGAAAGCCCATGTCCTCGGCCGCCCGCACGATCTCGGCGTCGATGTCGGCCTGCGTGACGGTCCGCTGCTCGCGCACCAGGGCCTGTTCGATCAGCCGCCGCGTGATGAGGATCTCCAGCACCTCGGCGCCGTAGCGTTCGAGGCACCGCTCCTTGACCACGTCGATCGTGATCGGCTGGCCGTTGACCCGGGCGGCGACGCCCGGGCTCGCGGCCGACTTCGCGGCGTCGTTCAGCACGTTCTCGACCTTCGCGACATCCTGGAGGCCGCGGAACACCTCGCCAGAGGCCGCCCGGCTCTTGCGTTCACGGAGGTCCTCGACCAGCCGCGGCCGCACGTCCTCCAGCCGGACGTCGGCGGGGGGCAGCCGGTCCTCGCACTTGACCACGATGAACTGGTCGGCGACCTGCACGACCGGCGAGATGTCGTCCGGACGAAGCCCGAACACCACCTGCTCGAAGCCGGCGTCTCCCGAATGGCGGCGGATCGGCTGCACCCATCCGTTGGCGCTGGCGCTGCCGACGTCGACGGAGTGCTGCCTGGCCAGCCCGCCGAAATCGTCGGGGGCCGCCAGCGCCTTGGCCCGCCACTGCTCGGCCTCCTTGCGGGACCGGGCCACGATGATGCGGGCCTTGATGGCCTCGCCGAACTGGTTCTCGAACGCCCGCTGCACCTCCTCGGGCGTCGGCTCGATGCCGGCGTGGGCCAGGCGTCGCAGCGCGAGCATCGGCCAGACGATGTCCTCGGCGTACTGCTGCGGGGTGATGCCGCGTTCGTCCTTGATGAGGCTGATCCACTTGTCGCGGGGAACGCTGAACCGTTTCGCCATGGCGTCGATCTCGGCATCGACGTCCTGCGGGGTGATGGCGATGCCCTGCCGGGCACAGGCCTGGGCGATGATCTCGCGGTTGACGAGCGCCTCCAGCACGGCGGTGCCGTGCCGGCCGAGGCACTCGGCGGAGAGCTGGTCGTGGCTGATCTCGGCGGCGTTGACCATCGCCATCACCCGATCGCCCGGCTTGTCGCCGTGGGCGGCGCCCGACGCGCCAACGACCGGGCCGCCGGAGGGTTTGGCCCCGGACAATTTGCCCGCGGCGCCGGGGGCGGTGCGGGGTGGCTTGGCGCTCGCCCGCGGCGTGCCCGACACGCTCCGCCAGGCCACACAGGCCGCGATGACGAGGATCGCGCCGCCGATCTCCCTCAGCGGGAGCGGACGGGCCCCGGGCCGTCGAGGCATGCGGTCGAGAACCCGTCGCCACCATCGTCTCATGGCATCGCCCTCCTTGGCAGTCGCTCTGGTCCCCGGCGAAAATAGGGGGAAACCGCTACGGGGATCAAGGCGAGCGTTGCACGACGACCGCCGCGACCTTACCCTGCCCGCTCACTCCTCCCACGCTCCGCCGATCGCCACGGCACATGACGCCCCCCCACTCCGCCCCCTTCGGCGATTCCGCGTCCGCCTCTCCGGGACCGCGGGGCACGGCCGCCTCGCCGGCGTCATCGCAGCCGCCCCCCTGCCTGGCCGTGCTCGGGCTGCGACTCCCCGTCACCGCGGAGGACGTCCGGCAGGCCTATCTCGCCAAGGCCATGACGGCGCACCCCGACCGCGGTGGCGATCCCGCAGGCTTCAGGCTGCTCCAGAAGGCATTCGAGGAGGCCAACGACTTCGTCCGCCTCAAGGCCGGCAAGCTCGAGTGGCTGGCCGCGAAGATCGAAGCCTACGCCCAACAGCAGGACGTCGTCAGCGAGACGATCGAGCGGGGCGGCGAGGTCGAGATGGAGGAGGCCGACTGGCTGCGGAAGTCGTTCGGCGAGGACTTCGGACACGTCGCGGACCGGCTCGTGACGGTGCGGCTCCGCGGACCGGCGGCGGACGACGTGTTCGCGGTGCTGCTCGGCTTCCGCGCCGACTCCCTGCAGGATCTGGCCACCCTCGACCTCGCGGGCGGCCGGCTGACCGACGAGGGGCTCTTGCAGCTCAAGGGGCTGAAGAACCTGCGATCGCTCGACCTGCGGGGCACGGCCGTCGGCAGGCTCGCCGCCGAGACGCCCAGGTGGTTCGAGCACCTCGAATTCCTCGGACTTCCCGAGGGAGCGGTGGGCCTGTTCGCCCGGCTGGCGATGCCGCGCCGGGTCACGCTGGCGATCGGTCCCGCGGCGAAGTAGGGTCTCCCGCAGGGGCGCACCGCCGATGCCGAACCGTTCATCGAACGATGCCGCGCGTGGCAGGTGCGGTCCCGGTGGCCGGATCGCCGGCATCGGACACCTGCTGTGCCTGGCGGTGTTCGCCGTCGTCCGGCATCCCCATTCCGTCCGCGCCGAGGAACCCGCCGTGCAGGCCACCACACCCGCCCGAGAAGCGACGCCTCCAGGCATCGATCCGGCCGATCTCTACGAGGACCGGTCCGTGCGGGTCGCCGCCGGCGATGCGGCGGTCGAGTTCCGCTACCGCCTGCTCCGGCCGGCGGCGGTCGACGGCGGTCGCCATCCGCTCGTCCTCTTCCTGCACGGTGCGGGGGAGCGCGGCAGCGACAACCTCAGGCAGCTCAAGCATCTGCCGACGTGGCTGGCCGAGACCGCCGTGCGACGCCGACATCCCTGCTTCGTGCTCGCGCCGCAGTGCCGCATGGACGAGCGCTGGGTCGATGTCTCCTGGGCCGACGCGGCGAGCACGCCGCAGGCGGCCGTCCCGACCCTCGACCTTCAGGCCGCCGTGCAGGCGCTCGACGAGACGCTCGCCCGCGAGCCGGTCGATCCCGCCCGCGTCTATCTGACCGGTTTGTCGATGGGCGGCTACGGCACCTGGGACCTGGCCGCACGACGGCCCGACCGCTTCGCGGCCATCCTGCCGGTGTGCGGCGGCGGCGACGAGCGGGTCGCCGCCCGCCTCGCGACACTGCCGATCTGGTGCTTCCACGGCGACGCCGACACGGCCGTGCCGGTGGAGCGATCCCGCCAGATGATCGCCGCGTTGCGGGCGGCCGGCGGCAGGCCCATCTACTCGGAACTGTCGGGCGTCGGGCACGACGCGTGGACGCCCGCCTACCGCGACGGCTTCGTGCTCGATTGGCTGTTCAGCCAGCGACGCTAGCGGGCCGCCGCCCCGCAGCCGGCGGCACGCCCCCGCATCGAGCATCGGGCAGGCGAAGGGGTCGGCGCCGGCTCCCGGATCGAGTCCGGTTCGTCATTCGGGAAACAGTCGGGTGGAGAGGTACCGCTCGCCGAGGTCGGGGAGCACCACCACGATCAGCTTGCCGGCGTTCTCCGGCCGTCGGGCCACCTGCAGGGCGCCCCAGGCGGCCGCGCCGCAGCTGATGCCGCACATCAGCCCCTCGCGTTTGGCCATCTGCCGGGCCGTCTCCATGGCATCCTCGTCGTCCACCTTCACGACCTCGTCGATGATGTCGAGGTTGAGGATGTCCGGGATGAAACCGGCGCCGATTCCCTGGATGGTGTGCCGCCCGGGCTTGATCGCCTCGCCGGCCAGCTTCTGCGAGATCACGGGGCTGTTGGCCGGCTCCACGGCCACGACCCTGATGCCGGGATTCTTCGCCTTGAGCGCCTCGCCGCAGCCGGTGATCGTGCCGCCGGTGCCGACGCCGCAGACGAGGATGTCGATCCGCCCCTCGGTGTCGGCCCAGATCTCCTCGGCCGTGGTGCGGCGGTGCACGTCCGGGTTCGCCGGATTCTTGAACTGCTGCGGCATGAAGAACTGGCTGCTGGAGCGGCTGATCTCGTCGGCGTGACGGACGGCGCCCGGCATCCCCTCCGCGGCGGGCGTCAGCACCAACTCGGCCCCCAGCGCCTTGAGCATCCGCCGCCGCTCGAGGCTCATGCTCTCGGGCATGGTGACCCGCAGCTTGTAGCCGCGGGCGGCGCACACGTACGCCAGCCCGATGCCGGTGTTGCCGCTGGTGGGCTCGATGACGATCGTGTCGGGGCCGATCAGCCCGTCGCGTTCCGCGGCATCGACCATCGCGGCCGCGATCCGGTCCTTCACGCTCCACAGCGGGTTCATGTTCTCGATCTTGCCCACGACCGTGGCCACGCAGCCCTCGGTCACCCGCCGCAGCCGGACCAGAGGCGTCCGACCGATGCACTGCGTGATGTCGTCGCGGATCCCGGCGGGCAGCGTGGACGTGATCATGGATACACCTGTGAAGACGGGCAGGAATGAATCATCACAAAGATTATGATCGGACTCATGGTAGGATAGACTTGAGCCGCGGGCCGCGTAAAGGCCGGCCGGCCGACCCACATCACCGTCCGCGGCCGGTCACGGCAGTCGCTTCACGCGGATGTTTCGATAGTGCACCTCGCTGCCCGGATCGTGGGCCTGCAGGGCGAAGGTGCCGCTCGACAGCCGGCGGGTGCCCGTCACCCCCTCCGGTTCGACGAACTCGAAGAGCACCTTCCCGTTCACCAGCACGGTGACGGCCTTGCCCTTCACCATCACCTCCTCGGTGAACCACTCGTCGTCGGCCGCAGGCGGCACGAAGTTCTTCACCACGTTGTAGATGCTGCCCGTCCGCACCGGATCTTTCTGCGAGTTGTTGACCTGCATCTCGTAGCCCTGGGCCGGCCATCCATCCGGCTGGAACTTGGTGTGGAAGAAGATTCCCGAGTTGGCACCGGGCTTCGTCATGACCTCGGCCTTGAAGTGGAAGTTCGTGAACTCGGCCGGGTTCGCCGCGTCCGCTCCCACGTAAAAGAGGTGGCTGCGGGGGCCGTGGCAGACGATGACGCCGTCGGCGACCTGCCAACTCGCCTGGTTTTCGTTGGCCTGCCACCCGGCCAGGCTCTTGCCGTCGAAGAGGCTCTCGAAGCCGTCCTCATCGGCGCCGGCGGTCCCCGCCGCACCGAGGAATCCGGCCAGGGCCAGCAGGACGGATACGATGGACCACGGCCACCGCGTCGGCCCCGGGACCGCCACACCAAGAACCATGCCGCCGCACCGTGCGTATGTCATGAACGATCTCCGTCGTGCCAGGATTGGAAAGGACGCCGCGATTCCCACCTTCGCCGCCCACCGGCCGGATCATATGCCCGGGGCCGGGACGACGCCAAGCCGGGACGCGGCCGGACCACCGTCCCTCCCCGACACGGCACGCCAGGTGCTCGACGGCGCCGGGCTCGACCGCCGGCCGATCCTCCTGTCGATCGACACCGACGTCGGCCTCGACGGCCGGCCCGAGCCTGAATGGCTGGTGGTCACCGCCGACCATCTGTCGGTGGTGGCCGACGGCGGCGCGTCCGGCGACGGCCCCCGGCGGAGCATCGCCTGGAGGGACGTCGATCGGGTGCGGACGACCGCCGGCGTGGGGGGCGGCACGCTGCAGGTCCGCACGGACGGCGCCTGGATCGACCTGCTGCGGTACTCCAACGCCATGGCGACCCGGTTTCATCGCGTCTCGCGGACGCTCGAGCAGGCCCGCGACGCGACACCGGCGGACGGCGGCCCCCTCGCGATGCTGCCGGGCTGGAGCGACGACACGGTCCACGCGGCGCCGCTGGATCCGCCGCGGTGCCCCTCGTGCAGCCTCCGCCTCGCGAACCGGGACGACCGCTGCCCGCGGTGCGTCGAGAAGGGGCGGATCATGCGCCGGGTCGGCGCACTGCTGCGGCCCTACACCCGCGGGGCGATCCTGTTGTGCCTGCTGACGATGCTGGGCGTCGTGGCCGAACTGGCCCCGCCGAAACTGCAGCAGTACATGGTGGACAACATCCTCGCCGGCCGCGCCGACGGCGTGGCGGCGGGGTCTGCCGTCGCCGCGCCGCCCGACTTCAAGACGGCCCTGCTGGTGGTCGTGCTGGCACTGGCCTTCTCGCGGGTGCTGCTCTCGCTGGTGGGGGTGCTCAAGGGCCGGCTCGCCACCGACATCGGCACCGGCATCACGGCCACGCTCCGCGACGAGATGGTGGCGAAGCTGCAGAGCCTCTCCATCGCCTACTACGACCGTCACCAGGTCGGCTCGATGATCAGCCGCGTGGCCCACGACAGCGAGGCGCTGCACGGCCTCATGCATCAGATCACCGGCGGGTTCCTGCTGCAGATCGTGCAGCTCGTCGGCGTCGGGGCGATGCTCGTCTGGATCAATCCGAAGCTCGCCCTGTTCACGCTCATCCCGGTGCCGCTGGTGATCCTCGGCTCGTGGATCTTCTGGCGGCACGTCTACCCCCGGCACTACCGGCTGTGGGACGCCTCCAGCAAGCAGATGACCGCCCTGTCGGGCATGCTGTCGGGCATCCGCGTGGTGAAGGCCTTCTCGCAGGAGCCGCGCGAGCGCGACCGCTTCCATGCCGCCAGCGACCATCTCCGCCACTGGCGGCAGTGGGTCGAGCACACCAACACCACCTACGCCGCGTCGATGCAGATCGTCTTCAGCCTCGGCGGCCTGATCGTGTGGTACGTCGGCGGACGGGACGTGATCGGCGGCCAGATGACGCTCGGCCAGCTGATCGCCTTCCTCGCCTACCTGGCGATGTTCTACGCGCCGCTGGGGGCGCTCTCGAACTTCACCTCGTGGCTGACGAGCTTCCTCTCCGGCAGCCAGCGGGTGCTCGAACTGCTCGACACGCCGGCCCTGATCGCGGAGCCGCGGGCCCCCGTCCCCTGGGAGCGGGTGCGCGGGGCCGTCCGCTTCCAGGACGTGACGTTCGGCTACGACCGCAACCAGCCGGTGCTGCGCGACGTCTCGTTCGACGTGCGGCCCGGCGAGATGATCGGCATCGTCGGCCGCAGCGGCTCCGGCAAGACCACGCTCGTCAGTCTGCTGTCGCGGTTCCACGACGTGCAGGAGGGGAGCATCGAGGTCGATGGCATCGACATCCGCGACCTTTCCACCCGCGACCTGCGCGAGAAGCTGGGGGTGGTGTTCCAGGAGTCGTTCCTGTTCCGCGGCACGATCTGGCGGAATCTCTCCTACGGCAGGCCGGAGGCGACGATCGAAGCCGGACTGGCCGCCGCCAAGGCCGCCGGCGCCCACGATTTCCTCTGCCGCCAGCCACTGGCCTACGAGACGCTCCTCGGCGAACACGGCGCCGGTCTCTCCGGGGGCGAGAAGCAGCGGCTCTCGATCGCCCGCACCCTCCTCTACGATCCCCGGGTGCTCGTGCTCGACGAGGCGACCAGCAACATCGACGCCGAGGCCGAGAAGAGCATCCAGGACGCCCTGGCGGTGCTCGTCCGCGGCCGGACGACGATCGCCATCGCGCACCGGCTCTCCACGCTGCGCAACGCCGACCGCATCCTCGCCTTCGACCGCGGACGCCTGGTCGAACAGGGAACGCACGCCGAACTGCTCGCCGCCGACGGCATCTACGCCCGCCTGGTGCGGATCCAGACACAGGTCTGCCGGCAGCCGACCGTGGACACGCTGCTGGTGGAGGAGCCGCCGGCCGCCACCGCGGCCTGCGGGCCGGAAGGGCCCGCAGGGGATCCGGTGCCGTCCGCACCGGTCGGCATCGAGTGGCTCCGGCCCGGTGTCCACCGGTTCGTCCCCGGTCCCCTCGGCAGCATCGAGCTGCACGCAGCCGACGGGCCGGTCGCCACCGGGATCTTCGTGATCCGCACCTTTCCGGCGACGCACCCGGAGCGGTTCCTGTCGGTCCGCGGCTGGACGGAGTCGGGCGAGGAGGTCGAGCACGGCATGATCCGCGATCTCGCGGCCTGGCCGGCGGCCGATGCGGAGGTGGTCCGCACGGCGGTCGCGCGACGGTCGCTCGTCCGCACGATCACGCGCGTGTTCGGCGTGAGGCTCGCGCACGGCTACCTCGACCTCGACGTCGACACGGACGTCGGCCCGCGCTCGTTCACGATGCGGTGGACGCAGAGCCAGGCGATCGATTTCGGCGGCGACGGCAAGATGCTCGTCGACACGGAGGACAACCGCTGGGTGCTGCGCCGGGTGGACGACCTGCCGCCGGCCGACCGCGAGCGGTTCCTGCACTACATCTACTGGTAGGGGATCCCCCCGGCAGGTGGCCGCCCGCAGGGCGGCCGGGAGGCGTCCCTCGCGGGCCGCGGGGCGAAACGACGCCGGCCCGGATCGGCGGGGCCGATCCGGGCCGGGTTGGGCCGGTTCACGGGGTCACGTCGCGGCCGTGCGGCCGCGGGCCGGCATCACGTGCCGAGCTTGGCCAGCGACTCGACCATGGGGCTGACGACGGGGCCGAGGATCTCCTTGACGCCGGGGATCGCCATGACGGTGTCGATCACCTTCTGGAGCGTGCCCATGTTCTTGGTCACCAGTTCGACGATCGAGGTGCGGCCCGCCTCGGGCAGCGCCGCCGTCGACTTCTGCAGCGACTCGAGCACCGGGGCGAACTCGCTCAGCTGCGGGAGCGCCGACCGGGCGGAGGCCTCGTCGGTCACTCCGCCGAGCACCTTGCCGAGGTTGCCGAACAGGCCCGTCAGGCTCTCGCCCACCTTGAGGGCCTCCTGCATCCCGGGAGCCAGTTCGATCGTCTCCTCGACGGCGGCGGCCACCTTCTTGCCCTCCCGCTCGATGACCTCGGTGC
>Ga0214917_10003328_pt1 | contig 18647 bp, 18 predicted proteins | sample LL_1208_BB_MetaG_FD_177983 | JGI IMG/M metagenome (GOLD analysis project Ga0214917, IMG submission 177983) | Freshwater microbial communities from Lake Lanier, Atlanta, Georgia, United States - LL_1208_BB | ecosystem: Environmental > Aquatic > Freshwater > Lake | place: USA: Georgia | collected...
TCTGATCAAACAACAGACGTCCCCATAAAGTAGAATATGTATGCATCCACCAACACACGTGAAATAAACGGGGAGGAGGACCGAATTCCTGAACAAACCATGATAACGTGTCTGGGTTGGTGAGATGATGATACAATCGTTCTATATGAGTATATACCTGGAAGGAACATTGTTGTTTATGAAAGGGAAACGACACAGAACGGAGGTAAGAAGAACGAGTCGTATGGAACAATAGGTAAATAGCGGAATACGCTTCTTTTTCGTCCGTGGTTCCAAGGAGTAATTCCATTTCGACATGTGTTTGGAATCGAGACGTACATCGTTGATAAAAGAGATGCCTGAACGCTGTCTCCTCCAGAAAAGACTGAAAGTCGTGATTGAGAAAAAGCAGATGAAGAAGATCATGAGTCTCAAGGAACGAAGAGATACAAGACCATAGTACCACAGAATCCTCCATCATTTATCATCTCTACATCCATATGGATGGACAAATATCACTTTTTATTGGATCATTGATAAAAAGTGATGAAAAGACATGATTGATTATCCTGTTTCCACTGGGATAAGAGTAAACGCATTGACGCTTTTCCATTCTTTTTGTGACAGACAATGATGAACAAGATGTTTCAACCGCGTCTACAAAAGGAATGTTCTCAACTTTCAAAAGAGAAGTATGAGATCACGTTGAAAGAGAACAGTTGTTTGATCCGTTTCTATACACCTCATCATCGTCTCATGACCTTGGAAATCAATGAGGCGTATCCCTTTAAATCACCGGTTGTTCGACAGAATGGTGTGTTGTATGGAATCGTACCACAGGACATGGTGTTATTAAGAGTGTATAAAGACAGGTATCAGGAGTGTGGGTGTATCTGCTGTCATAATATCTGTTCTCGAGATAGATGGGGTCCCTGCTTTACGATAGAGAAAATCATTCAGGGTATTGTGTCTAGAGAACAAAAATGGCATGAGGTCGCTTTTTCTCATGTGTCCACATGTTTTCAAACTCTTCCCGTGGACATTCAACACGTCATTTCTGAATTTTTGTAATCATAGTTGTTGTGGATCCGAATCCATTCGGATCTGTTCACGGAGAGAACGACGGACATGGTGTTTCGAGGTTGTCCTCCATAACATATAATTTAACCGACGATTGTTGTCCGCGTCTCGATCCCGTAGACGGAGTTTTTCGAGACGTTTGGTATATCTCCGGTAAATCCTTGATTGATAACGTTCGGAATAAGTTCTTTCTTCCCAGACACCCGGAATGGATCCATTTGAGGGAGGAGGCCATGAAGAAGACAAGGGGAGAGAGGATAATAGATCCATATCTATTTCTGTGATATCCTCCGAGGATTGTCGTTGTTTCTCCGGAAGGGAAGGAGAACGACAAAAGGGACACAAAGAGGTTGTCATCCGGGAACAACAGGATACACACAAGGGTTTCTGACAACAAGTCGTATCTTCTGACTCGTGTTCGGATGTCCAACACACCCCACAATCACGGGTCACGTCATTCTTCACAATACCGCCATCATCGTTTTCTTCATCCGTGGATGATGACCCCATTTATCATAATACAGAATAGATTTTTTTTCCCAAAAAAAAATCAGATATACGCTACACGATAACCCTGACGATATCACTCAGATTGATATTGAGATACACTTCTACCGGTTTCTTACTTTTCTTTGTACATGAGGATGGATAGTGGACGGACAGAGTAAGATACCTTTCTGCACCTTGATCTATTACATCATAAGTGACATAGCGTCTTGCGTTTAGTACCTCACCGTTCCGTAGGGTAAGTATCCCATCCGGTTTATCTTCAAACGCAACATTGTATCCCTGGGATTGGACATTGGAGAGATTCAATGTAAAGGTGACACCTCCTTCTCCATTTTTTATCACATCAGATGGAACGAGGGCTTTGAGGACAAAATTCCATGTTCTCCTTGGAGAGGCAGAGGTGGAAGAGATCTCATTTCCGGTGAGAGAGATGGTCGAATAAATGATGCGTGTACCGGGAATAGAGGCGGAGACGGTATAATTTCGGAGGATGATGGGGAGGTTTTGACAAGGGAGATCACAAGAAGTAGTGAGTGGTGGAGATGACATGTTTTTTTCTATCAACAAAGAAAAAAAGTCATCGATGGGATTGTTGCAAGGCGTTGATCATGGAGGATTGATGAAAATTTGTCTGTTGAGCGAGTCGTAGGATCTGAAGATCATCCTTGATCCTCCTACCTTCTTGTGAAAGAAACAGTTGGAAGAATCGTCGCATGCGTTGTCGGTGTTGACGTTCTTTTTTGGAAACATCTGGGCGTTCCGGTGAGGCGTGATGTTGCACGGGAACGGATTGCCGATATGGGATGAATAAATGATGGTTATTGGTGTATAGGGCTGTAAAGAATGAGGATTGTATTTTCATTCGGTGTGTTACTTTACGGAAGAAGAGATACCCGGCTTCATTAGAAAAGAGCACGGCGTTGATAAAATTCAGACGGACCGCACCATGAGCATATTCGATGTATTCGGGTAATGTAAAAAAATTCCATTCAATCGGGCTTACACGATTTTTGAAATCATGATAATAAGGTAAAACAATCGTTCGATTGGAGAATTTCTGTTCCGGATAATCTATAAAATTTAACCAGACTTCATCCGGTGCCATGTTCTGAAACGTCGTGTTCCGGACAAGGAGGCGTATCGATTGAAGAAAGACATTCATCATAGTGGATGTTTCCGAAAAGATTCCATGTTTCCATCCAAAATATTGACAAAGATGTTGAAGAAAAGGTTTTGTCAGACACATCCATTGAGAATGCATAAAGAACCTACCAAAATTGATTTTTCCTACCAACTCGACATGTTTTCGGTGTATTCCCAACCAATGAGATAGGTTGTGGATAGGAATGTCATAACCTGATACGATACACACCCGATCCACATCTGGAAACTTGTCCAACACGGTGCATAGACCTCGGATGGTCTCATAGACGATGGAGAAACTTCCCCAAGAGGTCTGTTTCATGGTGGTGATACGATTACGGTTACAGAAGGCGGATCCGTATTTTGGAGTTTCTGGTGCAATCACTGCATAATGTATTTGATGATCTTGTGTAGTGGTCTGCCATAACCTCCAAAGATTTGGTTGTGTAACACCTTCATGGGCAATCATGAGGAGAACAAGGCATGATTGTTTCTTTTGAAAAGACATGATGTGTTTGAAGAAACTTTTTTTTTTATTGTTGATGGTAAAAAAAAATGGTTCTCATGATAAGACGGTCTTTTCACCTTTTTCTCTTCCTCTTGTTTCTTTCCATGTTGATTCTATCGATTTGGTTCTATATCCGTGTGAAACACCGGAATCTGGTTTCACCAACCCCTTCACCGACACCTAATCATTGTATCCCACCGGATGCACTGACCGTGTATTTTTATCCGGGTTCTATACCTTATGATACAACCTCTCCTCGATCACAGATTTTTTTCATTGTCAAGGTATATTGTGATGTGCAATACGAATATCTGAGTCGTGTCCACTTCTTTGTGACAACGACGCAACAACAGATCATTCCTCTTCAGATGTATTACGATGGTCTGAAGGAAGGAGATTACAGTGGACAGATTTTTGGTCAGGACAATGACCAATATGCCCATTATTATTTTGCCTTCCCGATGACAAGGGTCCAGATTTCCAAAGTATGGGGATATCCTCTGAATAATGTGAATTATTGGTCCTTTCTTGTAGGGGATCGGGAATCATTGGTTCTGTACAAGACCATTTCCGGTGATTCTGAATTATGTGAATATTCCGTCAATGGAGAAAAAGTAGATAATCCTTTTGTGTCTGGAGGAAGAACCACCAATTGCTATTCATTTAGTCCTACTGACAATTCTCCAGTGAATTATTTTCCTCTGGCGAATTTTACATCGATATTCAATATCATCGAAGCGAGATTAAAAGACGAGAAACGGATTCTTCCTGATTTTTATCATTCACAGGACGGAAAGATTGGGGTGTTCCGTGTGGATAAAGAGACATCCATGGCATCCTTCATCACAGAAAAAGTCAAAACATCCTGTTTTGATGATTATCTGTTTTCTTCCGTCCAGTTCCGTGAGAACCTCAAGATCCTTGATAATTTCTCTTATGACGACTTTATTTCCTATGGGATTCTGCGTGTACGCGTTATGGATGGGTTCATCACGACGGAAGACTGTGGATCTTGGAAGAAAGATTTTGATGTGGGATATTTTAGCGTGACGTTCCACACCACGGACAAATTATTGGATCCCCCGCTCCTTCCCTTCTGGACGGCGAATCTACGGATGTTGAAAGAGATGGCAGATGAACAGGGATATGCTTATCTTTTTTGGGCACCTTATGAAGAAGTCTTTCGTCGTATGAAAGATGTTCATCAACGCACTCCACCGGTGGTACAGTGGGGTCATCGTAAAGGGTATCTGTTCCAGACACCGACAGGACGGATTATTTACCGTTATAAACAAGTGAATCCGGACTGGGCGGGGTATCCGGGCAATGCACTTTGTTATCCGACGTATTTAGACAATAAAGCCATCACGGATGAATTGACGGACAAGACAACCGGTATCGATTATTGTCCTTCCTTATATGGTCAACGATTCCAGAATATCGAGGAATTCCTCAATGCCCCGTATATTGGAGCGGTTCCGAGAGATGGGGAATGGCCGGAACATCCTTCACCCTCTCCTCCGACATTGTCTCCTCCATCTCTATCTCCATTGTCGGCTCAAAAACATTTATGGGAGACGATTTCTTTATCTTATCAGAATTAAAGCCGATGTAATTATTGAAAACAAAAAAGGATGATAAGGGGGGCGATAACGAAGGCGCGGACTTTCCGTTGGATGTATTTCATGTTTTTTTTGTTTTTTTTTATCTATGTGGCATGGAGACATCGATATCATTGGTTTTTATTTCCGATGCTGGAGATCCAGGAAAATCCGTTGACGTATACGGAGTATTTTTTCCCGAATGGCATGGGAAGTTGGAAATACGATCCTTTGGAAAATCGTGAGGATGGAGGAGAAGAAAAAGACATTATGGTGTATTTTAATGGTAATGCAGGGAATTGTTCGACACGGACTCCTTCTATCCGCATAGTACAAACTCTTTTTCCAACGTTTCATATCTTTCATCTCGAATACCCGGGTTTTGGTATTTCCTCTCATCTCTCGTGTTCCTGGCCTCTTTTATTACAATATTGTCGAGAAGCCTGTGAATCGATCCGTCAGACTCACCATATCAAACGATTGATGTATTGGGGAGAATCCATCGGTGCCTTAGTCGCTCGTCATGTCGTTTCTTTTGTGGAACCGGATTGGTATGTATCCGTGAATGGTGTCCAGGACGGATCTCGATTATTAGAATTTCATGTGTTCTGGGGATTCCATCTTTTTTTGAAACCATGGGTGCAAGTCTTTTCGGAAAAAGATCGACTCGTCAACATCTCGAGACGTGTGCGATGGGTGTTCTTTCATGCCACAGAAGACCGTTTGGTACCACCCTCTCAATCCATGACGAGGGCGTTAGAGTTACTAGAACAGGGTCATGAATGTTATTACGAGACTCTTCATGGAGATCATAATATGGCATTACTGATCAATGAAAACCAGGATATCCTACGACGATTTTTCCATCAAAAAATGAGTGGTTGATTGTTATTCACAGAAAAAAAAAAAAGAACGATCATGGATTTCCATCATATACCCGATGATCTGTGTCGGGTCATTCTTCGATTTTTGATGGGAGAAGACGAAAAAAAAGAAACGTGGAGATCCGTTCGAGACACCGGATCCTTTCGACGATGCTCCCTACGTCTCAATGATTTAGTGGTATCAGAACATGGATTCTGGTATCGACGCCTCTTATCGACGGGACATACTTCTTACCGTTTATCTGAACCTGACTACAACAAACGTTTGTCGAGATGTTATCCTGGTGTCAAAGAGAGGATGATAATGGATCCGATGGAGGTGTTGTACGAATTACGATCTCGACACGGTATATGTCGAAAGCACAGGGGTCGATATAAATATGATGAGAAATGTAATCATTTGTATCTTGAATGGAGACGTCTTGCGTTTTGGAAAGTAGGAAAGATCCGTCTGAGCCAAGAGATAGAGAAGATGAAACCCCGTTTGGAAACACTTCGTTTTTGGTTGTCGGCGACCAGATATATAGAAACATATGTGCCTCTCGTAAAAAAAAGATGCCTTCGGTACAGGGACGAACTCGGTTGTTTAGAAACCCTTGTGGAAACAAATCAGAAATTAATCATGTATTTTATGGAGGTAACCCAGAGAAAAAAGGGAACCAGGGTAAAAAAGTCATCGATAACCCATGAATAATCCGTAACGTGCCATTTATTTTTGAAAGGCATTTAAATGTCCGACGGTGTAAAATTGACAACGGTCTTTTTTAGGAACAAAAAGATATCCGGAATCTTATTATTTACAAGAATTCTCTCCTTATAAAAAAAATGGTAGAATGAATCCGACCCTTTGAATTCTTCAATGACTTCCAAAATCAAAAAGACGACAAATTCTTTTTGATTAGAGATCATAACATGCACATGATTTGCGGCGATCATTTGGTGTATTGGAGATGTAGTATTCTCCGCATTGTGGACAGGAGATGGCATAGAGACATATATTTTCTATACTAAACATCCAATGAGGATGTAGAGTATCAGGTTCATCTTCATGATGAAATCCATTGGCACGTGATTTTGCTTTTGTGATAGGAGCGAGAATACATCGATTTTTGTCGGCTTTTTTACGGAGGAAGGTGAGAGAGGTCTTGTCATAAAAAAGAAAAGAGAAGAGATGACGAGAGAGATCCTCCACGAGTTTTTCACGAAGGAGATGTCGTGCTATCAATACACGTGGGATGGTTCGTTCGTCCATGATACATGATGGATTTGGATGATCTATCAAAAACCCATCATTTTTTTACAAGGTAAACAGGATCGACCAGACAATATCTCGACAGAAAAGATACGTCTGATGATGGTTTTCATCATACAGGAGGCGTAAATCACGAGTTGTCGGTCGGTGTGAAGGATCCAATCTTGTCATCCATTGGAGAAGCATGGATTTTTGTTCTGTGGAGGAGGAGTTTGGATCCCGTAAACGTTGGAGATGAAGGATCCTTTCCATTTCCGTGTAAAAACAATGTTCCATCTCATAACAGACGACGCCAAGACTGAATATATCACCGGGATAATCAAAGATCGGAGGATCTTTTTCGTATTCCGGGGGGCGATACAATTCGGTCCCGTAATGCAGACTGTTTTCTGTCCGACGGAATTGGGGTTTGAGAACCTTGGCCAAACCGAAATCAGAGAGTTTGATAACGAGAGGGTGTAGATTTTTGATCAGAATGTTTTCGGGTTTGATATCACGATGAATGATCTGGTGTTCATGGAGATAATCAAGGGCGCGTAGGCATTGAATAAAAATCATTCTGTTTTCATGGGGAAGAGGGTGAGAACGTCGATGCAGGTATTGTCGTAAATTCATGAGACAATATTCCATCTGTAAAAGAAACATAAAGACATTATTGTTCACAGTAAGATATTTATTCGAAAGGGAGGTAGTCGTTGTTTCTTCGTCGCTACTGTCATCATCTTCCTCGTCTTCATGGGTAGAATCCACTGGTTTGGCTTCTACCCATGAATGAAAGTATCGGATAATATTCGGATGAGCAATGGTGGCGAGAATCCGGATTTCATGCAATGCACTTCGAAAACTTTCTTCGGTAATGATGATTTTTTTGACTGCATAATGTTGATCATCCAATGGATTATAGACACGATAGACACGACCAAAACCGCCTCTCCCGATCAAATCATGCCATCTCTCCTGTCCTTTTGTGGTTGATATCGCAAGGATCTGTTCTTGTTGAGGAGTAAGTACTGTGGTTGTCATGGATTCTACATTCATGATGCATTTTTTTAAAGGGTGGAAAAAAGTGAAACGGTGTACATTTTTTGATGAAAACGGATACATTCTATTGGATATACGAGTGAAACATGCCTCTGTATACGAATCTTTTGCACCGTATTGATGGGTACCTACGTGAATTCTGCGAACAAATCCATGAACATCATCCAGAAGTCGGTACGGAAGAATTGATGAATTTATGGCAAACGATAACAAAACCCAGAAAACGCACCACCAGGTATCATTTTTTTCTACGCCAGGAACGTGTAAACATTCTTAGAGATTGTCCGAAGGCTTCTTTTGGAGATATTTCTCGGGAATGTTCTCGTCGATGGAAATTATTATCGAATGAAGAACGCCTCAGTTTTCCTCTAGAAAAGAAGAAAACAGATCCATCTCCTCCTCCTCCTCCGCCAGTAGTCGCCACAGAAGATCCTCCTCCTCCTCCTCCTCCTCCTGTCGTAGAAGTCGTCAAGACCTTGGAAGAAAGGAAAAGAGAAAAACAAGAAAGAGAGAAAAAGGAATTTCTAGAAAAATATAGGGCAAAGTCGTTTCAAGAAGTCTATAAGATCGCCAAGAATTGGTTTGAGGATGAGGGGGTTGTGGATATCCGATCAGATATGAGCAAGGAAGAAATGATCGAATTATTGATGAAGGAATTTTTCAAGGGAACACCGGTTGTCTATCCTGTGGATCATCCGGTTTGGAAAGAAAACATTGAGAAACCCATCGAAGAGATTATGGATTTGGTTCGTGAAGAACGTCCGTGGTACAGAGGTGATCCAGTGAATGATTTAAAAGAAGATATCCTTTATTTTCTGGTGAAACTCCGAGAGGAACATCTGAGTCTTCCTCCGATCGAGGTTCATCCGTTTTATTATGAACTCCGAGCGAAACCAATGACGTATCTTTATGAATTGTGTGAGAGGACGTTTTATACATGGAATAAGGATGTGGATTGGCGTTCTATGGATCGTAAAAAACTGACGCGTGTATTGGTCCGTAATTTTGATGATGTGATTTTCCCAGAAGAAGAAGAACAACAACAAGAAACGCTTCCACCACCACCGGAAATACAAGAAAAGACAACAACGAGACGGCGAAAACGGACAAATGGTTCATCATCACACTGAAGACTTGTCCGAGGCGTTGGAAAGGATAGATATGATTCTTTATCGGAAACATCATCATTCCTTGTCTTATGAGACGTTTTATCGATTTTTTTATCGATACACGATCAACGGAGGTGTATTTGAACCCATCGGTCGTCATGTGGAACGAGTCCTGGAGGGACTCCTGATTCCACGGATTGCGATTCTATTATTGCGTGGTGGAACTCTTGAGGATCTTCGATTGCGTTGGAAGATGTTGTGTGATGTCCTGTTGTTTCCTGAACGTACCGGTCGTTTGATTCTGGAATCCTGGGAAAACGTCGTACAAAAAGCATGGATCCATGGAACAGAATTGATGAAAGTGCTTCAAGAATGGGAAGAAATGTGTGTTTTTCCGATGGATGTCTTGACGAATGTATACGAATATCTAAGTGGAGGATAGTGATGATAACCGTAAAAAAAAAAACTTGAAATGAATCTGCCTTCTCGATGTTTGTGGAAAGGCATTTAATGACAAAAACAAATTATCCTTTTAAATGCCTTTCCACAAAAAATCATAGAAAAAATAGAGGATAGACTACCGTAGATTCCAAAACTCATTTTTATTCCTCATTCTTTTTCTTCTAAAGGTATTTAAAGGAATGATACGTCTTTAAATACCTTTAGAAGAAAACATCCACATGATGGAAAGATAGAAAAAAAGAGGCTATCCTATCTTATGTCAGCCTAAAATGAAGTTCTAAAGACAATATTCTTTGGAAATCTTTTTTTCTTTTCAGGGCGTGCATGATGTTGTCTCCTCTATAGATTTATTCACTCGTCTCCTTGAAAATGAAGGATGGGTTGTCTATGATGGAGATATCAAAAAACTCTATTTCATAAAATGGCAGTTTTGTCCAAAAAATTCGATCCATACCGTAAAAATCATTTCTCTTTTCGATGGTTTATTCTAAAGGTATTTAAAGACGTATCATTCCTTTAAATACCTTTAGAAGAAAACGAATGAGGAATAAAATGAGTTTTGGAATCTACGGTAGTCAAATAATGGTTTCAATACCTTTTGGAATAAAAGTATAATTTCTTTTTTGGAAGGAAAAAAGAAAAAAGACGTGTGTGATTGATGGAAAAAATACCAGGATATTGGGTCAAACCCTTCGGTACAGGAATGAGTTGTATCGATACGATAGGAGGTGAATGTCTCCGTGGACTTTCCGTGGAGGAGTGTATGCGTGTTTGTGAAAATTCACCATTATGTTCGGCAGGGTATCATTATTCCTTTCCTGGAAGCGTTTCCTATTGTGTCCCCTTGAATACTACCTTTTATGGGAATTCGGATTTCCGTCGTCAATTGTTGGATCCTTCTGTTTCAAAAACCAAGATTGGTCGTCAGGGGGAGATGTCTGTGTTTGTCGATACGAGACGATACCCTTCCAAGGTTTCAACAGAGGTGTTTTTATTTCATGGGACGGTGGTGTTTTTGGTTCAAAAAACGGGAGAAGGTGATGTTTTTTATTTAGGCGCTGATTTCCGATTTACGACAAACGATCGTGCCGCATTGCCTTTGCGATTAAATGATGCCTCTTCTCTGATGACGGATTTTGATATCCGTTTGGTGTGGAATTCGGAAATTAATTTTTTACGAGCGAATGAACCTCTTGTGTTGGTATATTCTTCTCGAAAACAAGAATGGGAGTGGCGATTATTTGGTGATATCAAAAGTTTTCGTGGGAGGATGATTCCACCCTCTGATATCCAAAAAACATCCTCCTTTGTGGATGACGGAGATTCTTTTTATTTGTTTTTGAATACGGGAGAATTTTTGTATCGACAAGACGAGACGAACCAACTCCGTATCCATCCACTTTTACAAGATCCGGGACAATGGGAACAGATCCGATCCAAGGCTCTTTTTTCATTCGAAAAAGACAAGATCAACCAACGCAATCAGATTCAGGATCTTCCATGGGAAGACTACATCCACAAAATGATGGATTGGTATGTGGAGACCATGGATAAAGATGCCTGTCTCTATTTTCCGTATTGTCATGAAGAAAACGTCAGCGGGTGTAAACAAATGGGGGGAGGAAGGTTGTTGGTTTGGATTGGAATGATTTTGTTGATGGGACTGGTAGCGGTGCTTGTCGGTTGGTTGGCTTGGAGAAAGGTGGTGTAGGCGTTGTGAGAGGAATTGGTGGAGGTGGAGGTGTTGTGAGAGGAATTGGTGGAGGTGGAGGTGGTGTAGGCGTTGGTGGAGCGTGACGAGGAGTCGGTGTAGTGATAGGTTTCGTGATGGGTGGAGCAGGGAGAGGAGGAGTTTGGATAAGTGGAGCAGGCGGATTTTTTTGGAGACGAGGGAGGCTTTTTTTGGTTTCATTCACGTACTCCTGGAAAGGAAGCATCGGAGAATTGGACGTTCGTTTGCGCACCAGAGTCTCTAAATCATAGATCCACCGGAGCAATGTGGTTTGATTCTGCATTTCTGCACCCACGGGACGCACATCAAAATAATCACAATAATGATCTCGACAATCATAACAGGGAAGAGTACCGGATAAACTGGCATAAAACATTTCGGTATATTCTCGCGATGCGTCATCGGAAGGATCATAAACGAGGGCGATCGCCTTCATTGTTTTCCATAAAGAAGATCCCCACACCTTGGGATCGAGACTTTCTGGAGACATTTCTGTCATCTTTTCTTTTTCATCAATTTAAAAAAAAGATGAAAAGATTTCAATTCCAAAGAAAAAGTAAAAAGAAATGTCTGCTTCGTCTTATTTATTGATTTCTTCGACATATCGTAATCGTTTGTTGTATCCCAATCCTGCTGATTTTGTCGTTCCCTTGGGTACACCCAATCAGATGATCAATGCCTTTGATTCGACCAATCCCGTGTCTCTCCCATTACCTGATTATAATTTTTCATGGACGAACTATGGACTCGATTCCAATAAATATCCGGTTCGGATTATCTCCGGGTCAGCAAATGCGCCTATTCTGGATCCCGGTTTCAATCAATCGTTCTTGGGTATTTATCCGGGAGCGGAGGTTCCTCCTTCGTTTTCTCTTTATCAAGAATCCAAACAATGTACAGGTGTGCTCCAAGGGTTTTTATTAGAGATTCGTACCAACACCGGTATAGTGGTCAGAGAAATCATGGGTTATAATCCGATTATTTCTCAACTTCTGTTACGGAATCCTTTACCGGAATTTTCCATTGAAGACATCACGGAATCGTCTATTTATACGATTTCTGATGCCAATCCATCTGATCCTGAGTATTATCCTCTCGTGATCGTGAATGGGAATTTTTTGGAAAATAGCGCGGTCGTCTATTTTGAAAAAGATCTCTATCTGTATAATCTCTCTCTGAATGAGATCCGGAAAGTATTGGATTATAACCTTGTCACGTCGTCTTTTCGTTTTGATACCTGCAACGGATTTCCCGGGAGTCGTCCTACGGATCAGTACTGGGTTTTGAGTCAATCCACTCCCCTGGGTGTCGGAACACTCCTTTCTCCTTATTATAATCAGGGTTTCCCTGACGAGTACGTCTGGATAAAGAATGGCGAGGGATATGGAATCCATACCATTGTGTCTTTGGAGAACCCAATCACGGGTCGTTCCATCCAAGGGCTTTATCGGATCACACGGATCGATGAGAGAGGAGGCATCCTCCAAATGATACCTGTTTCTTTTACGGGGACGACCGTGTTTCCTGGAGAAGAATGGATCGTTACCGAGACGACGTCAGGGAATCGATCCGCCCGGATCCTTATCCGATCGACGGCCCTGGTTTTTTATTGTCGTTTTAAAGAAGTGTTGTCGAATGGTTGTGATGGGAGTGGTTCAACATGGTCGCCTGGTTCATTACCGGGAATGGTGGGACAGTATCTGATGCCGATTCTGTTGACTCCTCAATACCGAAGAAAGGGGGATTCGTTATACGTGTCTCCGAATAATACGATTCCGGTTCGGATTCAAAAGAATGTGCCACAAACCTTATCCGATTCCGAAAATCAATGGGGTTGTACCGGAATCCGAAAGATTTTTCCTTTGGATACCAATAAGGAAGCACTTGTCTTTGTCCAGAAAATAGATCCATTTTTATTGGAGCGTTTTGATCTATTGGCAAAGGCGGGTTCGTCTCTTCCTTCGTTTTTCTCGGGGTGTTTGAATTTCTTGGTTCTGCCCGTGACCATGGATGGGGTGGTTCCTCTTAATTTTACAGGAACCCAGTTGACACAATCGCAAATGACGTGTTATGAACTACAAGTGGTTTCTTTGATTCTACCGAATCAGACAATCAATGGGACACAGGGTTTGTTGACCAGTGCTTATCCTTATGTCTTTGTCGAATTATCCAATGAGAGCATGTCTTCGAGTCATAACCGTTCCGTCATCTATTCGAATAACCCGAATTCGGTTCGTGCCACGTTTGTGTGCAGCATCAGTGACGTGAATAATCCGGAAACCACCCGATTTATCAAGATCTCTTCGGATGGCGCCTCACAAATCATGAAATTTTCACCTTATGATAGTCTCCGTGTAAGGATCACTCTTCCAGATGGTCGTCCTTTTGAAACGGATCTAACAGATTTTGTGCTTCCCTGTGACTCGGATCCGCGTCTTCAGATAAGTATTGTGTTTCAGATGCGACGTCTTTGATCCTCGATGTTTTTCGTGAGGAACGCAGACCATACGAATGGATCATCATGATACAATCACAAATATCATCTTTTTTTGGATAACCCTCAAGGAGATCGAGGACAACCGGATCGTCACGACAGACATTCTCTCTGACATAAGAAACAACCCATTGTTTGCGTTTGTGTTTGGGGACTTTGGTGATGCCGTATTCCATGGTTTTCCAACGGGCAGGATATTCGGAAACGGTTTTCCCGGGATGACGCAAAAAAAAGTACATGTACACCACCACGGCCAATCGACTCGCAATCGCATTGACGTGATTCATCTGTTGTTCAATCAGGATGACATTGACACCGTCTACTTGGAGTGTATCTAGGTATTGGACAACCGTGGAAAACGCGGGGGTCGAGGATCCAAAATCCTTGCATTCAAAAGATCGGATTCCTAACAGGTTGCCGGACGAATCCTCAAGATCACCGATGGCCCATGCAAAATGACGTGCACCCATATCGAATGCCATGACTCTCATTTTTACCGTAGATTCCAAAAATAATTTTATTCCTCATTCTTTTTCTTCTAAAGGTATTTAAAGACGTATCATTCCTTTAAATACCTTTAAAATAAAACATCGAAAAGAGAAATGATTTTTGGATTTTTACGGTATTCTCTTTTTAACGGGAATAAAATGAATCTTAAAATGGACTCATTTCTTGATCGGGTATTCACCCACACGAATCATGTCCTGGTACGCCGTTTTGTATGCCGAGGAATGCGTCTCTAGTGTTTCCAGGTGTTCTAATTTTTCCATGATGGTGCCTTGCAGTCGTAAGTCTTCTTTAAGGAGTCGAACCATGTCCTCAGAAATGGCTTTTTTCTCGTAAAGAGGTGGATGGACAATGTCTCTGTATTTTAGAGGGATCAAGAAGAAACGTATGGATTGGATAGGATAGTTGGAAATGACTCGGTTCATGGATTGTTCGGCTTCCACACACAACCGATGGATACAATAATCACGGAATCGGGTTTCTTTGGGAAGTTGATGATGATGATACCAATAGATGGTGTGAGCGAGAAAGATGCTGGAAAACACATCCGCCATATGACCGGATAAAATCTGTTTGGATTTGATGTTTCCTCCAAGGAGTGCCATACAATTGGTGAGATTCCCAAATCTTGTTGTAAGGAGGGATAATCGTTGGAGAGGATCATGACGGCGGAAAGACGGAAACAAGGAAATCGATTTGATGTAGGCCTTGATAGAATCCTTGACCATGAGCATAAAATAATGATAAAATTCATCCATGTCCATTTTCTGGATGGCTTCAAAGATGGGATAGATGTAGGGATGAGATTTATTCAATCCCTGTCCAAAAATGATGAGACTCCTTGTGAGTGTATTCGAGCCTTCCACGGTAATCCCGATCGGAACCGAATGATAAAGAGGAGTAAACAGATTATTGGATCCTGTACAGATGGCCGAGCCTCCAAAAATATCCATACCGTGCTGAATCACCATCCTCGCTCTCTCCGTGGTTTGTTGCTTCATGCATGCCGTAAGAACCGAGGGGGTCTGTTGAGAATCCAGGATCGCGGTCATGTATTTTGTCGAACTCTCAATGGCAAATGTATGAAACATCATGTCCACCATCTTTTCCTGAATGGCTTCCATCTGTCCAATGGGCATCCCGAATTGTCTGCGATGGCGTCCGTAAAGAAGAGAGGCATACGTCGACATTTTGGCAAAGGCGAGTGAACACGTTGGGAGACTGATTCCTCTTCCCACGGCAAGACATTCCATCAGCATGGGCCATCCCTTGCCTAGTCCATTTTCTTCACCGATCACGTTTTCGATGGGGAGCAATACGTCTCCACGGATGGTTCCATTCGGAAATCCGGCATCATTAGGATTATGATACGTCTCTACTCGCAATCCGGGATGATCCCGAGGAACCAGGGCTAGCGTGATCCCGGTCTGATGATCCTCCAAAAGACCCTCCGGGTCTTCCAGATGAAACGCAATACCACACAGATCCGCGATGGGAGCCAGTGTAATATACCTCTTGTTCAGAGAGACCCGGATCTTTTTTTTTCCTTCATGGAGGATCATTTTCCCTCGATCGATCTGTCCGGTGGCGTCCGATCCGTTCTCGGGACCGGTCAGACCAAAACAGGGGATCCATTCGCCAGATCCGAGTCTGGGAAGATATTTCTTTTTTTGCTGTTCCGATCCATATTTTTGTAATAATTCACCGGGACCCAGAGAATTGGGAACCATCACCAGATGTCCCAAAGAGGGATGATGAGACAGGATTTTGGTCATGATCCTGGATTGTGCCGAAAACGATATGTTCTGACCACCATATTCAGCATGGATATTCATACCCATATAAGGTCTCATCTCGTGGAGAATCGGGTTCAAGTAAGGATTATGAGGAAAAAGAGATTGTTTTGGGAATTTGGACAAGATAAGTTCAAGATTCTGATACAAAGCCATTTCTTTGGTGTTCATCTCGGGTATCGACACGGAGGATTTTAATTTTTGGAGATCTACCCTGCCCGAAAAAATTTCACGATCAAGTCCAACCCCCCCGGATCGCAGCGCAATGAGTTCCGTCGTAGAGATCTTGGGAATCAGTCCTTTTACCTTTTGAAAAAGGAGTCTCCGGATCATTTGTTTCGTTCAAAAAATATATTTTTTTAAATAATTAAAATGTACAACATATTGTATTTGGATCTTGATCAGGAGGTGTACACCCTTGTTTCTTTGAACTATGTGTCTTTCCAATATGGTTTATCCAACATCTTGCCTTTAGAGTCCTCCATGTATTCTTTGGAGTATATCATTACCAAAAACAATCAGATACAAACGGCACAGGACGCCGTCCTCGGATATCTGCAATCCCAAACCGATATTTCTTCCATCATCAGACAACAACATTTTGTGATTATAGCAGGAACTTCGAATCAGCTCGCGGGGAGCCAGAACGCCTTGAGGATCCAGGGTGGTTCCGATTATGTGGAAAACACATTGTGTCTGACATTTTCCGCGTTATCCTCTCTTCCTCCATCCCCGGTGGTCAGCGTGCTCTATTCCTCGGAAAAAGAGACCGAAGCGACGGTTCTCCATCAAACGATCCAGAATGTACGGACCACGGTTTTTGTCTACGAAAAGGGGAATCTTTATTGTGAGGATTATTTGCGATTGTATCAACAAAAAACATTGGTTCGACACGTTGAAATCATTCCTCTTGTTTTGGGACAAGAGGAAATGGTGGTCCAACAGATCAATCATTATCTGAAACACTTGTCGCCAAAAACATGGAAACACCTCGAGATTTTGATGGTCATCTATACCGCCCAGGCGAATCTGATCATCCCACAGATTCATTATAAAAAAGGCATCCGGGTCTTGTGTTCATTGACTTCGGATGGTCTGAACCCACAGGGTGTATCCAAACGTGTTCCGGTCATGTTATGCAAGGTAGCAACTCTGGATATAACTTCGACAACACGAGAGTATAACCGATACATGCTGAAATATTCTCCCGTGCGTCCGTCTTCTATCGCTCCGGCATTTTTCGACATGGGGATTCAATTGGGACAAATGATGGCTTTGCAGCTTTCCATGACGGTTCATCTGTTTTGTCAGCGTCTGACGGTTTCTTTTTCAGGAGAAACCGCATTTTTTGGTGCTGGATGGATCGATGAATCCGCCAAAAGGAGCATCTTTGCGTCTTATTATTTTATGTACACCTATGATCCGATCATGGGTTCCGCGTCTCAATTGGAACAATATCAGAAAAGGAGTCCGTGGATGCCCGTATTGCCCACGTCCGCTGGAGTTCCCTATCAGATCAGTTTTGTGTTTTGGGTACAACCCTCCAATTGGATCGTGTATTATAATGATTGGAGATTCATACAGAATGTACAACAGCCATACGACTATCTCAAATTATATCTTGGTCTCGATACCGGTTTTGATACGAAAGACGAATCGGGACAACCGCTCGCCATAACAGGATATAATTCGTATATTCTCGGAGTGTATTTCAAACAGGTCCAGGGTCAATCGATCCCTTATTTTGACCCGGTTCCCCAAAACCTGGTACCCATTTTTCAATATCCTTTTTCCGTACAACGTCCTGTCTTGCTCTCTTTGCGCGCTCTCCCTTAGAATCAATAACGTGTAATGATTTGATACTCACTGATCCTGGGTTGAAACAATTGGGTTATTTTATCATGAAAGGTTTGGACATGACAAGAATCTCCACAGGTGAAATAATCCATAAAGAGATGACCGTATTCCGGGTAGGTGTGGAGACTGCAATGACTCTCGCTCAATACAAAAAAAACAGTATACCCATCACCTTCAAATGTGTGATCCTTGTACGTAAGGATGGTTGCCCCACTTTCGGTGATGGCTTCCTCCATCCCCTTCTTGATCCGAGATAGATCTCTGAGATCCATCTGACAATGTTTGAAAGACGCCAAATAGTGTTTTCCTCTGAAATGATGTGCAGTCGTCATAGTCAAGAGTGTGTATTTTGGAAATATCCTCTCCAACCTGAACATCATTTCAATTTTTTTTTTTAATGTCGGACAATTTAAAGGATTTTAATCCTGGAGAAGTAAAACATCATCTATGAAACGATGGACATGGGTATTGTTGCTTGGTTGTAGTAGTACCAAGAATGTATGGGGTTGGTTGTGGACGCCTCAGACTTGGCAAGAATGGGAACCTTACCAGATCCCTGTATATCCAAACGCCAAGACGTTTTCGGATACGATACAAGTCCTTGAAAAGAAGAGTCCGCTTGTCTTTGCGGGAGAATGTCGTCGATTAACGGATATGCTTGGGATGGCATCCTGTGGGAAGGCATTTGTCTTGAC
>Ga0214917_10003329_pt1 | contig 18644 bp, 34 predicted proteins | sample LL_1208_BB_MetaG_FD_177983 | JGI IMG/M metagenome (GOLD analysis project Ga0214917, IMG submission 177983) | Freshwater microbial communities from Lake Lanier, Atlanta, Georgia, United States - LL_1208_BB | ecosystem: Environmental > Aquatic > Freshwater > Lake | place: USA: Georgia | collected...
TAACCCATTAAATTTTTTAAATATGTCAAACGAAGTTTTAGGAATCAAAGAAACCAAAGAAGTTTTAAATTTCGGTTTCGATTTACTTGAGGCAATCATCAAGTCATTAGATGACAAGAAGTTTTCTGTTGTCACAGATGCTCCACGATTTGTCCCAGTTATCTTCTCTGCTGCAAAAGCATTTGCTGGCATTGAATTGGTAAAGGCTGAATTACAAGATTTAACTGATCAGGAGATGAATGATTTAATTGATGAACTAAAGAAGAGATTTGACTTGAAAAATGATGCTGTTGAACTACTTGTTGAAGATGTAATTGACCATGTATTCTACACTGTAAAATTAGCGCAAAGATTTGCAAAGATTAAGCAATAAGAAATTGGCGCAGACAGTTTCGCTACCTTGAGTGCCGAGGGGATAGGATGTATTTCTATCCCCTTTAAAATAAACAAACATGAAACTTAACAAGATATTTCCGAACACGCATGAATTTAAAGATTATCAAGTTTACGGCAAAGAACGATGGATGCTTTTTATATCTGATGTTCACCTTGATTCTGTCCATTGTGACCGTGATAAATTAAAGCAGCACTTAGATTTAGCGCTTAAACGCAATGCTCCAGTATTTATCTTCGGTGATTTATTGGATTTGATGCAAGGCAAGTACGATCCGCGTAGTAATAAAGGTGACCTTAATCCTAAATACAATTCATCAAAGTACATTGATGAGGTGATTAATGATGTTGTAGATTTTCTTACACCGTACAAAGATGTACTTGCTTTCTATTCCCCAGGCAATCATGAAACATCGGTTGAAAGAAGGATAGAGTATGGAATTGCGGATAAAATTGCTTATAAACTTGATATTTCTAAAGGCAATTATTCAGGATATATTTATTGTAGGTTTTTTGGTTACTTAGAAGAAACTGGTTCTATGCCCCTTATTATTGGATTCCATCACGGTTTTGGAGGTGGAGGGCCTGTGACCCGAGATGTAATACAGACAAATAGAAAAGCAGTTTATTTGCCAGATTGCAATGTAATTATCTCTGGTCATACTCATGATCGCTGGATAGTTCCAATTACACGGCAAAGGTTATCAAGGTATAAAGAATATATTGATCAGCAATGGCATATCAAGACTGGAACTTACCAAAATGCACCTACTGAGTTTAACGGTTATGTGGTTGAGAAAGGTTTAGCACCTAAAGCTGGTGGTGGTATATGGATGAACTATACCATTGATTCAACAAAATCTTTAGTTTATAATTTTCAATTTGCAGAATGAAACCAAACGAATTTTTAATATGTCTTGATGCCGGGCATGGTGGCATTGGCAAGGGTACAGGTCCTGAAAAGTATGTTACCTATCCATCTAAATGCTATCAGCACAGAGTAGGCAAATTTCATTCATATGGCTGGTTTTTTGAGGGAGTTTTTAATCGCTCATTAGCTAACTATTTAGAGCAATACCTTATTGATTATGGCTTTCAAGTAAAAAAGATTTATGAGCCAATCACAGATACATCTTTAAATAAACGCTGCCAACTTGCCAATTCTTACGCTTCTATGTCTCAGCACTCCATCTTAGTATCAATTCATGGCAATGCTGGAACTCCGACTGCCAGAGGATGGGAGATATTTACATCCCCAGGACAAACTAAATCGGATCTTCTTGCCACTTGCATAGGTGACCAAGTTAGGACTGCCACTCCTGGCTGGGTGCATAGAGCTGATTACATAGATGGAGATTTGGATAGAGAGGCAAGGTTTACGATGCTTACTGGAATAACAATGCCAGCAGTATTATCTGAAAATGGTTTCTTTACAAATTATAACGATGCTTGCCTAATGATTGATAATAGTTGGCAGCAAAGCATTGCAAAGGCTCACGCAAAAGGTATTTTAGATTATGCAGTTCAGCAAGGTGTAATATGGGAATAAAAAAAAGGCGCAAGTTTTGCTCCTGCGCCTCAAAACACCTTTTTAAACACTCACAAACATTAATTAACAACTATCTTAACCATTATTTTATTCAATAATCTAACTGCTGATTCCTTAACATCTTCCTTTTCACTATTCATTTTTGTTATCTGCCAGAGCAAAGATACCATTCTTTCTGGATTCATGTATTCGTAATAGCGTCTATTATTTTCATCCAGACTATTATAAAAAGATACAAGCGTAGCTGCTGAAGATACAACATTGTTTGTTTTAATTGGTTTAGGATATTTTGTTAACATAGCTTCACAAAGTGCTATTTGTTTTTTGTCTAAACCATAATTTTTAGTTGCCATTTGTTCCAATTTTTAAGAGTGATAGTTTTGTTTTTTCTTGTTTCATTCTTTGCTCAATAATTCCCATAAACCATTTGTCTTGGTGTCTGCGATCTTTCATTGATTCTGCAAAATAAATTTGTTGTAGATTATGTATTCTTTTTCTAATTACTTTTTCCTGTATCATTTGAAATAGGCTTTAGCAATCAACGCTAATTGAAATGCGTCAATTTCATCTTGAGATAATTTTTTGTTACCGGTCAATTCAAGTTTCATACCTTTAATTACAGACATTGCATAATCCAATGTCCATTTGCTTCCTTTGTCTTGTGGTGATATTCCTTTTACAGTGTGTCCGTACAATTCCAACCAATCAATAGTAAATCGGCTTGCGCCTTGGTTCATGCCTACATTGCGGCTTATTTTCGTTCGTGATCTGCCATCTACATATTTTCTAAAGGTAATATTTTGTAGGGATGAATCCTCCACCACCACCACTATATCAGTTGCCCAGGTTAGTGCATCTTTTGCCCAGTCAGCAAGTTTTTTATATTTGCCAAAATAGACTTTATTCTCATCAATAATACATACTGCAAAACCGTTAAGCCTCATTGAAGGATCAATCCCTACATATTTTTTTACCATTGTACTTTCTTTTTTATAAAGTTTTTTCTCGTGTACCTGACAAGAAATTTTAACAAGTCAACGTAATCCATAGTCTTACCTTTATATGACCACAATTTCGTCTTTTTATTGTACTTTATAGTTTGCGTACCATAGGTCATAAATAAATCATTATCACTTACAGGTAATGTATAGCCATCCCAAAAGTTCCAGGAAGATAAGAAATCAGTTGTAATAGTGTCAATGTAATGCTTATCCTCGTGTCTATCGTAGTAAGTTCTCTCTAATTTATCTCCTCCTATCTTTTCAACGCTCATCCAGTTAAATGCCATGAAATGGTTGCTTTGTGCTGGTAATAAATAAACGGCAAACATAAAGCAAACGGCCATTGTAAATTTAATCGGCTGAGTGCTGCTGATGTTTGTTGTAGTGGTTTCCCTTACAACTCTCCTTCTCCTTTGTTTTGGCTCTTTTACACCAATGCCATAAGCTTCTATTCCTTTCTCAATGAATTGTATTTCTAATACATAGCCAAAGCAGATTATTGCTCCAATAAAGAAAAACATTGCGTAAAACTCGGCACCAGTGCTTTGCCCTTGGATACTAAACCATAACTCTAACAATGCTATGACTGTGGCAATGGCTGCAACACGCGGAGGATATTTACTGCGCTTGTCGGATGGGTTAAGGAAATCAATAAATACAACGGCAAATCTGCCAAACTGTAGCATGAGTGATGCTGGAATGGAAAGCATTAAAGGCAAAGGTAAAAAGTACACGTTGAGTGCTGCGGTGATCAGGTAAGTAAAAATAATACCTGTAAAAATGATTTTAGGCATTGAGGATGTAATATCCTGAAATAGCCATTCAAAGTTTTGATTGTTGAAATTGTTTTTCATGTTTGTGATGTTTTAATTGTTAATGATGAACAAATATACAAAGTATATTTATAATTCAAAATAAAATAAAAAAAAAGTGGGAAATAAATTATCTCCCACTCGAATGCACAGAAAACTACTCCTCCCTAAAAATTTCTTCTCTTCGCTTGTACATCTCATCTGCTGGTACAATCGTTATTTCCTTTGCGCTTGTTTCTATTCGCAATTTTTTAAACTCCTCAATTGCTTCCTCAATGTTATTGCCAGCCACACTCACAGTGCCTTCTTTATATCTAATAACATATCTTTTTTCTTTCACTTCCATGTTTATTTATTTAAATAGTTTTTTGATGCTACTGGTTCACTGCCTTGGTTTGAATATTTGGCATCTGCCTTGCTTGCATAATCGGTGTATGGCATTTCGCTAATGTCGTGATAACAAATTTGTGCAATCTTCATACCTGGATATATCTTAACTGGCTGGATGCAGGCTAATTCCAATGTCCAATGTCCTTTAAAATTCACATCGCCAAACCCAGCGGTTATGTGGACAAATAACCCCAATCTACCTAAACTTGATTTGCCTTGTATAATTGGCACATGGCGAAGTGTCTCCGTATATTCGACAGTTGAGGCAAGATAAAGAATGCCGGGTTGTAAAATCAATCCTTCATCTGGTATAATCATTGGAGCATAATGATTCTTTTTCCTGACATCAAGAATATGGTCAGTGTACATTAATAGCGTTTTTGACAAAGTTAAATCAACACTATTAGTACCAATATTTTCTTCTATCAATGGATCAATGACGATGTTTTTTAATGCAATTTCGTCAATGATAGTTTTGTCTGTCAGTATCATTTTTCTTCGTTTTTGTAAGTTTCGTTATAATATTGTTCTGGCTCATGCTTTAAAGCCCATCCATGATATAAATTTCCTTCTTCAAAAGCATCCTTTATCTGCTCTTTTTCTATTTTTAACGCTTCTTCACGAATATTATCCCATTCAGATATTGTGTGTTCTTCGGTATTCATTTTATTAAATAACCATTCAATTGCCGTTTGCTTACTCATTTTGTTATAATTAAAGGTGAAACGCATCTAAAGATAATATAAATTTATTTGTCAGCTTCAATTCATGCAGCATCTTCATGGCTATATACCTGGTCTCTGCCTGGGCATTTGCGTCAATGCGTAGCTTAAACATATTAATGTACGCGTAAAGGGATCCGGTCCAAATGAACGTTGTATTTAAGTTTAACGGTAGGATAGTACGCGCTTGTTCTTTTGATACACCAAGTTTAATCAATGCTTTATATGCTCTTTGAGCATGGTCAATCATTTGTTCTTCTATAAACTTTGCTTTCTCTGCGACATCAGTAAATAACATACCTTCGCTGCCTTGCTTACTCGACTTGCTTTGCTTATGCCATACATTTATTTTGGTGTATGTGTCGGAAAAGTCGACATACCTACCTGATATACTATTTGCCGTTAAACCTACCTGGTGTTTAAATAACTGCCTTTCAACGTAGATAGGGCAAGTTATACGGTATTGTATTTGCGGATGCCTAAAAGGCGATGTATGACGGTGTGAGGCAAGGTAATTTATTAGGCTTTTGTTTTCTTGCTCACTATAATTACTTGCCTCCTTGCCATAGCTGACCCTAGCAGCATTTACCACCATTTCATCATTGCCAAATATTTCTAATAGTTCAATTTTCATTTTATCATTTTGTTGGTGTCAACGATATAGTTTAACGAAAAAATCCAATTAACCAAATTGGACAATAAAATATCCAAGCAATAAATCTTTCACTAAGACTTACGGCTAAATTTTCTTTGCCTATTTCTTTACAGTCGTTTCTCCAAATTAAATAAAATGGTATAAATAAAACAAGTTGTAATAATATACAAATTAATAATGTTTTCACTGTTTATCATTTTGTTAATGTCAACGATATGGTTTAAAATATAGCAAGGGCAGGATTTGATACCTGCATGAATCGTATAAGCTATAACAGTTGTACACCTGTCGATTCTCAGCTAACGTCTATCTTCCGCCACCTTGCTATTTGCCTGTCTTTCCAGGCTGCCAATTGTTTTTAGCTTTTAAAAGAAAACTTCTCTCCTAAAATCTCTATTCTTTGACCTAAGACTTGCAAATATTCATTCATCAATCTTGATTGTTTGTAAAGTAAATCTTTGTTTTGTCGGTCTAAATCAATAAACGCTTGTGTACGCATAAAATCATTTAAAGCATTTGTTTTGACTGCTAACTCTTGTGCTTCTGTTAAAAGCCTTTCATAAAATGTACTCATAATATATGTGTTAAATTGTTACTAAATATGCTTGTCTTTCCAAGCTGCCAATTCATCCTCTGACGCAATCTGGTGTAAAGAAATGTTTAATTAGGAGAAAATAAACTGCACCAAATCCCGAGGTCTGCAAATGTCTTATGTAGTCATGTGTCCTACTAATATTCGTTCTTGTCTAAAGCTACTTAACAATGTCCGGTAATTATCGCTGGTTATTAATAATAATTGCTTAACCGCTCTACATTGCTCAAAAATGGCAGTTGCCTTTGGATATTTGCCTTTAACGTAATAGTCTGTTAAAGTGGAGGAGTGCTTTATTCTTTTGTACTCCTCCTCTGACATATCACGGATGCATATCATTAATAACTGACTATAAATACTTTCATTCATTCCTGATATAACTGTGTAGCGTGAGTAGTAAGCGGACAACTGTCGGAGATACTCGTCACATTCCTCAAGGTGTTCAGCAGATGGAGCGGTGGTAATCCATGCGTTTACTTCATCGCAAAAATTCTTTATCTCCATCATTTGAGCGTTGTACTCTTTCACTTTATATCCTTTACCGTTAGCAATGTTACCGTTTTTGTTTCTTCTTTGGCAACTCCATACTCAATTTCCTGTTTCTTCTGTGCTGCAAGTTGCTCCTCTCTTTCTTGTATTTCTGAACTATAAATATATGACTTTCGTTGATAGGTAGAATAGCTTAATATTTTATCTTCAACTTTAGTCATATATCTTTCATTCTGTAAAGTATCCTCAATTTTTTTGCGATACTTATCTCTCTCTTCTGTTTTAATTTTTATCAAATAATCACAATCAACATACATTTTCATTAGTGATTCTAATTCCTTATTACAATGCAATTCATAGGCTTCCGCTATTTGTTCAGCTGCTCTTTTTATTCGTATTTCAACTTTAGCAAGGTCTTGCATCGTAAATGTGTGCTGGTAGGTTTCATGTACATCTGTCCAAAGCATTTCTTTGCCTTTCAGCCTTGTTTTGTAGTAATCTATAAAACAAGTGGGTATAATGCCGTATTGCATAAAAATAACGTAGCTATAGGCTTGCATCTGTAAGCTATTTTCTAATCTATCTTGTGTCCAGGCAGCAGTGCCAGTTTTAAAATCTCGAATAATCTCAAAGTTATCTGAGGCATTGTCTATATATCCAATAAATGTAAAATCCTCAAAATTATGCACCAATTTATGCTCAACACGAGGATATAACTTTATATTTTCTAAAAAGTTAGGAGGAAAATTAAATTCTCTCTCCTCACCTTTAGTATAGTCCTCAATGTCAGTTGCAAACTGTTTGCCAAAGTCCATCATGGGAGATGGCTCATCTGGAATATTTAGGAAATACCTTTTCATGTAGGCAGAGGGATCGGACTCCCAAAGATTAATTTGAGAGATAGAGAGGTGTGGTCGTGGTAGTTTATACATCTTTTTTTGGTGTGAAAGGGGTTTCTAAAAATCTTCTTACATCCCATAAAACAAAATCAATAATATCTTTTTTCTTTTCTTCAGAAATGTTTCCATTTTCTAATTTCTCTTTTTCTGATGTCAAAGTTTTCATTAATAAAACTAACCTTATATTACTTGGTTCTAAAGGCCAACTATTAATTTCTTCTGTATCGTGGTTATAAAATGACACACGAATTGCCGTTTTTTTATCTAAATCCATTTTTTTTGTTTTTAAGTTGTTAAAATAATGTAGGATGCAATTTATTTGCTTCTGTTTTTGCAAATCCAAATTTTTCTATTTCGTCTCTTATTGTTCTTTTTTGTTCAATCCATGCTTTTGCTTTAGTATAAAAATCTTTTTTTATTTCAAATCCATAAGCTTTTCTATTTATTTCTTCTGCTGCGACTAATGTACTTCCTGAACCTGCACATGGATCAATAACAACATCTCCAGGGTCTGTAAATATTGAAATTAAAGTTTTCAAAAGTTCTATTGGTTTTTGAGTTGGATGTATTTTTTCGCTTTCATTATCTCTTGGCCAATCTATACAATTAAATATCATTTTGCCATTGTTATTAAATTTTGGCAATCTTTCTCTATAAAAAATTAATCCATATTCACAATTACCAACTACTTTCATATTAGCTTTTAATACTTGCGCACTAAAATTTTTTCTAAATACTAAATTTATATAATTTTTTAAACCATATCTTGCTGCCAATTCAATTAAATACATTTGTTGATCAAAAGCACAAAATACAATCATGCATGGAGCATCTCCTTTTTGTCTTGGTTCTCCATCTATTTTAATTTTTTTATTTTCTGATTTTAACATTGTACTACAAAAATGCATAAATTCAGCAGGTCTAAAATCTTCGTCTGTATCAAAAAAACTTTTTCCTGCTAAATTACTTTCTCCATTAGCATTATCTCCATCTTTATACCACGCTGGATTTGAAGCATAAGCATTATTACCTAAATTATATGGTATGTCAGCAATTATTAATTGCGCTTTAGGAATAGCATATGATTTATAATTTTGAAAATGATCTCGATATATCATTTGTTTTGTTTTAAATTTTAAAAAAGAGGCAGCGCAGATACTGCCTCGTATAGAGTCATTCATCTCAATTTTTGAAACACTTGTATAAAGATAGTGCTTGTCGCGGCAGTTGCATTCTCATGCGGGATTCCAGCTTCACTCATCTTATTGTAAATATCAATGTATGCCTGTGAGTATATGGCAGACATCTCAAATACCATTGCAGCCAAGTCTGGCTTTTCGGATACATCTATATTTTGTACTTGTTTTGCTGCCTGCTGCATTTCCTCCTCAACTACTTTGTATTTGCCTTTGTCGTCTACAAGTTGTATGTTCTGCCCAGACTTGTATCTTTCGATAACATCGCCAGGCTTTCCGTACACGCGCACTTGGCTGCCATCCTCCAATGTTACAAGGATATTTATGCTTGGTCCATATTGTCCTTCTCTGGGCGCACCTGATCCGTATTTAACAACTCCTTTAACGATTTTCATAATAGTCCTCTTTTTGGCAGTCAATAATTTCTTGGTTGTATCGATCCCATACATCTGTAAGCTGCTCCGCTATCCATGGCACATCCAGTGCCTCGTTCATGATAGAGTTAAATAATACCTGTTGTGCATCATCAAGTAGTTCAAAGCGAAAGATTTTGTTTATCGCTTTTTCGACATCTTCTTCGGTAGTACCTTTAATTTTGTAATCATCCATAAGGTAGGATGCAAAAATTTTAGAGATTTCGTTCATTTTTTCTGTGTTAAGTATATTTATAAATTTATAAGTTGTTTACTTAATTGTAAAAAAAAATAGGGCAGCTGGGGGACTGCCCTGTAAGTAATTATAATTCTGTATGGTTTACACAAATTTTATTTACATCATCCCATACTATTCTACTTCCATTTCCATCAGCTTTTAAAGTAGTAAATACTGTATCGCCGTGTTTATGTATTGGTTGAGCAAGTTCTTGTTCATTCCAATATGCTTTTTGTTGAACATAAGGCTTTAAAGATGTTAATTTTTTTTTGTAAGTAAATCCTGTGTTTTTTTCAAATGTTGTTGCTGTATTACCTTTTATTTCGATAATTACATTAACACCATAAGCATTTGAAAATGTTACTTGTTGTCCAATTTGAAAATTTAAAGTTGTCATGATTGTGTGTTTTTAAGGTTGTGAAATATCGTTTGTTTGTTTCAATACGTAAATATAAAAAGTATATTAATAATATACAAACATATAGTAAAAATAATTTAAAATATTTTCACTTTTTTATCACTTTCCTCCACACTGCCAGCTTCTGCGCAATCACTACTGCCCTTTTCGTGTTACCTTGTTCTATTTTCTTTGCATGGCTTCGAATTGTCATCAAGTCCATTGACTCTGGCGGCTCTTTAAGTGCGATGGCCTGGGCTTCTTCCCATAACGCTCTTTTCTCCCCTTCCTCATAAGTTATCATGTCAAATTTAAGGCACATATCATACCAGTATAACGGCACATCTTCCCATGTCTTACCGGCAAACTCTTTAATCATTGTTGGAAATTCTGCGTACAACTTCTCCCTTTCAGCTTTTCCTTTCTCTTCCATCTGTGCCTGGAGGCGGAGTGCTGCAACTTCGTTATCGTGGCTGGCGATTATTCTTCTCCTATATACCATATATCCGTTTAGTATCTTGCCAATCGTGTGCATATTAGCTTTGCCGTAAAACTTTATATCTTCATCAAGTTCCAGGCTTTCAGCGGAGAAAAGTCTAAAGGCTATTTCAATTTCATTGGCTGCTATTTGCCCAAAGGTTTTAACTATCTCTTTGGCTATATTGGCATAAAAGGCTATGTCTCCATCAATGCCGTACATGGGAAAAACAGAACTGATTACGTTCAACGTTTGCTTATACGCATCCTTTTGCTCCATATTGGCAATGCGGTTGCTCCTGGCTGATATAATTGCCTGTTCATCGGAGTTGCGGGGTTGATATTGTGTAAGGTTACTCATTGATAAATGATTTTTTCTTTTTGTATAATACAATTTTTTGGTAATAGGTATTCTTTTCCTCCTGGCTCATGGCGTGGTATTTTTTGCGGAGGCGGTGGTTCTCACGTTCGCGAATCTTTTTGTAGGTGTATTCGTTCATGGTTGCCCGATACTTTTTCATATACTCTTTCATGTAAGCGTTGCGGTCTTGTTTATTCTTCATAAATTTCTATTTCTTTTTTAACTTCTTGCCAAAAATAAGTAGATGTTAAAGGTGTAGTTGCTTTTATTATTTCATCAACTGCAAATAAAGCACATTCCTTGGCTAAAATTGATACAACAATTTCTTGACCTAATTCTCCTCCAATGTCTTGGATTAAAATATAGTAATAATATAATAACTCCTTTGCTTTTTGTTGTGGTGTTTGACTCATAAGTTTTCAATTTCTTTTTTAACTTCTTGCCAATATTCAGGACGGGTAATTAAATAACCAATTTCATTAAATAAAAAGTTTTGAATTTTATTATGAGCATAAATTATTTCATCAACTGCAACCAATGCAAATTGCTTAGCATGAGATGAATCAGTATAATCTACCCAACCTGAATTTTCATCAAAAAAACGTAGATGTACGCTAAATTTATCTTTTAATTCTTTAGCTTTTTCTTTAGGTGTTTGTTTCATGGTTGAAATTCATTTACAAGTCTATCAATCTCCTCCTGCCTCCGCTTCTCCTGTGCGGCTGGGTTTTGGTAATGAAATTTAGTATATATAGCATTTGCATGGCTATATATCATTGATATACTAAAGTTGTTTTTCATAAACTTATCGGAAACGTGCCAGGCTGCCTTGGTGAAAGCTGATACCATATCATCCATTGTACCTTCGACAACGGCAATCTGCTTTATCCATGATATTAATTTTTTGCAGTTACTTCCATCTTTAGCACTCATAATGTAATTGCCTTGCTTGTTCTTTGGCAAAGTAACCTTAGCGCAATTTTCGTACGCTTGGCAATAAGCAATAAAGGCGGAGTAAGTTTCGGTATTTTCTTTTTCTTTTGGCGCAACATTTTCTTTTTCTTTATTATTTTTTTCTGAATACGTTATATTGTCATGGATGGCTTGGCGGGAAAAAGAATTTTTTATTTTTGGTTGAGGAGGTGTGAAAGAATTTTCACATTCTATATTAGTTGTATTATTATCTGTTTTATTAACTGTATTATTATGTTCACGTTTTCGTGTAGTCTGCTTTCCCGTTTTCGTTAAATCAGGTTTCACGTTTTCGTTAAAGCTGCTTTCACTTTTGCTTATTCTTAATCCTCTATTTCTACCATCAAAAAAAACTTGAATGATAAATTTTCGCTTCTTTAAGTCGCTAATAATATTAGCTACCCTACCCTCCGATAATTGCACAAACTTTGCTAAATATTCATTAGAGGCAAAACATCCTCTGTCGGAGTTATCTAAAGAATCAATTTCGACTAATAATACTTTCTCTATTATAGATAAGTCAGTATTAAGCCATATTTCTTTAGGTATCCATACACCTTTAAAATCTCTATTTTCTTTCATAAGTTTAAAATATTTTTTAGTTTTTCAACCATTAAATTTTTAAATACGTCACTATCAAGTAAACACGATTTATCAATATTGGCATAGGGTGTCCCTGAAGCTTTGTACTTTATTTTCCATTCATTGTAATCAGTATGATTAAGGTTTCTTGGATAAAACCAATTATTTATAATTGGAATATCTTTTTGTTTGCTACCTTTTTGATTTTTAAATTTTTTTAGCAAATATTCACTATTTGTAAATTTTAAATCTTCAACAAAAATCCATTTAAATATAATTTCATCATCACCACTACCAAAAAACAATACTACAATATTTCCGTTACGAACTAAATTCATATATTGGTCGTATGCGTTTTTTTCAATAGTACCAGATGATTTTGCTTCAAAATAAAAACTTCTTGGAGTATTTCCAATATATGCTACTCCATCTGGTTGAAAACGAATTGATAAACTTGTTGGGTCTTCGCTATTTCTTAATTTATTTACAAAATCAGGATGGGTATGTTCAGTTCCATTTAACGCAGTCACGAAACCACTTAAATTAAGCATCATAATTAAAGCAGTTTCGTAATTTTTTGCGCGTTCTAATCTATAATCAAAATCACTCATTCCCAAAAATCATTAATTCACGAGTTAAGTAAAGTATTTCTTTTTTTTCTTTTGCAAGTGACACAAAAGCCCCACCATGTACTTGTGTACTATATGGTACTTGAATACGACGTATTAACGGTAAATATTTATTAATTCTTTCGTAACACAAAAATGGTAAATCAACAAATTTTCCATCATTTTTATAAGCTCCTATAATTATAGCTAATTTGCCGTTTGGTCTATTTGTTCCCCATTTTCTTTTTACCATTTTTGCTATATCAGATATAGTATCTAAAAATTTATTTAAATCAACATTACCTAAATCAGTTTCTTTTTCACTATATCTTTTTTCTGCTTGTTTCCAATATGGTGGGTCAAGAAAAACAAAATCAGGTACGGGTAGTTCATCTGGCAATCCACTTGTAATATCATGTTGTCTTATATCATTTCTTGCTGGTATTGGTGTAAGGTCAGAAACAAAATATCTTCTATTTCTTTCTATACATCTATCAATGGTAGAACCTCCTCCTCCAAATGGGTCAAATACAACATCAAATGGATTAGTAAAATAATACATCAAATTATCAATTATTTCTGGTGGAATATTTCCAAAGTGGCGTACTTCATTAGTAGCTTTATGAAAGTTCCAAATGTCATAAATCTGAGGTTCAAAATTGCGAAAATTGGCGGATTCGGCAAACTTGCCATTTTCGCCAAATTTTGCAATTTTATCAGTTATTGTTCTTATTGGAATTTCTAAAACATCTGCAATTTGTTGATGCGTAAAACAACGCATATACATATCAAATGTGCGTTCATTCTGCTCTTCTTCAACCTGTTTTCTTTTATCTTTTGTAAAATCTCTAAATGTTCTTTCAGAAATAGATAATGTTTGTATAATTTCTTTTTCTGGTAATACGTTCCACCATTGTATTGCGTATTTCTTTTTTTCGCTCTGTGTCAATTGTTGTCCAGCGGTAGCATTTTTACGAACTGCAAGCATAAGTAATTCTTGTTCGCTTACAGTTTGAATTATTATACATGGAATTTCATCAATGCCAACTGTCTCATGTGCTTTCCATCTATGATAACCATCTATTAAAATATTAGTCTGATTAATTTCAATTGGTGGTAATACATCAATGTTTTGGCTATATTCCTGTATTTTGGCAGGATTTGGCTTTAATCTTGGGTATAAATCTTCCCTAAATACAATGTCTTTAACATTAATAGTTTGCATAAAATATTTTTAAAAGTTACAAAAAAAAAAGCCCTAACACGTAGAGCTATGTTAGGGCATGGTTGAAACAATGCGGATTGCCTCGTTCCTTTGAGTAGGCTCTACTCTATTCAAAAGAATACTCAAATATAATACTTTTTTTAATTACTTTCACCTAATTTTCTCACCTCATTTCTCCCCTCCTCTATAAACCCAGTCCCATGACTTGCTCCTGTTATACGGATGAAATCATTTTCTATTTTAGCACTATTAACTACAACTTGTGCAATATCTGCCACAACTTTAGCTTTGGCAATGTCGTAATTGGATTCTGGATCCGTTAGTTCTTCAAGTACACTAAACAGATGGTTGCGAAGGTCGCTTATTTTGTTTTTCATTGGTTAACTTTTTTATCTGATGAATTAATTTTTGCACTTCTCTATACTGCTCAGGAACACTCTTTAGCCATCTGTTTTGAACGGCAATGTCAGAGCGTTTTACAAGGCATAGGTTTTCTAAGTTGTCATTGCGGCAATTGCCATCTATCCTAAATACTACATAGCCTTGCGGTATTTCGCCATGGGCCTGCATCCAAGTGTGCCGGGCGAAGGAAATCCATTTGGAATGGTCCACTTTTATTTCTTTGTATCCATTGTAGTCTCTGGTGTCGCCAATCATCTTGTAATTGTATGGCATATTGCCTTTCTTAAAACAAGTATTTCTAATCTTGTCAATGTATTCACGGCTCATCTTCATTCCACTATTCCATGTCTTATTGCCTACCTTAAAATGGCTTTTACGCACTGGGCATTTAATCCTACCTATCTCACTTACTCGCCTCATGTTCATTTTAAGAAATTCCTTACATTTCTTTAAGCCAAGTTCATTTGCCTTTGCGCCAATGCTAAATATAGGTCTGTTTAAAATCATGGCAATGTCGGCATTGTGAACGGTGGCATAGTACAATCTCAAGTAGTCAAGTTCAGCTTCGGTGTAAAACTTTGGATGGACTAATTTTTTTTTAATAATATTTTCCATAATTAAAATTATAAAACAACAGAATAATCATGTCCTTCATAATTTGTATATGTAAGGTTGCTTGATCCATACCTTGCAGAAATAAATACAAAAGTAATTCCTTTTGTTTTAAGAAATTCCTGCAATGATTTAAAACTATTCATTGTTCTAATTGAATGTCCAGTAGCAAAATAAGGATCCTCTGGCCATACTTCTCTGTATTTAGAATAATATGTATGTCCTTCAAATTGCCCACCATCAAATCCCATTAAATAAAATGTTTTAATTCCTAAATGTAGACCGAGTCCGATGGCATCAAATAATATAGTACCTCCAACAAATAATGTATTAGGTATTTTTTCTATAATTGGTTTAATATATACTTTTGTAGATTCGCATACTGGCATTCCTTTATATTTATAAAAATTACCTTTCATTTGTGTTACACCTCTTCTTTCATCGTTACAGTCAAACTCTGGCAAAACGTGTTTATAAGGATTATTAAATATATCCTCTTGCCATTTAGCTAAATAATCTTCAGGCATTTTATAACTATGGTGATTTATACAATAATTATATGGTATTTCATTATCATACCACATCTCATTTACTAAAATTGTATATCCACTAGTACAAAAATTTTTAGCTATTTTTTTGTATGGTAAATAATCTAAAGATGAACCACTTCCAATGATAAGACATTCATTTATATTATTATCATTTTTTAATTCGTCAATCCATTTCATAATATTAATATTCTAAATCAGGAAAAGATGTTTTAACTGTCCAATAATCGGTAGATATATTACTCCTTACTTTCCATTGGTTGCTTGTGTGATATCCAGACTTCCAAAAACATTTGCAGATATTATCTACAATCTCCTTAGGTTTCATACCTCTATTAAATTTGCTATAAATAAAACGCTTGCAATTCTTGTACCTTGGCAGATTTAAAACACTTGCCCATCCATCTATCATGGACTGGTAATCATTGTACGCTTGAAAGTCACATGGTATCTTCTTTCCTCCCTTATAACAGTCATCCATTGATTTTACTTTCTTTCCTTTGCCAGTGTATTTGATTCCTCCAGGATTTAAAGCCTTCATCATTAACTTACTTTCTAAACCGTTACTTGTTGCTTCAATAACAAAAAACGCATAGATAACTGATATTGGAAGGTTGGTTTTCTTGTGCATGGAATAAAAAAAGTCATCGTACATAAAGGCTAAGTAAATGCGTCTTAAATCTACTAAGCTCTTTCCCTTCAATCTTTGAAAACCAAGTGCGTCCATGTAGTCGTGTAACTCATCTTGTTTCATATACTTTATCTGCTTGCCAGGCAGATTTTTAACATCAATAACCATGTGATTTTCCTGCGGATATTCCTTCGCTGGATTCGGTGCAGATGTCTGGGCCCTGTAACTCCCTCCAGCAAAACTTATATAGATAGCAAGGCAAAGGGCAATGGCAACAAGCCATAATTTAAAGATGTTGCGTCTGCGAGTGATGGGAGAGTAAATTTCCCATTCAAATTGGTTTTGTTTCATACTAATTGGTTTATAAATGTGTTTTAAAATGGCAAATCATCGCCAATGTCTAATTTACCTACTGGCGGTGTAGCTGTGTGTGGTGTGGGTTCTGCGGTTGGCTTGCCTCCAAATTCAAGGCTGGTCACACGGCAATTAATCATGCCAAATGCTTCTCCGTTTTTAATATAGGCATTGACATTACCTGATCCTTCAGCCACAATAAAAGTTCCCTTTAAAATAAATGGCGCAAGTTTAACGGCTCTTTCTCCCCAGACACTACAACCTATCCAAATAGTCTTTTCTGTTGGTGTTTGTCCGTAAACTTTTTCGGTGTGCGCAATAGAAAAAGAGCATACAGTTGTATCTCCTACTGTCTTTAATTCGGCATCTTGACCTACTCTTCCTGAAACGATTAATTTTATCATAATTATTTTTTATTTGCAAATATATATAAATTTATATAACTTTGCATAAAATATATAAAAAAATGGATGTACTGACGAAAAAAAGAAAAAGCGTACTTTTAGATAATGATACACATAAGCTGCTTATTAGCACTCAAATATATGTATCTGCAAAGATTGGAAAGAAAATGCCATTGGTAGAGATTATTAATTATCTGTGTGCAGATTGGCAAAAAAAGAATAAATGAAAGCAACAATATTTACATCTTCCAAAAGTCAGGCTACAGATTACTATAGGACCATAGGACCTTTCTCACGGCTTGCATTGCAAAAGAAATTTGAGTTAATTATATGCAGCCAAGAAAAAGCAGTCTGGCATGATATATATAACACAGATATAGTTATTATCCAGCGTCCTAACTCAACTGCCTCACTTGGCATAATGGCAGATGCAAAAAGGATGGGAAAGGCAGTGATTATAGATTTTGATGATCACCTATTAAATGTACCTGAAGACAATCCAGCATCTGCCTATTTTAGTAATCCTCAGGTAAGAAAACAAATAGAAGATACATTCTTATTTGCTGATGTTATAATAGTATCAACTGAAAAGCTATATGAGTTATATAAGCCATTAAGCCATAATAAACCTATGTTTGTTATACCTAACGGCTGGACACCTACTGACCTACCTATGACAAAGGTAGAGGAGCAACACAATCCTCCAAGATTTGTTTGGAGAGGTGGCAGTACGCATTTTGCTGATCTTCACACAGTAAAGCTGCAGTTAAATGAGGCGATGGAAAGAGACACAGAGTTTACATTCTTTGGTATGCCAAAGTTCATGATGTATGACTTTAACAAAAAGGCTAATTTTGTAGAGTGGAATTCAATGTTTATTTACTTTACTTTTATGCAAAGAATAGAAGGTGACTATGGTTACTATCCATTGGTTCGTAATGAGTTTAATGAGAGTAAGTCTAATATATTTGCAATTGAATGTTTAGCTAACGGTATGCCAGTATTAGCAGATAGATACTTTAAGGAGTTTAATATACCTGGTGTAATACCATACAATACACCTAATGAATTCTATGACATTATAGATGAGATTATTAAAGGCAACATTGATAAAGTATCTCTCGTTAAGGAAGGAAGGAAACATCTTAACGAGGTCTTGCATATAGACCTACTTAATCAACAGAGATACAAGATACTAAAAGGATTATAATGCCATATATACCTAAGTATATACCATCCAACATTAACAAAGCTAAGATGCAGCGTAAACCATCTGGTGAGCAAGGCAACTATAACAGTGCATGGCAGAAGGTAAGCGTTAACTATCGTCGTGCTAACCCACTATGTGAGGTGTGCTTAGTCCTTGGTGAGATGGTTGACATAACACCTGGAGATAGGAAGGGATGTGTGGATCACATGATTCCTATCACGCGTAATGGTTCTATGTATAACTTAGGCAATCTATTAGCACTATGTAAGTCTTGCCATGATACTAAGTCTATCTTAGAGAAGACAAGCGTTGCACCTGTACCTATCTATATGGATGCAGACGCAAAGATACTACCGAAGGACAAAGCTGATGTCATTGCATGGCTAGCACAGATGGTGCAGAGGAAGCGGAGCATGGAGCAGCAAGGCGAAGCATCACGAGGAGTAGCGGACACGGTCGGAGAGGCGAGAAGGACCGGGGGAGGTCGGGAATTACCGTGATTGCTGGATTAT
>Ga0214917_10003331_pt1 | contig 18634 bp, 9 predicted proteins | sample LL_1208_BB_MetaG_FD_177983 | JGI IMG/M metagenome (GOLD analysis project Ga0214917, IMG submission 177983) | Freshwater microbial communities from Lake Lanier, Atlanta, Georgia, United States - LL_1208_BB | ecosystem: Environmental > Aquatic > Freshwater > Lake | place: USA: Georgia | collected...
CGTGGGACGCCGACCTCCGCTGGCGTGGGAGCGACTGGAGCTATCACAGTTTTCGCGGGGCGAAGTGGACCGACGTGAAGAAGCCCGAGCGGCGGCAGTATCTGAAGAACGCCTACCGGGTGTTGCTCACGCGGGCCCGGCAGGGGATGGTGATCTTCGTGCCGCCGGGGGCGAAGCGGGATCGGACGCGGAGCCCGGGGTTCTACCACGGGGTCTACGACTACTTAACGGGCATGGGCGTGGCGGAGGTCTAGACCGCTTCAGCGAGATCTGGAAACCACCCGTGCGCTAGTTCGTCAGGTGTGGGGATTCGGAAACCACGCGTCGTTTGCGCCGAGCTGCCCCGCATAGACAAATGACGAGGTGCTTCCTTGGGCTGCTACGGGCGTAAACAGGCATCGCCGCTCGTTGATGTAGAAGCGGCCGCCGGTGAATCCGCGCAGTGTGCGGAGCTTTGCAGCCGTCGCGTTCGCAACAGCTGCCCCGACCTTTTCACTGAGCTTCACAGTCTTTTCAACGTTAGGACGCAGCTCGAGCGTGTATTTGATATCGCTACTTCCTGCCGCCAGCACGTACGGAATTCCAACTCGAGGCCCTTGCCACTCTTTCCCGATCTCAAGCGGCTTGCCGTCGAGCCCAACTGGCTCAGGGGACAGCAGGTTTCCTTCGAACTCGAACTCCAATAGGTCTGAATACGTTCCTGCGAGGTAGTAGGGCGTCGATGGCGCCGCATTATCGACGGTTGGAACGATCACGTGGCCATACTCGTTGATGTAGAACGCGCCGCCTGGTTTTCCAGTCGTCTCTACCTTGACGGCGTTCACCATCTCGACGAGCTGTGGATGCTTCTTTGTGCTTGCATACCACCGTTCGCCCCCAGCAGCCGCATACGTAAGGCCCACTATCGGCTGCCCTTTTTCAAAGTGAATGCCGTATTTGGCATCCCTGTTGACGTTGTTCGGACAGTTACCTTGAAAACGTGTCAGTGGCATGTGCATGGTCCTGTATCAAACCATTTGTCGTAGTCGATTCGGCCCACGTAGACCGATTCCCAAGACGCTCCTTCGTTCTCGTCGTCCTCTATCCCCTTTGGAGGCCGTTTCGTGAGAACGATTCCCGCCGGGTTGACGATGAACCGTACTGGCTTGCGGCCTTTCCTCACTTGGCGGATAGCTTGCACCAGTTCGTCGTCGGGGTAATCCGGAAAGATGGATTCTCCCCCCCTGCCATCCGTTTGCCAATAGTAGACGCGGTTGTGACGGCCGAGATTAAACCGAGTCCCGACGTACGGCGCGTCCCAGACGTCACCGCATTCGTACTCGTCGTCGTCGTAGAGGTCGATAACGCTATGGTCTTCAAACGGATCTACGAAGCGCGGCAGCCCTTCAACGGTGCCCGCCAGATAGACGGTTCCAATCCCAGAGGCTGCCGGTACGAGAACATGGTCGTACTCGTCGATGATGAATCCGCCGAGGCCGTCACGCCCTCCCGCTGCGAGCTTGGCCCTACGAACTGCTTCCACGAGGTCGGCGACGCCTGGCGTGTTTTCCGCCCAGCATTGGCCGTTCGCCCCCTCGTAGTTCCAGTCGACTACCAGCCAAGCTTTTCGCAGAGCGGGGCAGTGGCGGATGTGAAACATCGCGCTGTCGTTACCGGGTATTTTTCCGTATCGCCCGGTCCATCGCGTCGGCTTAAAGATGTCGCAAGAAAAAGCCATGGTACGTCACCGCATCATCCTGGGAATTCAAGACCTGGGTTCACGTCGGCGAGGAAATACACGCGGCCGCCCTCGCGATATGTGGCGTGCCCACGGTCGTTGATTTCGAACCGGGAAACGGGTGTGCCCACCCGCGTGCGCTCCCGAAGAATTGCCAGAAGCCGCTCTGCCGCCTGGCCACTTGCTGCGTCTCGGGCATCCGAGCCAACGCACGCGTACGCCTCACCTCTGTCGACCTTTTTTTTGATGACCCCGCCGCGTTTCTGGCCAAACGACAGCTCCTGTATCGTTTTTGCCTCGGTGTACGGATATGGGGCCCCCGACGTCGCAGCAGCGGCCCAGCAGTCCGGTGGCGGAAGACTAGCGGCTTCTGTCTTCGGGCCAAAGGAAAACCTCTCGCTCAGTCGCCCCAAGTAGATAGGCGTCCACGTTCCTTGGAGTTGCACGATTACAAGCACCCGACTTGTGTTCGGCGTAACTCTGAATCGCCCGCCTCGGGGCTTTACCGTGTAGAGTCGCTGCGGAATGTCGCCCGGATTGGTGGCTACCTGCTGGTGCGAGTCACGGATGTTTCCCATCGTGTCGCAGGTGTATTCATCGCCTTCGTAACGGCCTGGATACGGATCCCCTAAGGCGAGACTCGAATCGTCGATTTCATGCTCGGCCGGCTTGGGGCGGCGAGGGGGGCCGTCAGTGATTGCGGGAGCCTGAGGCGGGTCCCAGTCGTAGTACTCGTTCCGTTCCGCACCGGTTAACTTCTCCCAATCAACCGACTCGTAGATGCCTTCATCGGTGGTCTCTTTTGCATACAGGACGTGGATGAGCGACGTCTTCTCATCGCCGTTTGCTCCGCGGTGCTTTCGTAAAACGCGACCGAGGCTCTGGATGCGCTGTCGCACCGATTTGCTTGATGCTGCAATCACACCCACATCAACGGCGGGCACATTGAACCCTTCAATCAGGGAGCGCGCCGATACCATAACGCGAGCAACACCAGCCCGAAACAGTTCAAGGCCGGTGTCTCGAAGCTCGGGCGGCAGCTTGCTGTGCTCCGCAACAACGGGCAGCCCCTCGGCTCGTAGGTCGACAAACATCTGCATCACTGCAGCAATGCTTTCGTGAAATACGATCGCCCTGGCATCGGGCCGGCGAGCAAACTCTTCTTTAAGCAGGGTGACGACTGCAGTCCGGCGGCTTTGCAGCTTGACGAGCAACTCCTGCCGGCGGCTGGTCTCGCCGATAAACTTCATCGCATCGGGCGATCCTGCTTTTGCTGCCTTCCGTACCCATGCGAAAAACGAGTTGCCGCTGGCGCTGCGTCGCGGCGCGTTGGCCCTGAGATCTGCCTGGAGGTCGTTAATTGATCGCGACAGCTTCTCGTATCGCGACTTTTCTTCTGGAGTAAGCGGTAGGCCGTAGTGGCAAATACGGAACGGTGGCAGCACTCCTAGCTCTACGGCCTTCGCAATCGTGAGTTCATAGACAATTGGGCCAAGCTTCTGGCCGAGGATGCTCTTGTCGTAGGTGTCTCGGGTGCTCGCTTCGAGGTCGTCATCCGCGTCGAGGTCGGTGTCGGTGTCCGCTTCCTCGTCAAAGCTACGTTCAGGCGTGGCGGAAAGCCCAAGAGCCCAGCGGCACGACGCCTCGAGAATGCGGCTTTTCTTCTTAGAGCCGGCTCGGTGGCACTCGTCGATAACGAGGAAGAGATGCTCCCCGAGTCCGTGCGCCGCGACCATCTCGGGAACTTTCGCTGCTGCTGAATCAAGCACAGCGATGAGCACTCGGATGCCGCCGGCAAGTTCATCAGTCTTACCGCCGCCCAGCCTGCCAATCATCGATGGCAACAGGTTCGAACGATCCCTGATTTCGTCGTACCACTGGTTCATCAAGACGATCGTGGGGACAACGATCACGACGCAAAGGCCCTGATCCCGCTCATTGTGAAGCCGCTCGGCGATGGCGAGTGCGAGGAGGGTTTTGCCGGCGCCCGTCACGACCTTGACCGTTCCTTGCTCTTTCCGAAACCAGCTATCAATGCACTCGCGCTGCCAATCATAGAGGTCGACTGTGCCCGTTAGAGACCAGTCGCCACTGACGGCAGCTGCCGATGTAGCTGCTGGCATTTCGGCTTGGGCCTGGGGCTCGGAGGGAGCGGCGTGTTCTTCCGCGAGCCAGCGCAGAGTCTGCAGCTGCTGAAGCAGAAGCCTGTCGGCTTCGGATAGCTGCACCGCGTCGATTTCCGCATGGCCTGGCGTAGTATCAGTGTTCACGCTACTCACACGGCCCCCGTTACGCGTGTTCGGAAGCCTTCGTCGCGTGGCCAGTCATCATGCAGCCGATAGAGGGCTCGAACGCTACTGGCGGGCTGGACAGCAAAGGCGTCGCCAATCAGTCGGGCCGATGGCAACGAGGAGAGAATTGTGTTTGCAGGCCGTTTAGCTCCAGGATGGTGAAAAACGATCGGTGTGTCGACTAGCGCCGTAGACGGCGTGACGTTCCAACAGCCGACGACGCACGACACGCGGGTGTTTTTGACCGTGCCATCACCGTTGAACCACGCGCCGCCCCAGCGCCGGGCGGTCGTAACCCCGCCGTCGGGGTCGGAAATGGCACTCCACATGGGTCCGACGAGGGCGGCGTCATAATCGTCCGCATCACAAAGGGTTGCGTGAGCATTCACGGCGACGACGAGGCCGTGTGGTCGTTCTCCATAATCGCGGGCTTTCTTACGAACCGCTTTCTCTATCGACTCGGCGATATTCGGAACGCATGCGGCCGTGGTAACGCTGCCGAGAGATCTCTTTGCGCTGCGGTCGCCATCGAGGGGCATCTCACAGTCCGCTGCGACGGCTATTGTCCAATCCGCTTCGTCGAAGCGGCGTGTCACGGTTCTGCCCCCGGATAGCCTCACTTCGGCAACCGCGTGAACGAACTCGTCTGACTGCAGCCACCGGGCGACTCGCTTTCCTAATTGCGATGCAGCTGGTTGGTTATTGCCGACCTTGGGAAATCTGAGACGGAGTAGATATGGCGAGGAAAGTGCGTTGACGGCGTCTGCGATCTCAGCCTGAAACCGCTCAATGCGTGGCGATGGAACGTCGGCATGTACGCCACAGGCCTCTACATCAACAACGGTCCCGTCGGAAAGCGTCACGCTGAAATCCGGAAGCGGCTCGGTAGAGGTCCCAGGCTCTGGTGCGGGAACCGTGACGGCATATCCATGCGCGAGGAGCAGAGCATGGACGTATAGCTCGAAGGCCGCTGAGTGGTACTCCTTTCCCCGAAACCGTTCACGCAGCCGTGCCTTGGCATCGTCTGGGTATTCAGCGAACCATAACTCCCACAAGTCTCGGATGGCCTCCATCTCAGGCCGTGCCGATGCATTGATATACGTAAAGCTATCGTGCACGTGCGACGCGGGGGCGTTATCGAGCCGGATGATGTCGTGATCAAAGAGTGTCATTGGTGGTCACATTACGCGCAACACGGATCTATCGCCTTGCCTCTCGAATGACGTCGACGTTCGTCTCGAGGCACGGACGCAAGGCCAGGTCATTCGCGCCGATCGCCAGCCAGTCCTCGGGCCGCTGGTAGATGTCGAAGCCGCGGCCGATCTTCACTTTCCAGCCATTGCTGAACCGGACCTCGCGGTCGTGCATGGTGTGGTTCTTGCGGATCTGGAGATCCACCTCGTAGAGCTTCAGGCTCTCAGCCAGACTCACCAGCTTCGTTATCGCCTCAGTCTCTTCTTCCGGCGTGTCGAACTTGGTGATCAAGATGATCTTCTTCGGCGGCCCGAACCGTACTGCCATCTCGCAAAAACGCACGAAGTTGACGACCTGGTGGTGATGGCGGATGTAGGGATCCTCCACCACGACCTCATCTGCTCCAGCAACGTACTCCCCAAAGATGGTCTCATAGGAGTAGCCAGTGGCGCCGTAGTGGATTCGGTAATGCCGCTCCTTTGGCCCCTCGTCCGCGATGGACGTAGCCGGCGTCGCCGTGACCGGCACTGACGGCGCCGGAGCCTGGGCGGCCGCCGCAACTACTACCGCGGGTTGGGCCGGCTGGGCAGCTACCGGTGTGGTCGGTGCCGGCTCATCGGCCGCGAGCGGGCGATTCCCACGGCCTTGGGCAACGCTCAGCTTTCGCAAGGGCGTCTGAGTCGCGGGAGCGTCCTTGGACTCCGGGCAGAAGACGACCTTCGCCTCGCCGGTGTCGGTGAGGTAACTCAAGTTGATACTGGCGAACTCGTCATCCGGCTTCTTCTTGTTCATCTGCTCCTTGACCCGTCGCCGGCCTTCGATGGCATAGGCCAGATACTCGTCGATCTCAGCCTGTGTCGGGTCAACGCCGGGGTGAAGGATTTTCACAAAGGCGCACACCGTTTTCAGCACGGCCGTCTGGTCACGCTGACTGAAACCGGGGCCAAGACGGCAGGCCGCCTTCACCTGGGCGAAGCGATTCGTCTTCCTCGCCATGTGATGGAACGCTTCGGCCAGGTACTCAATGATGAATCCGTAGTGGCGAGTCAGGTTCTCGTCTTTGCTGACCGGGATTTCCCATCCCGGCACGAACGCGTGAAAACGATCGAGGATCGCCAGGTCAAAGACTGGGTGGAGCGGCTTAAAAAGCGTGTGCTCCGAGGAGTTCACGATCGACTCGATCGAGTCGTCGATGTTGCCCACAAACGCCATGCTGGCATTGGCTGTGACCGTGGTCGAGCGGGTGAAGTTCCCGTTCGCCATGTACTGCTTCATGATCTGGAACGTCTCTTTGTCCCGCACGACGACGCCCTCGCCGACCTCGTCGAAGGCCACGACATCCCAGAACCCGATGATCCCGACCCGCCGCCGCTGGTTGTTCCACCACAGAGTCGCCGCTGACGTGGGGGCGCCGAGCAGCGTCACGTACGGAGAAAACTCGCTGAACGTGTAGGACTTGCCGTTGCCGCGAGGGCCGAGTTCGATGAAGTTGAAGTTCGGCTCGACGAGTGGTGCGAGCCGCGAGAGATAGTGGAATTTGAGCCGCGTCGTCATCCAGCTGGGCTCGAGCCCGAACGAGCGGATGACCACGTCGAGCCATTCATCCCGAGTGAACTGACTACGAGCCTGGGCAAAAGCTTCGAAGTCGAACTTCGAAAGCTGTATCGGCTTGAGGGCTTCGACGTAGAAAGCGTAGTCGTCATCCTCGACCTCGTTGTGCCCGAGCGTTACCTCTGCCCAGATGCCACCTTCGAAGATGCGATCGTTCTCCCCGGAGTAAAACCGCTCGTTGATCGCGATGCGGGACGAGTTGAAGTTCTCCATCTGGGCCCAGGGACGTTTTTCTTTTTCGACGTAGCGCACGTGGATCTTGTCGATAAAAGTGTGGCGGCCTTTCTGCTGCACGAGCATCTGCGCCTTGTTGCTCTCGTCGGGGCGGACGTAGTTCTTCTGGATTGTCTCCAGCACGGCCGCCATGCCGTCTTGAATCTCACGCGGGTCGTCACTCGCACAAAAACGGGCCAGCAGGAACTCGAGGACGAACGAGGGCACATTCGTCCCTTTCTTCACCTGCAGAAGAAGGTCTTTGCGGACCACCTTGCCGGCGAAGATCTCGTTCAGCTTGTGGTCGAGGGCGTCGGGCGTGAATTGGGTCATGTGAGATAGTCCGTCCGGAGAGAAAGCTCGGCGTACTGGGCGCCAGTGCTGGGGTCGAGCACGCGAACCTTGAAGGCCCCCTGGAAATCGTCGTCCATCTTGAGGCTCACGGAAATGGCCTCCCCAGGCTTGATTCGCACGCAGCCCGTCGCGGGATTCACCGTCTGGCCGCCCGCGGCAGACCCGACGACAGCCCCCGAGGCATCAAAGGCCTCGACTGAAAACTCCCGATCAGTCGTCTCGGGAAAAAGTTCCGCCGCGCGAACGAGATCCAGCACGGGCCGGCGAGTCGTGATCTTGTCGGTGCCGCCCCGCTTGTAGTTCAAGGCAAGCCGTGGCACTGCGATGACTTTGTCGGGCTTTTCCGATGGTGCCAGCTCAATCGTCATGCAGGGAACAACGCACTCCTGCAGCGACAGCCCTTCGTGGTAATAGAGCTCACCGTGAACAAACGGCCCCAAGGCTTTCGGCACAGCGTAGTTGCGAACGTCGCCTGGAATCCCCACGTCTGCCGCCTTGAAAACGAGGGTCTGAGCATTCGCTTCACCTTCGCCCAAAAGGCAACGGGGCTTTTGCACGAGCCAGTTGCCGGGCGGCTTGGCAACGTGGCTTCCGGCCTCTTCATCCCGCAGGAACAGAAAACCGTGGTCGGTGGCCACGACGGCATGCTGAAACCCGAGATCCGCCAATTTCGTGAGCCCCTGAATGATCTGCCGTAAGAGCCCGGGCATGATCTCCAGCACATGCCGCGGGCTTTGGTGGGCCAATACGTCGATGTCGCGGGTCCGCACAACCAGGAGCCGCGTCGTGTCTGGAAACTTCGGCCGTTTTTGTTTGAGGAGATCTTCGAGATCGCAGTCGTGGCACAGGTCGCCTTTGCGGCTGACGAGGTAAATGAACCGTGTCGCGGGCGTTGTGGCAGGCTTGCCGCCAAGGTTCGTGACAAACGTGTCCGGGGATTTGACCAACGACAGTGCCGTTCCGGCATCGGGCATCAGGCTTGCCATGCCGACTTCGGTGTACGACGGCAGCTGGGCACACGACGGCACGAGCTCGATCCGCCACCGGCCGAGGAGCTGCTTTTCGATCTCGACAGCCAGCTCGTAGCGGAGTGAATCGACGAGGAAGTAAGCCACCTTCTTGCCGGCGTCGAGGAGCGGGGCGACTTTCCGGTCGAACAGCTGCCGGTTGGAGAGCATCCTGGCATCGGACACCGGCCACGCTTCGGCCTGCACAAGCCTCACAAACTCTGCCTGCATCGCGTCGGCTGCCTTGGCATAAGCCTTGCGGGAGAGCGTGAGCAGAACGTCGACGCTTTCGTGATGCTCATCCACCTGGTTGGCCGCCTGCTCGAGCTCACGATGGAAGCGATCGATGTCGCGGCCGGTGGTGCTGTAGTGGCTGATCAAAGCCTCAAGGGAGGCGAAACGCGGGGCCGCGGAAAGTGCTATCGCACTAAGCAGATCCAGGGCCCGGTCTGCCAGCGTCCACTCCGCGAGCCGATCCTCGCGAGACAGCCAAATCGACTTGCGGCGGCTTTCGCAGATTTCCTTACCGGCATCCAGCTGTCCGTTTTTGGCCAGCTCTACCATCCGATCGAAAAACGCCCGCTCCTCACAGGCAAACGTGTCGCGGGCGCCGAGCTGCTTCATTGAGTGAATGCAATTTGCCAGATGCAGTTCCCGCTCGACTTCTTCCGCCTTGGTCTTATACGTCTCCTTGTGGTCGTCGAACTTCCGCAGGTCGCCGCAGACATCGAACACGATTTCCTTGGCTTCGAGTCCCGCCCGCGCAACGCTTCCCAATCCCGTCGGCACCTCGCCGCCTGAATCGAAGACCAGCTCGCTCAGGAGCACCAGCCGCCACAGTTCGTCTGCGAGCGGTTGGCGAGTCACGCCCTTGGTCCGGAACTTGTAGCCGAGGGTTCGGCCGACGAAGTCTCGCAGTTCTTCTGCCCATGCGCCGTCTGCCTTGAGGGCGTCGGCCTGTGACGGCTTGGGCGACAAAAAATTGACGAGTATCTCACGGGCCGACGACACGCCTAGGAGCGTTCGCAGCTTCGGCCATGAGCCGCCCACATCGAGGGCGTCGATCATGTCAAACGAGGGCGTTCCGTCGGCGAACATGCGATTGATCTCGGCGACGTGATCGGGCTTGGCACGCCGACAGAGGGCCGCATATTCGTCGCCATCCCCTTTAGGAAACACCTCCCCGATTTCTGCAAATACGGCAAACGGGTCTTTTTGTTTCTGGTCAGCGTCACGAGGCTGGGGCAGCGGCGTCCACACAATTACCGCATCGGCTCTTCCCTCGGCGACACGGCTCAGCGCCTCGGCTGCCAGTTCCCTCTGCTCGATGAGCGATGCACCGACGTCAATCACGGCCCGCTTGTCATCGGCAAGGGCGAGAGCAATGTCGTGGTAGCGACGCTCTGGGTCATAGACCATCAAGCAGCGGGCCTCGGCGGCCCGTGCAGCAAACACCTTGTCGCGAATGAAATCGCGGATCGGTAGATTCATGACTTCGCCTTCTTCCCACGGGGCTTTTTCGGCTTCGGCGGCTCGACCTTGCAGAGGTGCTCGAGGCCGTGGGCGATGGCAATCGAGCGGTCAGATTCGCAGGCCTTCTCAACACGGGCAGGCCAAATGGTGTACGCCAGGTGTGCCCAGTCGTAGTCGCCCTTCTCCAGCTTCTCCCAGCACGCCTTCAGATCCTTGGACCACCTGGAAAGCCGAAAGAGCTTCCATAGCGGACTTGCAGTAATCAACACGCCGTCGTTGAGATTCGGCCGCCACGGCAGCTTGATGACCCGTTCAATCTCATCTCGCAAGTCCCTCAGTTCGTTAAGGAGAGTGCGGAGCTCGGCGGCACGCCCGCTGGCTGTCCCTACAAGTGAGCCTAGCTCCGTCTCTACTTTCCGGATCTTCGGATCAACGAAGTCCGCAAGACACCTGTGTAGAGTTTGCTCGTTTAGTCGGTGGTAATAGACCCAAAGCGTGTAGAGTCCCGACTTGGTTGACAGCGGCCAGTAGACTGGGGCCTGCCGACGGCACTTCGTGTACCGCTTCAGGTGGTCCGCAAAAAAACCACCCGGTGTTCGAAAATAGTCATGCAGAGTACTAACACCGATGCTGTTGCACAGCTCTTGCTCACGAGACTCTGCATCGTTGCCCCAGACAACGTCCATGACGTCACGCACACGACGGTTCAAATCAAAGGGATGATGCTCGTCATCAACAAGTACGCCGTCCCAGGGGATTCCATGAATGGGATAGTCGGCAGAAACGTCTTCGGGCCGGGCTGGCAAGCCGGATGCGTTCTGTAGTTGTGCCGGCGGGCAGGCTTGCGGCGCTGTTAGTGGCTCCACTTCCTCTGTAGCTTCGCCTGTGGCGGCAAGGCGGTGAACACTCCACCTGCCGAAAGCTACGCCCAACATATATGAGACGATTGCCTTATCAGTTTCATTCGACTCCGGTAGAGAAGAAAACTCAGCACTCCAGTCTGCGCCGCCACACTCCTCGATTTGGGTTTTTAGTTCTGTCTCCACTTCAATGCCGACGAGATCCCACATTCGCCGCGAAGCTGCTCTGCGCACCTCGGTAATCGCATTGAAAAGCGAAGCAATCTCACCTGCCCGTGGTGGTCTTCGGAATGTTGGGCTTGTCTCACAGACGGCGCTCATAGCCAACGCCGCCCTGATACCTTCCTCCGCAAGCCGCGCAAGCACCATGTCATCCACAGCTCCCCGCGGCACAGGGAGCTGTCCAACCACCTGCACTGTTCGGTGATGCCCCCCTGAAATCCAATCGATGGCGAGGGTCGCATATTCCGAATTAAGGCAGGCCAGTACAGATAGCGTGTTCGCCGGCGGGTTCACGTAAACGCCTGGCCGCGTATTCGAAATAATCAGTCCATGTGCGAGGAGATACGGCTGAAAGTAGTTTGACGACATCCCGTAAGTTAGGCCGGGCATACCGTAATGGCTTGCGCCTCGGCCATAGCGTCCAAGTAGTTTTATGATCTCTTGGCCACTTAAGTCGTACCGCACCAAAGACACGGTCTCGTAGAAGAACGGGCGACTTTCGTCAGCTTTTGTGTGGGGAACCCACCTTTTGGCCCAGCCACTATCGGCTGCGTCGACCTCCCAATATGCTCGTATGAGCAAATCGTCCGCCGACGTCTGCACCCCTACCTTATAAGTAACGCCGCTCTCCTGTAGCTGACGCCACGCGAGCAGCGCATCTCGCAGCCTGGGCACGCTGTATAACAGCCGTGCACCAGGTAGCCTCAGTAACTGCGTCGTGGTGCATACGTGAATCCACTTCGGATCCTGAACCCTCTCGCAAAGCTTTTCACCCTTGTGAATCTCTTTGCGGACATCCCATGCAAGTACCAGTGTCTCCCGCCGTTTAGAAATTACCCAAGCCGCCGTTCTTGTGAACGCCCCATCTAGTACGTCGTAGCCCAGATCAACGAGTGCAGGTAACCCGTAGTCGTTCAGCACGCGACGCCGAGTGTTCTCGAAAGAAGGAAGTATGAGCCATAGCCTTTGTGCGATTAGGCCAACTCTTCCAGCCTCGCCAAGAAGCTCTAGCGCTCGCATTATGAAGGCATCGTATAAGTCCACATCCGTACTGCCGTACGAGAGCTTGAAGTACGCGCGAGTGGTCGACACAGAAGATCCGAAAGGCGGATTCATCACCATGACGTCGTATCGCTTGCGACTTAGATCAATAAAGGCGAAGCCTTGTGCGGCATCATTCGCAAAGAGCCGTCGCTGAAATTCGCCAACGGTTTCTGCCTGTTCCGCATAGGCCTCCAGAGCGTCATAGATGCGATGCTCAACCTGCACCCAAAACTCGTCGTTAGTGATCCCAGACAGATCGAGCCGCGTCTGAACCCCGTCCGGCTTTTTCACGACGTCAGCAAATAACGTTTTCTGCTCGTGAAGTGGCTCCTTCTCCCAAATCTTTTCCGCCTCGGCTATTGCTGCGAGGATTTCCTTTTCGATGCGTAGCAAAGACCCGGCCTCACCGGCGAGCGTCATGTGGTCGAAAATCTTCTCAAGTAAAAAACCGAACGCCGGCTGCTCGGCGGGCGGAAACTGCTGTTCTACAAATTCGAGCAGCAGTTCCTTGTCTCCTGGCATCGGCTCCGCGCAGACGATATTGGAGCGAGTGATGCGAGGCCGATCAGTAGGTTTCACATTGGCCTGGTGCCAGGCACGCTGAGCCCGCAGCCAAAGAGAGAGGCTGGCGATTTGGGCGGCGCGCGGATCGATGTCGATGCCGTGAAGGTTGTGCTCGACGATTAACTGCGGCACATCGCGGAGGAACGCAGGCTTGTCGGTGAAGCTGGTGGCGAAGGCAACAAACGGGGCAAACGTCTCGGCCGACTTCGCCGCGATGTCAGTCGAGTGGGCGATCTCCCAAGCTTCGTCGTAGATGACCGTAAATAGGTCAAATGCATAGAGCCCAAAATGCATCGAGCCGCAGGCTGGGTCGAGGAGCCGAATCTCACGCGGATCCTTGAGCGGGCGATACGGGATGTGGACCGGTTGCTTGAACAGCTCCTCCTGCGACAGATCTGCGACGGGATCTGTATCGCCACTGGCGGCATTTTCCGGTGGTGACTCACCGGCACTCAAAAAGATCTCGCTCGGACGGCGAACTAGGTAGCGGCAGGAGTCTTTGAGGGACGTCTGGCCCTGGGTCATCTCGTACCAGATTCGGCCGAGCGTGTTGTCGGTGAGAAACTCCACGACATAGCGGGGGGTGAAAAACTGGTTGCGGACGGCCAACTCGCGGCTGTTTCGAGGGGCAGCCGATTCCTCGCGCATCTTCTTGCGCTCAGCTTCGTCGTTGTAATACTGATAGATCCAGCCAATCGTCTCGTCTTCCGCCCAGAGCGGTTGAAGATCGGGGGCGTCGAGCAGAGCGAGCAAAGCCAGCAGCGCAGGCTCCCGGGGGAAAAGCATCGCCTGCGGCGACTTGCGATCGAAAAGCACCCCTAGATCGATCGCCAGCTCATCGAATAGGCAAAAAAGGTAGCAGCGGTACCGATCAAACGTCTCACCGATCGCCGAGCCGGCAACGCTTTCAAAAACCCGGAATCCCTTCGATTGGTACTGCTGGCCGACCGATTCGACGATCAGGCTGCGGGTCTCGGCCATCCGAATAGCCGCCAACCGGTTGATGATCGTGAAGGCTTGTTCGCGAGTGAGCCGAGCGACGGCTGCCTCGGTGGCGTCGCGAGCGTCGGCGTGCGAGCTGACCAGGTATGCGATCCGCTGCCGAAGCGTCCCTGCCAGTTCGCGTCCCTCGGCGTCCAGGTGACCCAGTCGTTCGATTGGAGTAATGCTGCCGGTTGCCGAAATGCCGTAGAGGCTCTGAAGTTGCTCGATGAACTCGTCGGTGAGCAGGCGGCGGGCTTCACCGACAAACGTCGCCAGCCGCTTGCGTGTGGATGTATCAAATGCCATGGCTCATGCACCTGCCTTTGGCGGATGACCCGATTCGTGGTGCTGAAGCTGGCATGTCACACGTAGCCGCTGGCCGGCGCGAAAGACATTGAGAAAGTCGGTCAGTGCCTTCACCAGGCCTTCGAGTTGCGTCTCGGACTCGATCACGGCGGGAATGTGAAGGGGTCTTTCTTCAACCGGCTCTGCGGCCTTGCCAGAGTTTCTCGCCTCTTCTTCCGCCTTGTGCCGTGCCTGCCGATGGGCCAGCGCTTTTCCGCGAAGCGTTGTCTCGAGCTCCCGAATCTGATGGTTTACCGTGTAGTCGTGATTCAAAAGCTCCCGCAGGCCTTCAAGCGAAGGCTCAACCTGCTTTGCGAGTCCTGCGAGTTGAGCGCCAGCCCACTCACGTTCATCGTTTGCTAGTTCCTGCCACTCCGGCGAAGCAGCCAATCGCTGTGCAGCTTCCTTCCGCATGGTCTCGTGCTGCACCTGCATCTCCTCCGCGGTCGTACCGACCAGGCTGTCGATCAGCGCTTCCTGGCCGGAGATCGCAGGGCCTTCGTCGAAGAACGATTCTCTGGCCAAAAGCTCGTCGATCGTTGCTAGATGCTCTCCCGCCGAGGTGCGGAGTTGGCCGGGCGATCCAGTGGCGGGCAAGGCGCTGATTTCGTCCCGCAACCGACGGACGTGCGTGAGGCTCTTGCGGAGCCCGTTGTCGAGTGCCTTCTTCAACTTCTTGGCCCACTGAATCCGCTCGTGCAGCGGGCTCTCAGCGCCCCCAAACCGCCCCACGGCGTCAGACCCATCGCCACTGACCACTTCGCGAAGGTCGGTTGAAAGTTCCTCAGCCTTCGCAACGCTTTCGGCGGGCAGACCGAGCGACGAAAGCTCCACCGCCAACGGCCCGAAACTGGCTTGATAATCGGGGAGCAGCTTCCGAGCCGCGACGGCGACTTCCTGCTCAAGAGGCATGACCGGATCGCCCGACAGCTCTGTGAGCCGCTCCGCGGCCCGGAGCAGTGCTTCTGGGGCGGGCCGCTCATCACGCAGCACGACGCCGATCCCGCCAAACGCCTTATTGGAGGCGAAGGCGGCCTGGGCTTGATCGCTCTTCACATTGTGATCATGGCCCGCAATACGGAGCTTGATGAGGCCGCCCACGAACGCGGCGGCCAGCAGATAGCGGGTGGTGTCTTTCGACCAGCCAAACGGCACGCCCGCAAAATGCTCTAGGAGACGACGACCTTCGACCTGCCCTTCCTTTTCGAGATAGTCCTTGATCGAGGTGATCGCCTTGTGGTCGAGCTTGATCTGGGTCTTGCCCCCTGCCTTGGCGACCAGCGTGAGTGGATCCTCCTTTGAGGTCACGCGATCAAGAGGTGTGGTGAGAAACTTTTCGGCGAGTCCGGCATCAGCCTGGTGCGGTGCTTCCGTATACCGAGAAAAGATCTTCGCGGCTGCGTCGGCGAGGTACGCCTGCGCCGCAGCATGGAGGTCAGCGCCTCGCCCCGACACAGCTTCCTGGGCCCCGTCGGCAATGAAGGAGCCTTGGAGCAGCGATTCGCCCACCTTCCGCGTGAGTTCGTTGTGGCAACGATCTCTTCGTGACTCAACCGTCTTGTTGAACTCCTGGATATCGGGGTCCGTGGTAGACCGGTGCTCGTCGAGAAACTTCTTGCAGCGGGCGCACGTCGTCGCCAGTTCCTTGATTTTTGGATCGTCCCGGCCGAGCAAGAAGATCGTGGTCTTTTCCTTGGAACCCCGCGAATCGGTCTCGCGGTCTGTGCGGGTTTGGTCATAGGTCGCCGAGGAGGCGAACTCGACGACGATTTGCACAGGCTCGCGATCGCCGTCCAGGGACTGAGCCTGACCGCCGCCGATGCCGAGCTTCAGTCCGGCAGCCACCGGCCGTCCGCCAGCCAGCCGTGCTGACGGCAGGGGCGTGAAGATTTCGCGCAGCGTGTCGTTGATCTCGGTCGTCACTTCTCGCCGGCCGAACTCCGTCTCATCGAACTTCTTCTGGAGGGAGACGGCGGCTTGAGTGAGAAAGCGATAGCGACCGTCTTTTTCATCGAGTGGAATCAGCGTGTCGGCGAGCATCCTGCCGAGTGCCTGATCGACCTCGTCCTTGCGGGAAAGCGAGCTAACGTCGGGCTGAATGAGGGCTGCGATGTTGGCTGCTGTGACAGGGAGGTTTTCCAGGATCTGGAGAATCGCAATCGACTTGGCGACCGCAATGGCCGACGCATCGTCCGGCAGCCGTTGAGCCACCCGCTCCACACCCTCGACAACGTGCGGAAAGCTCTTCTGGATGTCGCGCTGCATCGAGTCATAGAACGTGACCGTCGTTGCCAGCTTCCCAACCGGCGCGTCTGCCAGCGGAGCTTGGCCTGGGAGCCGTTCGATCAGCACTTCCTGAATAACCTTGATCGCTGACCGGAGGCCAAGCCCGCCGGTCTTCTTCGCCAGCCGGCCAAGCAATTGCAGAAGGATCTCGAAGTGGGCCGGCAGGAAGGGATAGAGATTGAGAAACACGCCTTTCGTCAGTTCCGACTCATAGACGCCGCCGCTTGTGAGCTGCGTCGCGGTGCGGAGCGACGCGCCGTGCGACTCGAAAAGCTCACCCAAACGCTTTTCTCCAGCCGCAGACTTGGTCAGCAGCCGCTTGTGGCAGATCTCTTTGATGTCGCTCGCTTCAAGATGTACCTGGATCGGGAAGCGATCCTTGAGCTTGTAGAGGCCAGGCGAGTTGATCGCCGCGACCGGATTGTCATCGGTCAGCGTTTGCTGCGCGGTAGCAAAGATCCACGCGTTGCCATTCCCGAGCTGCTTTAGGTTCTTGGCCAGGCCGTCGAGGTTGAGAATCAGCCCCTCTTTTGCGGAGACGTACTGCCCCACCTCGTCAATGATGAAGAGGATCGTCTTCTTGCCCGACTTGCGACGGATCAAGTCGAGCATTTCCTGTACTCGGTCGTTTTCCTGCTTGTTGACGCTGAGGTTGAGCTCATTGAACGCCGAGGGCGTCTTGAATAAGGACGGGTAGAACTCGTGCGCCAATGGGCCGGCGATTGCATTGGCGACCAACGGCTGGTTGTGGGCCTCGGACCAGTCGGTGCCCAGCTCTTCTTTGGCCCGCTTCTCGAAGTCCGCGAGCTTGCCATCCTTCTCAAGCATCCGCTCGAGCTCCGCGACCTTGAGATCCTCGGAATAGCCGGCCCACTTCAGCACTTTCAGATACAGGACCGTCGAGACATCTTCCATCGACGCGCCGGCGAGCATCTCGCTGGCGAGGTCGAGGAAAATCACCACGGCGTCGTAGACATTGGCGACCGACGCGAACATGGCTCGCGTCGTGTCAGAGTGCAGGCGGTCCCGAAGCAGGCCGAGAAATGGCGTTCCGCCAATCTTCATCTCGCGATCAAGCGAGAACCCGAGGTACTTGGTGAAGGAGCTTTTACCCGAACCATAAAACCCAGACACCCAGACGCCGATTTCATGGCCGCCGCCTCCCTGCTGCGCCATCTGCATCTTGCCGAGCAGATCCTCGAAACTCCGCTCGATTCGGTCTGTCACCACGTATTCCGAGATTTCGGTCTTCAGCTGCTCATCAGAGCGATTCGCATAGGTGATGACCTTCTCGATCGGCCGGGAGAGCGCACGGGTGGCGTCAAACAGTTCGCGAATGGTGGCCATAGGGTTCAGCTCAGGGGGTCAGTCAATGTGTTCGGAACGGTAGTTCGGGTCGGCTGGGTAGAACTCGAGAAACCGGAGGCTTGTCTTGCCCTCGCGCTTTCCGGGGTACAGAACCACCACAGGGCAGCGGATCTGGTCCATGATCTGGGCCTCGATGGTGTTGATGCGCAGGTATGGATGAAGCGCCTCGAGGTCCGTGAGAAGGAGCAACCCGTTGGGCTTGCTTGCCCTTCGTCGAGCTTTTCCCGAACCATCGAAAGCAGCTCCGGCCCGTCAGTGAGCGCCTTCCGGAGGGTCGTCGTTATTTCTGCGACGGCAGATTGGGGGATTGCCTCGGTGGCCTGGCTGAGCAGAGCCTTCTCGCCCTGCAGCCATGTTTTCCGAAACTTGTGGCCCCGCAGGATCGAATTCACCGCCTCGGCAAACGACAGGACTACGACGTTCCAATCGTTGTTCTCGAGTTTGGCGATCCAGGTCTTCGTCTGCTGCTTGACCTCGAGGATCTGCTTTGGCGGAAACACGAGGTAGTAGATCGGTGTGGAGCCGGTGCTCTCGAGCCGTCGGCCATTCCGCACCCGCAGACAGACTTCGTCGAACTTATCCTTGAGCGATTGCATGCAAGCACTCCTTCATGGATGGGTACTTCCAGGCAATGTCGATGATGACACCGCTCGACTGAATCATCAGATGTCCGTCGTTCGCAAGGCCCTTCAAGAGGCCGACCACTTCTTGGACGTCGAGACCGAAGAGCCGCCAGTCAGGGTGATGCACCACAGCCTTGCTACCGAGCCCCGCGAAGCGAAGGTCGTAGGCAAGGTAGATCGCGACATCGGGACGAATGCGAAACCGCTGAATGGCTCGGTCGCTCTTGCCGGCTGCGGCGAGCAAGCCGAAATCCACGCAGCAGCCAACCAGGTATCCCGACACCCGCTTGACGGTGGACTCAGCCCACCGAGCGTGCATTCGCCCAGCGTCCATCGACTGTCGGATAAACGACTCGGCGTCTTTTCGAATGAGCGATGATGCCCCCGCGTGGTACTTGGGCCAGAACACGTCGGTCACAAAGTCGGCAAATACCCGCTGCGCTCGGGCGGTGTAGAGAAAGCAGAGCTGATTCAAGAG
>Ga0214917_10003332_pt1 | contig 18631 bp, 15 predicted proteins | sample LL_1208_BB_MetaG_FD_177983 | JGI IMG/M metagenome (GOLD analysis project Ga0214917, IMG submission 177983) | Freshwater microbial communities from Lake Lanier, Atlanta, Georgia, United States - LL_1208_BB | ecosystem: Environmental > Aquatic > Freshwater > Lake | place: USA: Georgia | collected...
ACGGCAAGCGAGACGCTTGCCCCACAGGACGGCAAGCGAGACGCTTGCCCCACAGGACGGCAAGTGCCGTGCCGAACAGGATTGGGTGACCCCCCGGGGGGAATCGGGGGTGACCGGGCCGCGGCTGACGGCTGCGCGGGGTTTGCGGCCACCGGCGGCTGTGCCCCTGACCGGACAGCCCGGTCAAGCCGTCGCGGTCGGGAGTCGATCAATCCACATGACAGACGCCCGTTCCGCCTGACGCTCGAGGAGACCGAGAATGGCCCGCACGAAGAAGACGACCTACACGCAGCGCATCGCCCAGTTCGCCACCGTCGGCATGCCGGCGCCGGTGCAGAAAGTCGCCACGTCGAAGCTCGGCTCGCGGCTGTTTCTCCTGTTGATCCCGATCCTGATCGCCACGGGGGTGATCGGCGTGTCGTTTTCCGGCGGCATCCCCACGCTGACGTTCAACCGCGACCGGGCCCAGGCCGTCGGGCGGCAGCTCGAAGCGGACGCGATGCGGGCCGCGGAACGCGTCCGTCAGGCGAACGACCCGACGTACCGCTGATATACTTCGCGGGCTCCGTTTCACCCCAGGAACCCGCCCGATGAACAGCCTGCGCGTCCCCGCCCTGCTCGTCTGCCTGTCCTTCCTCATACCGCTCCAGGAGAACCTCATGGCCGCCGACGTGCCCCATCCCCAGTTGCCGAAGGGAGCCGGTGCGATCGACGCCGACGCGCCGCAGGCGTTCACCACCACCGCGTCCGGGCTGCAGTACCGCGTGCTCCGCAAGGGTGCCGGTGCCAACCCCAAGGCCACGAGCAACGTGAAGGTCAACTACCACGGCTGGCTCGACGACGGCAAGGTGTTCGACAGTTCGTACGAGCGTCGCGAAGCGATCGAGTTCCCGCTCAATGGCGTGATTCCAGGCTGGACCGAAGGCATGCAGCTCGTGGGCCAAGGGGGCATGATCGAGCTCCTGATCCCCAGCAACCTCGGCTACGGGCCCCGGGGAGCCCCGCCGGTCATCCCGCCGAACGCGACGCTGCACTTTCTCGTCGAGCTGCTCGAAGTCCGATAACTGTCGATTCGCTGTCACGATCCCGTGCGTGGCGGACGACGACACCGCGAAGGCAGCACGCCTTCCACGTGCCGTCGCCGGTTCCTCCGCAGGCGTGCATCCGGCCGCCATGCCGCACCCGTTTCGGCGACCGGCGATCGGCAGCGGAGTGCGGGCTCGTCCGCCGGTCGGACCACCTTTTCCGCACGCCGAACCGACAGTGTTTCGACACTTCTGTCACGCTCCCTGGCGCGGTTTAAGCGGCTGAAAAGCCGATGTTTTCGTCTTCCGGCAGGATGGCTCGAACGCCGCGGATCGATACCCTGTTACTGTTGCTTATATTCCTGTTCCTGTCTTCCCCTGTTCCCAATTCTTCATGCATGAATAGAAGGAGAACGGCAGCGGCCAGGCTCCACCGCGACGGGCCGAATCGGGGGCGTTTCCGGGGGATTTCAGGACGCCCTGCGTCGGGTACAGTAAGGGCTTCCCCGCCCTTCCATTCCGCGGCCGCAGGCCGTGCCTGCCGGTGAGAGCATTCCGATGAAAGTGCGTTGTTCCCGCGAGCCGCTGTTGGCGGCCCTTCAGAGTGCCTCGGCCGTCGTTCCGGCCCGGTCGCCCAAGCCGGTGCTGACCAACGTGAAGCTCGAGGCCACGAAGGAATCGGCCGTGCTCTCGGCCACGGATCTCGAAGTCGGCATCCGCACCGGGATCGAGGGGGTCGAGACGCTGGCTCCGGGCGCAGCGCTCCTGCCGAGCGCCCGGCTGGCGGCGATCGTGCGTGAAAGCGCGGCGGGCACGGTGTTCGAACTTTCGGCCGATGGCACCGCGACGGTGGTCAAGGCGCCGCGGAGCGAGTTTCGGCTTCCCGGTGAGGATCCGCTCGAGTTTCCGTCCGTCGCGTCCTTTCCGAACGAGCCGTGCTTCGAACTGGCGACCCCGCTCGTCCGGGAGTTGGTGAAGCGGACGGTGTTCGCGACCGACAACGAGTCCAGCCGGTTCGCGCTCGGCGGGGTGCTGCTGGAACTCACCACGAAGTCGGTCATCGCCGTCGGCACCGACGGCCGTCGCCTGGCCAAGATGGAAGGCCCTGCGGCCGGGCATCACGGCAGCCCGTCGGATGCCCAGCCGATCGTTCCGGCGAGGGCCATGCAACTGGTCGAACGCTGCCTCACGGCGGCCGACGCCCCGGTGCACGTCGCCGTCCGGCCCGCGGAAATCCTCGTGCAGACCGGTCCCACCACCATCTCCGCGCGGCTCGTCGAGGGCCGGTTTCCACGGTGGCGTGACGTGTTTCCCGATCGGCCCGAAGCCGTGCGGGTGGGGTTGCTCGCCGGCCCGCTCCTCGCGGCCGTGCGGCAGGCAGCGATCGTGACGAGCGAGCAGTCGAAGGGAGTCGATTTTTCCTTCGAGCCCGGCCGGCTCGTGCTCTCGGGACGGTCGGCCGAAAGCGGCGAGAGCCGGATCGAACTGCCCATCGACCATGCGGACGCGACGGTCAGGATCAAGATGGATCCGCGGTTCGTGAGTGAGTTCCTGCGGGTGCTCGACGGCGCGGCGAACGTGACGGTCGAACTGACCGATCCCCAGAGCGCCTGTGTCTGTCGCACCGACGACGGCTACGGTTATGTGATCATGCCGTTGGCGGCCGACTGACCACGGAACAGCCCATGCAGAACCCCGGCGGACCACGTGCGATCGGCGGACTGGTGAACCGGCTCCTGGCCCGCACCGGCTACGACCAGACCGCATCGGTCGATGCGCTGGCCGCAGCCTGGGAGCAGGTGGCGCCGCCGGCCTTCCGCGGCGCCTCGCAGGCCGGCCTCGTGCGCCGCGGCGTCCTCGACGTGCTGGTGAGCCATTCGGCGCTCGTCCAGGAGATGGGGTTCCACAAGCGGGAGATCCTCGCCCGGCTCGCCGAGATCGTCCCGGCCGAGGGCATCACCGACATCCGCTGCCGCGTCCTGGCGGATGCGGGACGCCCGACACGGTCATCGTCCTAGGGGGAGTTCAACCATGGCAGACGCCTCGAGCCAGCCCGACTACACCAGCGCCGACTTGAAGCACCTCTCCGACCGGGAGCATGTGCGCGAGCGGTTCGGCATGTACATCGGCGACAACACGTCCCGTGGTCTCCATCATCTCGTGTACGAAGTGGTGGACAACTCGATCGACGAATGCATGGCCGGCCATGCCAAGAACGTGACCGTCACGGTCAACGTGGACGGCAGCGTGACCGTCGAGGATGACGGCCGCGGAATCCCGGTGGACCGTCATCCGCAGCTCTCCGAGGAGATGGAACGCGACGTCTCCACGCTCGAGGGCGTGATGACGGTGCTGAAGTTCGGGGGCAAGTTCGAGAAGGGGGCGTACCAGACGTCCGGCGGACTCCACGGCGTGGGCGTGACCGTCGTCAACTTCCTCTCGGAATGGTGCGAGGTGGAAGTCTCCCGCGAGGGGCATGTCTGGCAGCAGGAGTACCAGCGGGGTGAGCCCACCGGTCCGGTGCGGAAGATGGGCACGACGCCGCGGACGGGCACCAAGACCACGTTCAAGCCCGACCCGCAGATCTTTCCCCAGACGAAGTTCTCCTGGGACATCCTCTCCCGCCGGCTGCGGGAACTGGCGTTCCTCAACTCGGGCGTGCGGATCACCTTCGCCGACGCGGCGACGGGATCGGCTGAAACCTATTGCTACGAGCGGGGCGTGGAGGAGTTCGTCGAGCACCTGAACAAGGCGAGCGACGCCATCCACGCCGACGTGATCACGATCAAGGGTTCGGGTGAGGGGGTGAGCTGGGACATCGCGCTCCAGTACACCGGCGAGTACACCGAGAGCCTGCACAGCTACGTCAACAACATCTCCACGACCGAGGGGGGCACGCACGTGTCGGGCTTCCGGTCGGCCCTGACCCGCGCCCTCAACGCCTACGGCAAGAAGACGGGCATCTACAAGGATCTCGTGCCCACCGGCGAGGACGTCCGCGAGGGCCTCACGGCGGTGATCAGCGTCCGCGTGCCCCACCCGCAGTTCGAAGGGCAGACGAAGACCAAACTCGGCAACGGCGAGGTCGAGGGGATCATCAACTCGGCCGTCGGCGACTACCTGGCGAAGTACCTCGAGGAGAATCCGAAGAGCGCCAAGGCGATCGTGCAGAAGGGCGTGCTCGCCGCCGAGGCCCGTGAAGCCGCCAAGAAGGCGAAGCAACTGCTCCGGGAACGGAAGGGCGCCCTCTCGGGCGGAGGGCTTCCCGGAAAACTCCGCGACTGCACCAGCCGCGACGTCGAGAAGTGCGAACTCTACCTCGTCGAGGGCGACTCCGCGGGCGGCTCGGCCGAAGGCGGTCGCCACCGCGAGTATCAGGCCATCCTTCCGCTGCGCGGCAAGATCATCAACGCCTACAAGAGCCGCGACGACAAGGTGCTCGCCAACGAGGAGGTCAGGAGCGTGATCTCGGCGATCGGCGCCGGCATCGGCGAGGAGGCCGACCTCGGCAAGCGGCGGTACGACAAGGTCGTGATCATGACCGACGCCGACGTGGACGGTTCACACATCCGCACCCTCCTGCTCACGTTCTTCTACCGCCAGATGTACCAGCTGGTGGCCGCCGGCCACGTGTACGTCGCGCAGCCGCCGCTGTTCCGTGTGCGGTCGAAAAAGACGGTGTACTACGTGCAGACCGAGGAGGAGATGAAGACCCAACTCCTCGATCAGGGGCTCGGCGAGGGGGTGTTCCTGCCCGGGGCCGGCCGTGAGATATCGGGCGAGGAAATGCAGCGGCTGTGTCGCACGCTCGCCGGGCTGGAGGACGCCCTGGTCGCGCTCGAAAAGCGGGGCATCAGCCTCCGCGATCATGCCGCCCGCCGCGACGCCAAGACCGGCAAGCTGCCGATGTACCACGTCTACTACGGCACCGAGGAACACTGGTTCACCAGCCGTGACGAGCTCGAGGCGTTCGTGAAGGGGAAGGAGCAGTCGGCCGGCGGCACGCTGGCGGTCGGGCGGATCGAGGAGTCGGTGGCCGCCAACGACGCGACGCCCGGCACGGCCCACGACACCGGCCGCGACCAGCTCGTGGTCATCGACCTTCACGAGGTGCGGAGCATCAACGCCGGCCTCAAGGAGCTCGAAGCCATGGGGTTCGGGATCGACGCCCTCATGCCGCAAGACCGCACCGGCAGCGAGGACGCCCGCTACACGCTGCGCCGCGGCGACAACGAGATCGGCCTCGAGGATCTCCGCGGCCTGCTCACAGCGGTGCGACGGGCCGGCGAAAAGGGGCTCTCGATCACCCGCTTCAAGGGCTTGGGCGAGATGAACGCGGAGGAGCTGCGCGACACCACGCTCGACCCGGCCAATCGCACGCTGCTGCGCGTGACGATGACCGACGCCGCTGCCGCCGACGACCTGTTCCGGGTGCTGATGGGCGAAAAGGTGGAGCCGCGGCGCGAGTTCATCGAGCGTCACGCGCTCGACGTCAAGAATCTCGACGTGTAGGACAGGCTTCGCGCTCCCCGTATCCCGTCGCCGGACGTTCACTGGATTGGCATGCGCCGGCTCGGGGTTACCCCGTACCGCCTCGCCGGACGTTCACTGCGCCCCTCCTGGGCTCCGTTCACTCGGAGCGACTGGCGCTGCGCCTGGCGAGTGTCGCGCCGTCGCCGCCGTCCCGGCGTCGGCGCCGGCTTACGGTCGCCGAGTAAAGCTCGGCTCCCACGCGCTCTCCGTCAGGGCCGGAGGCCCGGGTTAGCACCAGCGTGCGGAGGCCCGCCAAGCGAACAGCGGCACGATGCCGGGTGTTCGCGTGAAGATGGCTTCGCTGGTCGCAAACGCCGTCTCAGCGGTAGGGGTAACCCCTCGCCTCCCCAACTCGTAGGCGCCAAGGACTTTCGGCGGAGTCGGTCGGTGAGCACGCGCAGACGCAGGGAGTCGTTGAGGACTATCGGCGCCTGATCAAAACCCACGAGTCCTGTACTCTCAACACGACCGGAGTCGAGCATGCCTACCGCCGGCTCCGAATGCGGATGGTTTTCGCATGCCCTGCTCTCCGACGAAGGCGCGCGGGGAGATGCCGGCGACGCGTTTGAAGGCGCGGGAGAATTGCGAGGGGTCGGCGAAGCCCAGGCGGGCGGCGGTCTGCTGCACCTGGAGACGTTCGTGCGTGAGGAGATCCGCGGCGAGGGCCATCCGCTGGCGCAAGAGTTCCTGATAGGGGCTCGTGGTGCCGTAGCGACGGAAGAGCCGGCAGGCGTAAGCCGTGGAGATCCCGAACTCGTCGGCAGCCTGCGCGACCGACACGAGCCGTTCGCGGGCCGCGGCCAGGAATTGCTGGAACCGCTCGAACGTCGCGAAGGCGACGCCGTCAGCCGTGTCGGAGGGTTGGGCGAGCTCGCGGACTTTCGTGAGCAATACGCCGAGGAGTTGCGAGCAGAGGGTCTGGCTGTGCGCCGAGTGGGCGAGACCACATTGCTGGAGGAGGTCGAAAATCGCCCGGATCTCGCGCGGGCGGCCGACGGTGGCGTAACTTCCCGGGCCCAGCCGCGCGGCGCGCAGGAGGCGGATCGCGTCGCGGCCGACGAAATCGACGTAGTACTTCCGCAGCCTGTGCCGGCGGTCGGTGCGGATGGCGTGCGGGATGCCGGGGCCGTACGAGAACACGGTGCCGGCGGTGAGCGGGATCTCGGCGGCGGCGAGCGCGAGCTTCCCCCGGCCTGCGGCGACGAATTCGACGCAGCAGTACGGAAAATCATCACGGGCCACGACGTAGTCGCCGCGAACCCGTTCTTCGCCGCCACACACCACGGTGAGCGGTCCACGGTGGGCCGGCCGGACGTCGAGGAAGTAGCGGCGGGCCGTCACGACCTGCCGCGACACGAAGGCCGGCAAGCGCCGGCGGCGGGCTGGCAAGGGTGTACGGGAGGCGGTCATGAAGGTCAAGAATAGCCATGGGGCGGTCAAGAATCATCATTCCGGATGACCGTGGGGCCGGGCTATGCTGCCGCTATGAAACTCCTTCCCAGACTGTCGTTCGGTGTCGGCGATCGCTTTGCCCACGAAGCCGAGGCGCACCTCGAGGCGTTCGAGCAACTCGCCAAGCGAGGGGTCGTCGTCGCCCCGGTGTGGAACAAGTCGAACCGCGAGCATTCGTTCATCGGCAGCGAGCCCGCCAGCGTGCGGGCGGCGGCTGCGCGGGCGGTGGCGACACGCCGCTGGCCGCACCCCTGGTTCGTCGACGCCGACCACATCAGGCTCGAGACGGTCGACCGGTTCCTCGAATCGAGCGATTTTTTCACGATCGACGTTGCCGATTCGATCGGCAGGCAGGCACCCGCAGCCGACGTCGAGGCGTTCGTAGCCCGGCACCCCGAGCTTGCCAAGCCGCTGGCCGTGCCGGGGATCACGAAGGTGATCCGTTTGTCGGAGGATGCGGTGGCTCGGATTGCCGGCAGATACCTGCTCGCCTGTCGCGAGGCCGGTGCGATCTGGCGGCATATCGAGCACGCCCGCGGGGGTGACGTCGTGATCGAGGTCAGCATGGACGAGACCGACGAGCCACAGACGCCGCCGGATCTGCTCGTGATCCTCGCGCTGCTCGCCGAAGAGAGGATTCCGCTGCAGACGATCGCCCCCAAGTTCACCGGACGGTTCAACAAGGGCGTGGACTATGTCGGCGATGTGTCCCGCTTCGAGCAGGAGTTTTCCGATGACATCGCCGTGTGCGCGTACGCGGCGGCCCAGTACGGGCTTCCGCAGTCGCTCAAGTTGTCGGTGCATTCCGGCAGCGACAAGTTCTCCCTCTATCCCGTGATCCGTCGGACGCTCGCCCGCACCGGCGCCGGCGTCCACCTGAAGACGGCGGGCACGACGTGGCTCGAGGAGGTGATCGGCCTGGCCGAGTCCGGCGGCGATGGCCTGGCGCTCGTGAAGGAGATCTATGCCTATGCCCTCGATCACGTCGACGAGTTCTGTGCGCCCTATGCTGCCGTGATTGACATCGATCGCCGCCGGCTGCCGTCGGCCGCGGAGGTGGCCGCCTGGGATGGACCGCGTTTTGCCGCCTCCATCCGGCACGTGCCTGCGAACCCAGCCTTCAATCCGCACATGCGGCAGCTGCTGCATGTCTCGTTCAAGGTGGCTGCCAAGCACGGGGTCCGGTACACCGACCTGCTCCAGGCGAATCGAGCGATCGTGGCGCGGCAGGTCACCGACAACATCTTGGACCGCCACCTCGTCCCCTTGTTTCTCGATCCGTAAGTCAGGCGAAGGCCCGCCAGCCGCCAGCATGCAATCCGCAGTCACGATCTGCCTCGTGCCTGAAGCCCGCCAGGGGCCGTTCGTGTTTCACGACGGCCTCGAGGCCGGCTGTCGCGCCGCGGCGGAACTCGGCTTTGACGGCGTGGAGATTTTTCCCGACTCCGCTGCCGGCTTCGAAGGTTCCGGCGTGGCGGGATGTCTGGCAGCCTCCGGGCTCGCGCTCGCCGCCGTGGGCAGTGGTGCCGGGTGGGTGAAGCACAAGTTGCACCTGTGCCATCCGGATCCCACGGTCCGGGCCGAGGCCGTCTCGTTCGTCGGCGAACTCGTCGATCGGGCCGGCGACCTGGGGGCACCGGTGATCATCGGCTCGATGCAGGGCCGCAGCGAAGGAGACGTGACCAGGGAGCAGGCGCTCGCCCTGCTGGCGGATGCTCTCGACGCGCTCGGCGCCCGGGCCGCCCGGCATGGCCAGGTGGTGCTCTACGAGCCGCTGAATCGCTACGAGTCGAACCTCTTCAATCGTCAGGCTGACGCGGTGGAATTCCTGGGGGCGCATCGCATCGCCAATGTGAAACTCCTCTGCGATCTCTTTCACATGAACATCGAGGAGGCGGACATGGCGGGTGTGATCGAGGCCTGCGGGAGCGCGGTCGGCCACGTGCATTGGGCGGATTCCAACCGCCAGGCGATCGGCTGCGGCCATACCGCGGTCGGGCCGATCGTCGACGCACTCAGGCGAATCGGCTATCACGGCTTCCTGTCGGCCGAGGTGTTTCCGGCCCCGACGTCTCTCGCCGCCGCCCGACAGAGCATCGAGAGTTTTCGCACGTTCACGAAAGGCTGACCCATGCTCAATGGATCCTTGTTGCACCCCAAGATTCTCCGGATTCTCGCGCAGGCGGGGCATCACTCGCAGGTGTTGATCGCCGACGGCAACTACCCGGCGGCGAACAAGCGCGGGCCCAGGGCCGCGCTCGTGTCGCTCCAGCTCATGCCCGGCGTGCCGACCGTGGCCCAGGTGTTCGAGGCGATTTTAGGCGCGGTGCGGATCGACGAGGTGCACACGATGGGCGTCGACCGCAGCGATTCCTACGCCGCCGCCACGCCGGGCGATCCGCCTGTGTGGGCCGACTATCGGCGCATCCTCGCCGCCGCCAAGTCGCCCTGCGAGCTCACGCCGATCGTGAAGTGGGATTTTTACAAGGCCGTGGCTTCGGACGACCACGTGCTCACGATCCAGACCGCCGACACGCAGCCGTGGGCGAATCTGCTGCTTTCGGTCGGCTGCCGCACATTCGGGTGACACGATGCACACGCGCTCCCTCGGCACGACAGGCCTCGAGGTTCCGATCCTCGCGTTCGGCGCGAGTTCGCTCGGTCAGGAGTTTCGTTCGATCACGCTCGACGAGGCCTTGGACAGCGTCCGGACGGCGCTCGAGTGCGGCATGCGGCTCATCGACACGAGCCCGTTCTACGGCCGGGGCATGAGCGAGGTTCTGCTCGGCGTGGCGCTGCGATCGATACCACGGAATGAGTACCTCTTGTGTACGAAGCTCGGCCGCTACGACCTCTCGCACTTCGACTTCTCCGCCAAGCGGGTGGCCGAGAGCGTCGACGTTTCCCTCCACAGGCTGGGCACCGACCACCTCGACATCGTCCTCTGCCACGACATCGAATTCGTGCCGCTCCGGCAGATCGTGGAGGAGACCCTGCCCGCCCTGCGGCGGGTCCAGCAGGCGGGCAAGGTGCGGTTCATCGGCTTCAGCGGGTATCCCCAGAAGATTTTCCGCGCCATCTGCGACCAGGCTGGCGTGGACTGCGTGCTCAATTACAACCAGTACACGCTGCAAAATACGCGGTTTGCCGACGAGACGATTCCGTATCTGGAGGCCAAGGGGATCGGGGTGATGAGCGCGGGTCCGTTCAGTGCCCGGTTGCTCACCGACGCCCCACTCCCGGCGTGGCTCAAGGAGCCGGAGGCGGTCAAGGCGGCGGCACGACAGGCCGCAGACCTGTGCCGGGCCCGCGGCAGCTCGATCGCGAAACTCGCGATCCAGTTCGCGATCGCCCATCCCCGGATCGCGACGACCGTTGCGGGCAGCGCGAACCCCGCCAACATCCGGGCCTGGGCCGAATGGGCGGCCGAGCCGATCGACCAGGATCTCCTGCGCGACGTGCAGGCGATCTTCGCGCCGGTGAAGAACATCGGCCACTCCGAGGGCCTGCCGGAGAACAATGAGGTTCGCATCGACCGGCCGTTGATGCCATGAGAGCCATGAGAATCGACTCCCACCAGCATTTTTGGAACTACTCGGCCGCCGAATACCCATGGATCGGTGCGGGGATGGAACGGCTGGCCCGCGATCATCTGCCGGCGGACCTCGAGGCCGTGGCGCGTCCGGTGGGCGTCGTGGGCAGCGTAGCCGTGCAGGCACGGCAGTCGCTGGTCGAGAGCCGATGGCTGCTGGCGCTTGCCAGGGAGCATGCGTTCATTCGCGGCGTCGTCGGCTGGGTGGATCTGCGGAGCGAGCGGGTTGCCGACGATCTGGCGGCACTTGCCCCCGACGAGAAATTCGTGGGCGTCCGGCATGTCGTCCAGGATGAGGCCGATCCGCGGTTCCTCGTCGGGGAGGCGTTCGTGCGGGGCGTGCGGACGCTGCACCAGTTCGGACTGACGTACGACCTTCTGCTCTATCCGCACCAACTGCGGTCCGCGATCGAACTCGTGGGCGTGCTTCCCGAGCAGCCGTTCGTGCTCGACCATCTGGCCAAGCCACGGATGAAGGCGGGAGAGATCGCGGACTGGCAGCGCGACATCGAGGCCCTCGCGCGTCATGAGAACGTGTGCTGCAAGGTGTCCGGGCTGGTCACGGAGGCGGTGTGGCGGCAGTGGAAGCGGGCTGATTTTCGACCGTATCTCGACGTGGCGATCGCGGCGTTCGGCCCGGAGCGGCTGATGTTCGGCAGCGACTGGCCCGTGTGCCTGCTCTCCGCCGAGTATGCCGACGTGGTGGGCATCGTGGAGGAGTTCATCGAGACGCTCTCACCAACCGAGCAAGACCGAATCTGGAGCGGAACTGCCAGCCGCTTCTATGGATTGACGTAGGGCCGCGCCGCGCACGAAAGCCAACCCCATGCAAGCTCTGCTCCTCGAACAGCCGAAAACGTTTCGCCTCATCGACATCCCCGAGCCGCCCGCCCCCGGTCCGGGCGAGGCGGTCGTGCGGGTGCATGCGGTGGGGATCTGCGGCACCGACTACGGCGGCTACCTCGGCAAGATGCCCTTCTTCAGCTACCCACGGATTCCGGGGCATGAACTGGGGGTCGAGGTGGTGGCCGTGGGTCCGGGTGTCACCGCCGTGCAGCCGGGCGACCGCTGCTGCGTCGAGCCCTACATCAACTGCCAGCGGTGTTCCTCCTGCCAGCGCGGCCTCACCAACTGCTGCGAGCACCACCAGACGCTCGGCGTCCACTGCGACGGCGGCCTGCGTCCCCTGTTCACGGTGCCGGCCCGCAAACTGCATCCGTCGCCGCGTCTCTCGCACGCCCAAAACGCGCTCGTCGAGACGCTCGCAATCGGCTGCCATGCGGTGGATCGAGCGGCACCCAGGGAGGGCGAGACGGTGCTCGTGATCGGTGCGGGCCCGATCGGCCTCTCCGCCCTCGAGTTCGCGAAGCTCTCCGGGGCCCGGGTGATCGTGATGGACACGGCCGCCAGCCGTCTGGCGTTCGTCCGCGAGAAGATGGGCGTCGCCGACACGGTGGCTGCAAGCGGCACGGACGCCGACGAGGCCGAGATCGCGAGGCTCACCGCCGGCCGAATGTGCGAGATCGTGATCGACGCCACCGGGAGCAACGTCAGCATGGGGAACGCCCTCCGGCTGTGCAGCTTCGGCGGCCGGTTGGTGTATGTCGGCATCACGCAGGCCGAGGTGTCGTTTCCGCACGCGCCCGTCATGCACCGGCGGGAACTGACGCTCCTCGCCAGCCGCAACGCGCTGTCGCGTGATTTCGCGAGGATCATCGGCCTCATCGAAGACGGTCGGATCGACACGCGGCCCTGGATCACGCACCACGTGCCGTTCGGCGACACGATCGGGGTGTTTCCCACGCTCCTCGAGCCGGCGAGCGGCGTGATCAAGGCCGTGGTCGAGATGCCGGCCTGATAGCGGGCCAACCGCGGCGGCGGTCATGGCGAGGGTTGTCGCGGATCCGCACGTCAGGTTGAATATCGGCTCGCAGTCCATCCGTCCGTTCCCGCGAGGAGTCCCAGCCCATGCCGAAAAAGTCCGTCGCCGATCTCGACCCGCGTGGAAAGGCCGTGCTCGTCCGCGTCGATTTCAACGTGCCACAGGATGATTCCGGCGCGATCACCGACGACCGCCGGATCCGCATGGCGCTGCCGACGATCAAGTCGATCCTCGACCGGGGTGGCAAGGCGATCCTCATGTCGCACTTGGGACGGCCGAGCGGCAAGGGCCCGGAGCCGGCGTTCTCGCTGGCCCCCGTCGCGAAGCGGCTGGGTGAACTCCTCGGCAAGCCCGTGACGCTCGCCGCCGACACCGGCGGCGCCGACTCGCAGGCCAAGGCCGGGGCCCTTCCGGCCGGCGGCGTGCTCGTGCTCGAGAACGTCCGCTTCAACAAGGGAGAGAAGAAGGGGGATGACGCTGCCTACGTCGACGGCCTCGCCAGCCTCGCCGACGCCTACGTGAACGACGCCTTCGGCACCTGCCATCGCACCGAGGCGAGCATGCACGCGGTACCGGTGGCGATGAAGGCCGCCGGCAAGCCGGCCGTGTCCGGCTTCCTCGTCGAGAAGGAGATCCAGTACCTCGCTGAAGCGATCGCCCGGCCGAAGCGGCCGTTCGTGGCGATCCTCGGGGGCAAAAAGGTGAGCGACAAGATCGCCGTGATCACCAATCTCCTGTCGATCTGCGACCACGTTCTCATCGGCGGGGCGATGGCCTACACGTTCTCCCTCGCGCAGGGCGGCAAGACGGGGAAGTCGCTCGTCGAGCCCGACAAGCTCGACCTCGCGAAGGAGCTGCTCGCGCGGGCCGCGGGCAAGCTCGTGCTGCCCGTTGACACCCACTGCGCCGACGACTTCTCGGCCGGTGCGAACAAGCAGGTGGTGAAGGCGGGCGAGATCCCCGACGGCTTCGAGGGACTCGACATCGGTCCCGAGACGGCGAAGCGGTACGCCGCGATCATCCGCGACGCCGGCACGGTGGTGTGGAACGGGCCGATGGGCGTGTTCGAGATGCCGCCGTTCGACGCCGGTACGAAGGCCGTGGCCGACGCCGTGGCCGACGCCACCGCCAAGGGGGCGATTACGATCATCGGTGGCGGCGACTCGGCGGCCGCCGTCGAGCAGCTCGGCTACGCCGACAAGGTGAGCCATGTCTCGACCGGCGGCGGCGCATCGCTCGAGATGCTCGAAGGCAAGGCCTTCGAGACCGTGGCGGTGCTCGACGACAAGTGACCTGTCGCGCGGTCTGAGGCGGTCTACCGTCGGGCGGTGTCGGTGACGCCCGGCGTGGCGACCTTTCCGGTCGCCAGCCGCTCGCCGGTCGCGGTGACGTACCGCAGATCGTGCCGGCTCAGCCGGGCGAGCGGTACGGTCGCGTGACGGCCGTTGGCCTTGAGGATGCGGACGCTGTCGGGGCGGATCTCGACGAGTCGCCCGATCGTCTCGTGGCGTCCGGTGTCGTCGATCCAGCGGCGGACCGGTTCGGCCGGCGGCTCGAGGATGCCGGCAAACGGGTCGTCCTTCGTCGCGGCGGGTTCCTCGGCCGGGTCCTTCGCCGCGGGCGTGTCGGATTCGTCGAACAGGTTGTCGGGATCATCGCCGGACGGCTCCGGCGATCGCTGCATCGGCTTTCCCGGGCTCCGCTCCGTGCCGTCCGCGGCGGGCAGGTCGTCCCCTTCGTCGAACAGATTTTCCTCCGGCTTCGCGGGCGCGGGCTCAGCGGGCGCCTCCGCCGGTGCCGGCTCCTTGGCCATCGGTTTCTCGGCCGGCGCTTCGGGGGTTTCCGTCGGCGCCGGCTGATCCGGTTGCCCGCTCGGCGGCTCGGCCGCAGGTTTGGGGGCGGACTCGAGGGCCGCCTTCTCCGCGGCTTCCTGGGCGGCCGATTCGGCCAGGATCTCGGCCGCCGACTTGAATTGTGGCTCGGCGACCGGCGCGGCGGCCTTGGCTGCCGCGGCCTCCTTCTCGAGGCGGTCCTGCTCGGCCTTCTCGGCGAGGATCTCGGCGGCGGTCTTGAACTCCGGCTCGCGCACGGGCGTCGGCGTGGTCGGTGGTTCCGCCGGCAGAGGCTTCTCGGCGGACACCGGCGCGACCGGCTCGAGCGCGGGCATCGGGGCCTCGATCGGCTTCGGAGCGGCGGTGACCGGCGCGGGCTGGGCGGGCGCGGGCTCGGCCGGCGTCGGCTCGACCCGGGTCCCGGCAACCGGCGCCTCGTCGACGACCACGTGGGCCGAACCATCGGCCGGCACGCAGCACTGCGCGGGCATCGAATCATCGATGGAGGCGGGCATCCCGTCGACGGCAACGGGAGCATCGCAGGCGATCGTCACGGACCGGCACGGCACGCAGTCAGCCGTCCTGGCGCAGCAGACGCCCGCCGGTCGCGTTGCCGCGCCGCCCACGCGACACGTCACCACGCGGCACCGTGGCCGGCAACGGCTGCGGAACAGCCTGCACGCCGACGCCGAATCGATCGCCATCACGACCGTGAGCGTTCCCACGATCAGAATCCGCAGCCAGCGACGCACGATGCACCTCTCCGTTGATCCGGGCGGCGGCCCCGCGCCGCTCCACCCGCGTGATGGTGCGTATGCTAATTGGGCCGGGAAGCGCGGGCAAATTCGCCCCGGAAGCGGCTGTGGGGGCGTCCAAGCCGGCGTGAAATCCGGGACCGCCCGGGCGAAACAGCGGAGGGCCGTGGCAGCTTGGGTCTGCCACGGCCCTCGTTGGATCGAGCCTGTCGTCCGCCTGCGAACGGGGTAGAAAACTGCGAGACTGATGCGGATCGGGCCGTGACGGGCACGTGCTTTTCAAAGGATCCGGATCAACGCGTTGGGGTTGGCACCTCCGACGGAACGCGGAAACAGGTCGAATGTCGATGGGGGATACATCGACACGCGACCTGTTCCGCCTCCACGGCCCTGCGCCGGATGGCGCACAGCCGTCACAATCCGCTCCACGCGACCGTCACGAGCATCCCATGCTGTTGCCACAGTTGTGGCACAGGTAGCAGTTGCCGTTTCGCACGGTGATCGAACCGCAGTTGTCGCACGCCGGGGCGTCGATCTGGAACTTCGCGAACTGGTTTTGCCGGTCCGCAGGGCTCGCCGCCGGATCGTTCGCCATCTTGAGTCCGGCTCGTTCCAGCAGGGCGGCCGACGCCGACACCCCAGCCTTCGCCGGGGCAGCCTTCACGGCGGCCGTCGCATGCCCGTTGGTGCCGGACGGATGCTTGCCGCGGCTCGTCGTCGTCTCGCCTGTGGTGCGGGCTTTTCCCTGCCCATCGGCCAGCCCGCTCGCCGTCGTGGCGGCGGGCTTGCGCTCACTTTCCGTGTCGTCACCCGCGGCGGCCTCCTCGCCGCCGCCGTAGCCGCCGGGCCGGTTCGCCTCACGGTAGCCCGGAATGAACTCGGTGCCCATCCAGCGGAAGAGATAGTCCACGAGGCTCTTGGCCACGGGGATGTCGGGGTTCTTCGTGTAGCCCCAGGGCTCGAAGCGGGTGTGGGAAAACTTCTTCACGTACACCTCGAGCGGCACGCCGTACTGCAGACTCATCGACACGCTCGTCCCGAACGCATCCATCAGTCCGCCGATCGTGCTCCCTTCCTTCGCCATGGTGATGAACAACTCACCCGGCCTGCCGTCGTCGTACAGGCCGACCGTGATGTAGCCCTCGTGCCCGCCCACGTTGAACTTGTGGGTCACGCTGCGCCGCGTGTCGGGAAGCCGTTCGCGTCGCGGCGCCGCGGTCGCCTTGGCGGCCGCCTTGTCGCTCTCGCTGCTGGTGTTGAGCGGCTGGCTTTCCTTCGAGCCGTCACGGTAGATGGCGATCGCCTTCAGCCCGAGCCGCCAGCCCTCGATGTAGGCGCCGGCGATGTCGGCGGGGGTGGTTTCCCGCGGCATGTTCACCGTCTTCGAGATCGCGCCGGAGATGAACGGCTGGGCGGCCGCCATCATTTTGACATGCGCCTCCCAGGCGATGCTCCGCTTGCCGAGCCGGGGCTTGAACGCGCAGTCGAAGACGGGCAGATGCTGGTCCCGGAGGCCGGGGGCGCCCTCGATCGTGTCGTTCTTGTCGATGTAGGCCAGCACGCCCTCGATCGCCGGCTCGTCGTAGCCCAGCGTCCGCAGGGCGAGCGGCACCGTCTGATTCACGATCTTCAGCATGCCACCGCCGGCGAGTTGCTTGTACTTCACCAGCGCGATGTCGGGCTCGATGCCCGTCGTGTCGCAGTCCATGAGGAAGCTGATCGTGCCGGTCGGCGCGAGGACCGTGGCCTGGGCGTTGCGATAGCCGTGCTTGCGGCCACCGGCGAGCACGTCGTCCCAGATCCGCCGGGCGGCGTCGTGGAGATAGCGCGGGCACGACGGATCGATCTTCTCGACGGCGCTGCGGTGCATCTGCATCACGTTGAGCATCGGGTCGCGGTTGGCGGCGAAACCCTCGAACGTGCCGACCGCCGCGGCGAGCTCGGCGCTCGTGCGGTTGGCGGCACCGTGGAGGATCGCGGTGAGCGCCCCGCACAGCCCGCGGCCCGCGTCGCTGTCGTAGGCGACGCCGTCGGCCATCAACAGGCTGCCGAGGTTGGAGTAGCCGAGGCCCAGCGGCCGGTAGAGGTGGCTGTTCTTGGCGATCCGCTTCGTCGGATAGCTCGCGTGGTCAACCAGGATTTCCTGGGCCACGAAGAAGATCCGGCAGGCGGCGGCGAACCGCTCCACGTCGAACGTGCCGTCGGCCTTGCGGAACTTCATCAGGTTGATGCTCGCGAGGTTGCAGGCGGTGTCGTCGAGGAACATGTATTCGGAGCACGGATTGCTGGCGTTGATGCGGCCGGAGTTGGGGCAGGTGTGCCAGCGGTTGATCGTGGTGTCGTACTGCACCCCCGGGTCGCCGCACTGCCAGGCGCACTCGGCCATCCGGTTCATCACCTCGCGAGCCTTGTAGCTCGGACCGGCCTTCGCGGGATCGGTGACCCAGCGGGTGGTCCAGGTGTCGTCGCGATCGAGCGCCTGCATGAACTCGTCGGTGAGCCGCACCGAAAGGTTGGCGTTCTGGAACAGGATCGAGCTGTAGGCCTCGCCGTTGAAGTTGGAGTCGTAGCCCCCCTTTTCGATCAGCACGCGGGCCTTCTTCTCCTCCTTCGCCTTGCACTCGATGAATTCCATGATGTCGGGGTGGTGGACCTTCAACGACTGCATCTTGGCGGCCCGGCGGGTCTTCCCGCCGCTCTTCACCACCGCGGCGACCTGGTCGTACACCCGCATGAACGAGAGCGGGCCGGAGGGCTTGCCGCCGCCGGCGAGCTTCTCACGCTGGCTGCGGAGCGTGGAGAGGTCGGTGCCGGTGCCGGAGCCGAACTTGAACAGCATCGCCTCGCTGCGGGCGAGGTCCATGATGTCCTCCATGTTGTCCTGCACGCTCTGGATGAAGCAGGCGCTCCCCTGGGGATACTCGTAGGGGTTTTCCGGCACGGCCACGTCGCGCTTCGCCTCGTCCCACCGCCAGTTGCAGGGCGCACCCTTGACGCCGTACTGGTGGTGGAGGCCGACGTTGAACCACACGGGCGAGTTGAAGGCCCCGTGCTGGTGGACGCAGAGCCAGGCGAGATCGCGATAGAAGTTTTCACCGTCCTGCCGCGTGCGGAAGTAGCCGTCCTGGATGCCCCAGTCGGCGATCGTGCGGGCCACGCGATGCACGAGCTGCTTGACGGAGTGCTCCCGCTCGGGCGTGTGGATTTCGCCGTAGAAGTACTTGCTCACGACGACGTTGGTCGCCAGCTGGCTCCAGGCGGCCGGAATCTCGCACGCCGGCTGCTCGAAGAGCACCTTGCCGTCCTCCCCCTTGATCGCCGCCGTCCGCAGCTCCCATTCGGTCGTGTCAAACGGGCTCTCGACCTCCGTGGGGCAGAACGTCGGCTGGACCGTAAGCGGCTGCCGGGACGCACCGCCGGCGGGCGGGCTGGTCGCCTCCGTGGAGGCCGTGGTGGCGAAGCCGGCGGTGGGGTCGAATGCTGCCATGGGGTCGAAACTCCTTCCAGGGAAAGTGTCGGTCTCGAAAGTATACTTCCGTATAGTGAATCTACAAACTGCT
>Ga0214917_10003333_pt1 | contig 18626 bp, 16 predicted proteins | sample LL_1208_BB_MetaG_FD_177983 | JGI IMG/M metagenome (GOLD analysis project Ga0214917, IMG submission 177983) | Freshwater microbial communities from Lake Lanier, Atlanta, Georgia, United States - LL_1208_BB | ecosystem: Environmental > Aquatic > Freshwater > Lake | place: USA: Georgia | collected...
CGAATCGGGGGACACCCATCCGCATCGCTGATACGAATGGAGATATTGATCAACCCGGGCGTCGTAATAATCAGCGATGGAATGGGCCATGTTCCCTAAGCTGGAACCGTGTTTCCGATCAAGTTTTCTGCGATTTGGACGGCATTTAATGCTGCCCCCTTACGGAGGTTATCGCCGACGCACCACAATTCGATTCCATTTTCGACCGATAGATCTTTTCGAATGCGACCTACGCCTACGTTGTCCTCACCGGCTAAGCCACGAGGGGTTGGATATTCTCCCTTGGTCGGATTGTCTATTACCGTCACCCCTGGGGCTTTTTTCAAGAGCTCACGGACTTCGTCCGCAGAGATGGGCTTCCGGGTCTGGATATTAATGGATTCGCTGTGGCCTACAAAAACGGGAACGCGAACGGCGGTCGCTGACACCCGAATGGTAGGATCTTCCATGATTTTTTGGGTTTCCTCGATCATCTTCATTTCTTCTTTGGTATATCCATTGCTCAAGAAGACGTCGATTTGGGGAATGACATTAAACGCGATAGGGGACTTAAATACTTTTCCGTCGTACGCGGCCCCACTTAAATTGGCGCGGCTTTGGGATTCGAGTTCATGTATAGCCTCTTTCCCTGCGCCGGACACGCTTTGGTAAGTGGAAACGACCACCCGTTCGATACCGACTGCGTCATGAATGGGTTTTAGAACAAGTACCATTTGCGCGGTTGAACAGTTCGGGTTTGCAATGATTCCTTTATGTCGTGCAATGGCATGAGCGTTTACTTCAGGAACCACGAGCGGTACGTCGGGCTGCATCCGGAAATGGGATGTATTATCGATAACAACGGCCCCCGCTGCGGCTGCGATCGGTGCAAATTCCGCAGAAATTGAGCCCCCAGCAGAAAACAGCGCGAAGTCAACTCCTACGAACGAGTCTTTGGTTAATACTTCCACGTCGATCTCTTGTCGTCGGAAACTTACGACCGACCCCGCGGACCGTTCGGATGCCAACGGGACTAGTTTTCCTACGGGGAAATTCCGTTTTTCTAATGTTTCGATCATTTCTTTGCCAACGACGCCGGTGGCTCCAACAACTGCGACAGTATAGTTTTTCATACGAATTCTCCTTGTTATAGATAAAGGACGTTTTCGAGACCGTATACGAGGCCTGAAATTTGATTAATCTTGCGAACACATAAAATAACCCCTGGCATAAATGAATCCCGAGAAATGGTGTCGTGTCGAATGGTGAGCGTTTGGCCGACGCCACCCAAAATCACTTCTTGTGATGCCACATACCCAGGGAGTCTAATCGAGTGAATGGGAATATTGTGTTTACGTCCCCCCCGCACACCGTCGATATGTTCGACTTCATCGAGCTTTGCTGCGTTAACGTGTGCGTTTGATGCGTGAATCATTTCTGCGGTTTTAATAGCAGTCCCCGACGGCGCATCAGCCTTTTTATCGTGGTGGTATTCGATTAATTCTACCTTGGGCATATGTTTGGCAGCTTGAGCAGCGAAGGTCATTAAGAGGACTGCGCCAATTGCAAAATTCGGAATGACCAATGCCCCCAAGTCCTTGCTTTTTGCCATTGCATCGATGTCAGCGAGATCTTGGTCAGAAAGCCCTGTTGTTCCGATAATTGCATTGGCCCCGCCTGCCAAAATGGTCATTACGTTATCCTTCACGCACGACGGGTGTGTGAAATCAATCACAACATCGGGTTTAAGCGCGCTAATGGTGGTGGCAAGGTTGTCATTTCGATCAATCGCAGCGAGGAGCGTCAAATCTGATTCTGCTTGAACTGCATTGACCGTTTCCTGACCCATTTTCCCGAGCGCACCATTTACAACCACTTTTACCATGCTGATCCTCCACTCTGAACTAAAAAAATATGGCCTATTATACCCGGGCTTCGCCGGCTTGCCACCCTTCACCTTTGAGGTGATTGAATGATTAAATCGCGTACAAGTTTTTTGACTATTTTTACGATAAAGAGACGAATGAACCGACAGATACTTCGATGGGTAAAAAAGGCAACGCTGAGCATCGCTGGATTTTCGATGATTTTTGCCATGTCTTGCGGGCGATTGGTACCGTCAGCGACGCAAAGTGAACCGGATGCCACGCCGGCCGTTATTAATTATTTGGAATTTCGATCCTCCTCATACCAAGTGAGTCGGGGGGAGTTGTTAAATTTGGTGACTCAAATTACACCGAATGTTACGGCAGCCGATGTCATTTGGATTGTGCAGAACCCTGACGTTGCGGTTGTGGATGCGTCAGGAACGGTTGAAGGGCTCACTGCAGGCCAGACCCTGGTTCAGGCGGTGTTGCTCAGCAATCAGTCTGTTTCAACCTCGGTCTTGATCGTGGTTTCGGCGACCGCCAATCAACATTTAACCCAAAGCGATCTCACCCTTTATAAATCCGAAACGTATACATTAAGCCTTCAAGGGGAGTCTGGATTGACGCTCAGATGGCGGTCCTCGTCTCCAAATGTCGCAAGTATCGATCTTGATACGGGGATGGTGACTGCTCGCGACTTGGGCGAATCGATGGTAACCGCATACGATGCGTTATCGGGTGATCCTGTCGGAACTTGTCGCATAAAGGTTGAGTCGAAGGTGCGGGGAATTGTGGTCCAACCCAAACAAATGACATGCGCGGTTGGGGCCCAATTTACGGTGGATTCTACTGTTCAGACGGTGGATCCAAGTGGGGATACCTCGGTATCATGGTTGTCGTCGAATCCGAATGTTGTTGATTTAATGCTCGATCAAAATGATGGTCATTTTGTTGGATTTAAGGCGAAATCGGTGGGAACTGCGACGTTAACTGCCAGAGCGACTGCGGCCACCGAAAAATCGGCAACGGTTGCGGTGACTGTCGTGGCGGCAGAGGCCACTGGTATCAACCTCTTTCCATTACAAACTACGGTGGTTAAGGATAAAACGGTCACATTGTTTGCGACGGTTGATTCGGATCAGGCTGTATCGTGGCGTTCAATGGATACGAGTATTGCCACGGTTTCATCGAATGGCGTCGTTACGGGGAAACAGGCCGGTGTTGTGTCGATTGTCGCGAGTGCCGGGGCAGCGACTGCGACTGCCACAGTTACGGTGTCTGATCCATCATTGTCGGAGGTCATCGTTACGCCCCGATCGGGTGAAATAAACATTTCAGGGGTACAGACATTGACTGCGGCGGTATTTCCATCTGATGTCGGTCAAGGGGTCACTTGGACGGTATCGGATTCCACCATATTGGATTTGGACATCCGGTTAACCCCGATTAAAGTTACCGGACGAAAAGCCGGGCGGGCACAAGTTCGGGCGACGTCGAAGGTGAATCCGGCATATTTCGGGGTAGCGGACATTGTGGTGAAATCGCCTGCAGTTGGCACCGTGAATATCAGTCCGACATCATTATCCATTTTCCAAGGGCAGACGGCGACATTGACCGCAACGATTCAGCCGGCCGGTGCGGATCAAACGGTGATATGGCGTTCTTTGGATGTGGTTAAAGCGGAGGTATCCGGGGGATTGGTGACAGGCAGGGCGGCGGGTACAACGCAAATTGAAGCCCGGTCAGCGTTTGATACAACCAAGTCAAAATTGGTCACCGTGGAAGTAAAGCCGATGAGCATCACCAGTGTAACTGTGGCTCCGAATAGAGAGGATTTGGTCGTGGGCGACGCATTGACGCTGACGGCTACGGTTGTGCCGAATACGGTGTCGGCGGTTCGCTGGCGCTCTGCGGATGATATGAAGATTCGAGTTAGTCAAAGTGGCCGTATTTTGGCGGTTGCCCCGACGGTAGAGGGTGTTGATATTAGGGCGTATTCAAAGGCGGATGACACAAAAATAGGGGTATGTTTGGTTGGGGTTTTGCCTCCCATAGGCAGCGTTGATTTTTCATTAGTTGATCGTGGCTATTGGGGACCTGATTTTAGTAATGGCGATGTGGCGCAACGCGTGGCATTTTTGACGAATCCAGAGATCGACAAGATTAAAAATCAAAGTTCAGGCGGTAGTACTGAATGGATCAGTAGTTTGGATCTAACCAATAATTATTATTTGGCAGTATATGTTGAGGAAACCGCGACCAATCTTTACGCATTTGTGAAATCGTTGGTGTTTTCAGGCGGCCGGCTCACGGTAAATGTGAGTATGCCCGCAGATCCTCAATTTTCGACTTCGGATGTGGTGTTGCCGAATCATGCGTATGTTCGGATTATTGTGAAGATTCCGAAGGCGACGGCACCGCTTCAGTTGTCGACGAGCTCATCATTGTCGTTGGTGGTGAACTAGCGATGGGTAACGAAGTGCCAGGTTCTATGGGCACGGTTGCCATCTTTGGGGGAACCGGGGCATCTGGCAGAAAAGTGGTTCGTGAATTGTTAGATCGAGGGTACCGAGCTCGCCTTTTGGTACGGACCCCAGCAGCCGCGGCCGATTGGGCACACGACTGGGTCTCCCCCTGGGTTACAGCAGCAAGCCTTTGCGCATATGGTATCGGCAATGGACCATTGTGATGTGAGGCGAATTATCGTGCTGACTGGAGCTGGTATTCATTTACCTGGCGATCACCCCAATTGGCTTGATCGGGCCATGGCAGCGTTGATTCGGGTCATGGCGGCTGATCGTTTTAACGACGGTGATAAGGCGATTCGCAAACTCATTGCGACGGATCTCGATTGGACCATTGTGCGGACCGAGCTTCAACACAACGGGGTCGGTTCTAAAGTGGGGCACGTTGGCCCCGTTGGGGATCCGGCTCACAGTTTGCGATGTTCCAGAGGATATATTGCACAGTTTATCGCCGATTGCCTCAAATCGCCCACGCACATCCGAAGCGCGCCAAAAATTTCAGATTAACCAGGGCGCCATTCCCAGGGCGCCGAACCGTGGCAAACGGTTGCCTTCACAGCACCGATTAAAATGAGGTGAGTTTTCGCTTAGGCCGGACCGCGGACTACCGAAGAGCGTGCCGAAGGCAAAGCGGAGTAGTCAAGGGCCGGATTAAGCGGAAAATCGCCCATTTTAACTCGGTGCTACCCGTGTGCGGAGGTGCCGTAGTACACTTCGGCAGACTCCATGAGGGTTTCAGATAACGTCGGATGTGCGTGAATCACCTCTGCCAGATCCGTTGCCGTCGCGCCCATCTCAATTGCAAGCGCACCTTCCGCGATCAACTCTCCTGCGCCAACCCCAACAATGCCAACGCCGAGTACCCGGTCTGTTCCAGGTTCCAAAATCAACTTGGTAAGGCCATCTGTCCGATCAAAGGTCATTGCCCGTCCAGAGGCGGACCAGGGAAATTTGCTGACCTTAACTGCGATATTCTTCGCTTTGGCTTCGGTTTCAGTAAGTCCAGCCCAAGCTACCTCGGGATCGGTAAACACAACTGCAGGAATGACTGGATTTTTAAATTCTGCAGTTTCGCCCACGATGTTATCCACGGCAATCCGGGCTTCTTTGGATGCTTTATGCGCTAACATGAGACCGCCAACGATATCCCCGATCGCGTAAATAGATGAATCAGCGGTCGCAAGTGTTGAGTTAACCTTAATATATCCACGGTCATCCAACTGGACCTTTGTATTTTCGAGGCCCAAATTCTGGCTGTTGGGGGTTCGTCCGACTGACACCAATACCCGGTCAAATGAGTCTTCCCATATTTTTTCGTCATTTTCAAATGAGACCTTAATGGACTTTCCTGAACTTTTCATGGATTTGACTTTGGTTGACGTCCATACCGACTCAAGATTGGACTGCGTAAATTTTACAACGGGCCGAATAAGATCCGGATCAGCACCACTTAAAATGCTACCTTGTGCCTCTACTACTGACACTTTGCTACCCAATGCGGAATAAACCGAACTTAATTCCATCCCAATATATCCGCCGCCGATTACTAACAATCGATTCGGGATATCGGCTAATTCCAACGCTTCAGTTGACGTCATAATCCGATGACTTCCTAAGTCAAATGCACCGGGAAGGGCAGGGCGTGATCCCGTTGCGATAATTGCATGCTTAAATGTGATATATGACTGACCATTGGCTGAATCGACACGCAACGAATTAGAGGACTGAAAAATACCGCGACCGTTAACAACGGTAACATTTCTCTTTTTGGCGATATGTGCGACGCCCCCTGACAACTTTTCGATGACAGAGTCTTTCCATACTCGAATTTTGTTTAGGTCAATTTCCGGTTTCCCGAAATTCAATCCGTGATGGGCACTTTGATTAGTCTCGCGAATTAACTTAGCCAAATGCAGCAATGCTTTTGACGGAATGCAGCCACGATTTAGGCAGACGCCGCCTAACTTAGGATCGGAATCAACCAACGCAACCGTGAGCCCATGAGTAGCGGCGACGAATGCAGCCGCATAACCACCTGGACCGGCTCCTATAACAACTAGATCGACGCTTTGAGTGCCCATGGCTAATTTCCCTTCAAATACTCTTCATTAAATTGTTCGATACCGGCAATGATTTCTCGTGTAAAGCGTGCGCCATCTGCCCCATCAATGATCCGATGGTCGTACGAGAGGCTGAGTGGCAATAAGGTTCGAATTTCGATTTTGCCATCAATAACGACGGGTTTGGTCACCCCCTTGGATAGACCTAGAATGGCAACTTCCGGGGTATTTACGATCGGGGTAAATGGCCCGACGCCCAAACTGCCTAAATTGGAGATCGTAAAGCTGCTGCCCTGGAGGTCCTCAAGGGATACCTGTCGGTTACGAGCCTTTTCAGCGATCGTCGATAAGTCCGCGGAAAGTTCCTCGAGCGACTTTTGATCCACGTTACGAATCACCGGAACGATCAGTCCATTGTCTGTATCAACGGCAATTCCAAAGTTGAAATAATCTTTTTGGATCACTTGCCCATTGGCTTCGTCGTAGGTTGCATTGAAAATCGGGAACTTTTTAAGTGCGTCGACAACTGCTTTTAGTAAAAGAACCGTGACGGACAACTTAATTCCTTTTTTCTCAAACGCCGGAACGTATTGTTTGCGGAGTGCCATCAATTGGGTGATATCTGCTTCATCAAATTGGGTGACATGGGGAACCGTTGTCCAGGAATCACTCATTTTTTGGCCGATTTTTTTGCGGAGCGAAGTGACTGGTTGGATTGTCACCGGGCCAAATTTTGAAAAGTCAGGAAGTGGGGGTGTTGCTGGCTTGGCGGCGAGGGCTGGATCCGCTGCCGGGGCAGGGGACTGAAAGGCAACAAATTGTAAATGAGAGATATGGGCTTGGACGTCGGTCGTGGTAATCCGTCCCCCGTGACCTGATCCCCGAACACGCCGCAAATCCAAACCGAATAGTTGGGCCATCTTTCGGATGGTTGGTGACGCAGGAGGCTCTGCGCCACTGGCCGACTCAAATGCATAGGTTCCCAGGGTGCCTGTAGGTGGTGCGACCAGTGTTGCAGCAGCGGGGGCCGGGGCAGTAGCAACGGGAGGATGGGCCGAAGGTGTCGTTGCCGGTGCATCGCCCGCACTCCCTTCTAACGAAAGAACCAAGGTCCCCATCCGTACAGTGTCGCCTACTTTAACGTGGATCGCAGTAACCTTCCCACTGGCTGGCGATGGGATCGGAGCTACCGCTTTATCTGTTTCTAATTCAAGAATTGTTTGGTCAACAGTCACCGTATCGCCGATAGTGACTAAAACGCCTAGCACTGCTGCAGAGTCAATCCCATCACCCAGATTGGGGAGTTTGATTTCCATAGTTATTAGTTCCCTTTCATTTCCATCAAGTTAAATGCAGTAGCCGTAGACCTTTTCAGGGTCCACGCCAAGCGTCCGAATCGCTTTTTCGACGTCAGTAGCCGTGAATTTTCCATCGAGACTCAAGCGGTACAAGACGGCGATCGTGATACATTCAGCGTCCACCTCAAAAAATCGGCGCAGGTTTTCCCGGGTTTCGCTACGTCCAAATCCATCAGTTCCCAGTGTAAATAAACCACCAGGTACCCAGGGCGCAATTTGATCAGGAACAATTCGCATGTTGTCTGATGCTGCGAAAAATGTGCCGGTTTCTTTTGCAAGCGTGTCTTGAAGATAAGATGTCTTAGGCATCGAAGTCGGATGCAACATATTCCATCGTTGTGCCGCCAAGGTTTCGTTGCGGAGCCGTTTGTAATTGGTAGCACCCCACACATCGGCAGACACGCCGTAGGACGCCAGTAATTCTTGAGCACGAATCACTTCACGCATGATTGAGCCGCTGCCAAAAATATGGACTTTATGGATACCTTGCGGTCCTAAACTAAATTTGTAGAGGCCATTTAAAATACCAAGTTCAGACCCCGATGGCATTTCGGGATGCGTATAATTTTCGTTGCCGAGTGTAATGTAATAATAAATGTCTTCTTTATTAGCGTACATGCGACGGAGTCCGTCTTGCACCACCACGGCCACTTCATAGCGGAATGCGACGTCATAACTGACCAAATTGGGAATGGTACTTGCCAATAAATGGCTATGGCCGTCTTGGTGCTGTAGGCCTTCTCCGTTGAGCGTGGTCCGACCTGCAGTTCCGCCAAGCAAAAATCCCTTGGCTTGGATGTCGCCGGCCAACCAGCATAGATCACCGATTCGTTGCAGTCCGAACATCGAATAGAAGATATAGAAGGGAATGAGGGGTAGCCCATGGGTGGAGTAGCTGGTTCCCGCCGCAAGCCACGACGCCATCGAGCCGACTTCGTTGATGCCTTCTTCGAGAATTTGTCCGTCAGTTGCTTCACGGTAGGACAATAGAGAGTCACTATCCACGGGATCGTACAGCTGGCCTACGGGAGAATAGATACCAATTTGTCTAAAGAGGGCTTCCATCCCGAAGGTACGGCCTTCATCCGGGATAATTGGCACAATTGCCGATTTAATATCGTGTCGAAGGTATTTGCTTAAAATCCGCACAAACGCCATCGTTGTAGAGAGTTCACTTTGGCCGGACGATTTTAAAAATTCATCATAAAAGTCAGATGTCGGGAGTGGGGGGGCATTAAAATCGCGTTTGCGCTCTGGCATCGTACCGCCCAGTGCCTTCCGATGGGACAGCAAATACTTGATTTCTTTGCTCGACGCCTCCGGACGATAAAACGGGATTTCGGCGATATCATCGTCGGAGATAGGGATGTCGAACCGATTGCGATAGACCCTGAGCTCTTTTTCATTCAATTTCTTTTGTTGATGAGACATATTACGACCCTCACCGGCATCCCCCATACCAAACCCTTTAATCGTTTTGGCGAGAACAACACTGGGCTTACCCTTAAATGTCGTTGCTGCATGATAGGCGGCATATACTTTTTTGGGATCGTGACCGCCCCGTGATAGTCGCAATAAGTCATCATCAGAGAGGTGGTCAACCGCGGCCAAGAGTTCGGGGTATTTTCCAAAGAAATGCGTGCGCATGTAGGCGCCTGGCATAACGGAGTATTTTTGATATTCGCCGTCAATCACCTCGTTCATCCGTCGGATCAAGATATCCCGGTGGGGGCCGTTTAAAAGCGGGTCCCATTCCGACCCCCAAATTAACTTCAAAACATTCCATCCGGCCCCATTAAAAATGCCTTCTAATTCTTGAATGATTTTACTGTTACCACGAACCGGTCCGTCCAAACGTTGCAAATTGCAATTGATAACAAAGGTAAGGTTGTCTAGTTTTTCGCGCGCCGCGATGGACAATGCGCCTAGGGTTTCAGGTTCATCGCACTCCCCATCTCCGATAAAACACCATACATTGGGATCATGATCTAAGAGCCCCCGATTTTGGAGGTACCGGTTAAATCGAGCCTGATAAATTGACATGACAGGACCAAGGCCCATCGACACCGTCGGAAATTGCCAATAATCGGGCATGAGATAGGGATGTGGGTAAGAGCTTAATCCCCCACCTGCGGCCAATTCTCGCCTAAAATGGCTGAGATGCTCGTCGGATAAACGGCCCTCCAGAAAACTTCTTGCATAGATTCCTGGGGACGCATGCCCTTGGAAATATACTTGATCGGCCAGATGGCCGCCTTGATTACCTTTAAAAAAATGATGAAATGCGACTTCATAAAGGGTAGATGATGATGCGTATGTGGAAATATGGCCGCCAAGTCCGTCGTTGTGCTTGTTGGCACGGACGACCATCGCGACCGCGTTCCACCGAATTAGGGCCGCAATACGGGATTCTAATTCGATGTCTCCAGGATAGGGAGGTTGGTCCTCCACCGAAACACTATTGATATAGCTTGACGTGACGGCAGGGACCGCGGATACACCCAGTTCGCCAAGGCGGGAATTTAACGTTGAAATTAACTGTCGGGCAGAGTCTGTTCCTCGATATTTGACGAGGTATTCTAATGAATCTAAACACCGTTGATATTCGAGATCGATGGTCAATTGATCATTGCGTTTAAGGTCTTGGAGGCTGCCAGGAGTCGATGAGAGGGGGGTGGTCAATGAAATATGCTCCTCATATGATGCGTTTAAAACTCGAAAAGTAATGTACACCAAGTTCAAAATCGAATCAATTTATGGGGGGAAAGGTTCCATTTTTTGTAAGTCGCTGAGATAATACGCTTATGAAATGGATGCCACAGTCTAAGCGAGTTAAGGATATAGCGATTGCGGTCGGGGTGCTGGTGATTACGACCCTTGTAATCGTGGTATTGCCTGTATCTATTTTTGGACGCCAGGGAGTTGGGTTTGTGGCCGGAATTTGTTTCACCGTCGTTATGTATTTTCATCTCTCTCGACGGGCAGCTCCGACCCAAGGCTCTTCTCAAGACGCCGTGCTACATACGAAGTCTCCCCGGTTGGAACCGGGGCGGTTGATAAATAAATCCATTGGCGCCGGTTTTGATGAATTGCGGCTCAATCATTGTGCGATCATGATGGGCCCATCGGAGGATGCGTCGACTTATTTGATTCCTTGCGTAGGCAACGTCAATCGAATGCTTGAACAGCTTCCGGCCGAAACGCTGGATGTGACCCTTGAATCTGCGGCCCGCCTACGAGAGGGGGGACTTCAAATTAAAGTGCTGATTCCCGAAGGTCAGGAGCGTGGAGGTGCTTATTTCCCGTTGCTTAACAAATATACCGTTGCGGTACGACATTTCCCTGTTCCTAAAACGTTTTTTAGCAGTAACTAATGACCACCGAGCTGTCGCTGATTGATCATATCCGGGAACTACGACGTCGTGTGATTTGGTCTGCAATGGCGGTTTTGGCAGGAACCATCCTGTGTTATTCGTTTTATGACCGCATTGTGGATGTCTTGATGCGGCCGTTCGCCGGAGTTGGCCACGGAGACACCGTGTTATATATCAACACCCTATTCGAAGGATTCGCGACGAAAATTCGATTTTCTATCATTGCCGGGGTTTTGATTACCATTCCGATCCATTTGTATCATATTATTCGGTTTGTTTTGCCGGGACTAAGTGCCCGAGAGCAAAAAGTGGTCGGATGGGCGTTATTGTCGAGCGCCATCTTATCAATTTCCAGCCTGTATTTGGGATATTTTTACTTCATTCCATCCGCAGTTGCTGCGCTGACAGGGAGTGATTTTGTACCTAAAGGGGTGGGTCTTCTTCTTAATTTTAATCAAAATGTCTTTTATGTCGTTAATTTTTTACTTTACGGCATGCTGACGTTCCAATTGCCGATTGTGCTTGAAATATTACTTTATCTCAACGTGATTTCACGACGGACTCTGTTACGGCATTCCCGAATTGCAATTATAGTGATTTTTATTATTTCGGCCATTGTGACGCCGACTCCCGATGTGATTAATCAGTTGTTTATTGCGGGACCATTGTTGTTTTTTTATTTCGTAACCTTACTAATTGCTTATATTTTTAAGTTTGGAGAGGGATAGTGTTTGGTATTGGGACCCCTGAATTTTTGCTTATTGCGTTTGTCTCATTTGTCTTATTAAAGCCAGAAGATTTGCCGGGTATGATGCGTAAGTTGGGGGAGGTGTATGGCCGAGTCCTGCGGTTGTATCATCGGTTTTTAGATGAAGTTGATGCATTCGAGGATGCGTTGAAAAACGAGCAGTCCCAGAACCGAAAATAGGGGAGCCGTTGACAAACCGTAACGGCAGGTAGATGATTCGATACGAGGTGAAATAGGTATGATTGGTACTCCAGAATTAATGATTATTGTCTTGGTAATTGTGGTGTTATTTGGTGCGTCTGCGATTCCTAAGTTTGCACGATCTTTAGGCCAAGCAAAAGCAGAATTTGATAAAGGGTTTAAGGATTCTAAAAAAGACACGGTTGCAAAGACTGATGACGAGTCAAAGGATAAAAAAGACGGGTAAATATTTCGGGACCTGACACTTGGCCGAAATGATTCGGGAAAGGGGGGGCTGTGTTGCTGTCGCAGACATTCTTTGTCAGAAAATCGTTTTGAACCTCTAGACGGTTTTTTTAGGCGTTATGGTTTTAAAATATCGTGACTTAATCTCACGAGAATGGCGGCAGTTTCTGCCAGAGATATGCTTTTATATTCTGTTTTGCCGGCGCTAGTAATTACCCAAAAATCGCGTTGATCCAATCCGAATTGATTCGGGGTGTTGGCAACGATTGCATCCAGCCGCTTGTCTCGTAATTTTTTAATCGCGGACTCCTGAAGCCGGTCTGGAGACTCCAGACAAAACCCTACAACTTTCTGGTCGGGCAGCCGAGGCAGTGCGCCCAAAATATCGTTTGTGGGTTCCAATGCCAGGGTCATTCGTGCTGATCGCTTAAGCTTATCCGGATTGTGATGCACCGGTTTAAAATCACTGACGGCGGCTGGCATCCACAACAAATCATGCGTAGGCCACACCTCAGAAAGAGCGGACCGCATGTCGTCGGTACTGACAACCGGAATTACCGCCGCGATATGCGGATTATTGGAGAATGGCACCGTCGTAACCACAGAGACTGTTGCCCCTTGCAACCCCAACGCGTGGGCCAATGCCGATCCGAGTTTCCCGGTAGATAAATTGGTAATCATTCGGACCGGATCAATGGCCTCCCGGGTTCCGCCCACTGCGACAACGGTCTTGAACCCATCGAGCCGAGGCGTCCCTAGCATCACAAGTTGCGCTTTCATGACGATAAGCTCTAAATTAACCATCCGGCCGGTGCCGAAGTCGCCGGATGCGAGATCTCCAACGTCCGGGCCGACGAACTCAATTCCCCATTCCTTCAAGTGTGCCACGTTGCGCTGTGTTGCTTGATTAAGCCACATCGTATCGTGCATCGCCGGGACAATTACTTTGGGGCCTGCAAACGCCAAAAACGCAGATAATAATGGGGAGTCTGCAATGCCAGCCGCTGCTTTTGCAATAAAGTTGGCCGTGGCTGGGGCTACAATAAATACATCGGAGGATCGGCGGGCGTCCAGATGGGCAATATGACCGTTAACCGAATCGTTTCCGGGGAGGATAACCGCGCTTTCGGACACCACCGCCAATGTTTCGGCGGCGACAAATCGAAGCGCAGACTCCGTGGCAATACAGTTAACCGAATTGCCCTGTTTTCGAAACTGACGAATCAGGTCCGGAATCTTGTAGGCGGCGATGCCGCCTGTGATTCCTAATGTGATGGTTGCCACTAGGCGGCCAAAGATCGGGCTTTCGTTTTGGACTTCGTTTCTTTGGAGTCTTTGGCTGGTTTTTTAACTTCCTGTTCAGACTCTTGCTCCGCTACTTGCAGTTCTAGGTCTTGTTCCATCCGTTCGAGGTATTCCTCTTCTGCATTGTGACGTTCCTTAACGATAACATTAAGCTTACCTTGTTCAATTTCCCGAAGCGCAATAATAACCGGATTTGGATTTTCTTCAGTTACTTCAATCAACGGGCGATAGCCTTCACGAAGCTGGCGGGCACGTTTGGATACGGCAACTGACAACAAAAAGCGATTTGGAATTTGGCGAAACACCTTGGTCATACTGAGATCTTGATAGCTCATTTGGGAACCTCCTGAAAAAATAGAATACTTTCAATTTGCTGGACTGCGGACTCGACTGTGGAATTGATGACTCGGTGGTCGTAATTTGCTTTGGCCTCCATTTCGGCTTTGGCGCCCACTATGCGTCGAGCGACAGATTCGGAATCTTCAGTTCCGCGGGTTTTCAATCGTGTCTCTAATTCTGACATGGACGGGGGTTCGATGAATATAAATATACAATTAGGAACCGAGGCCTTAATTTTTTCCGCCCCTTGCGTATCGATCTCAAGAATTACTGTTTTTCCCAGATCTTGCAAGCGCTGAATTTCACTCTTAAGTGTTCCGTAATAATTGCCGTGGACTTCGCACCATTCCAGAAATCCGTCTTGATCAACGGTTTCCTTAAATGTGTCTTTCGACAAGAAATAGTACTGTTGACCATTGGTTTCGGAGGCACGTGGCGCTCGGGTGGTTGCTGAAATGGCCAAGGATAGGCTAGTATGACGGCTCAACAGAGCAGATATTACAGTCCCTTTGCCGACACCAGAAGGTCCGGAAATGATCACTAAATTACGGCTTTCGGTACGTTTCATAATGCTGCGGAACCCCTCCAAAAGGTGGACCCGGAATTTTAAACGATAGGCGATGGCCCTGTCCAGAACAATATGCTGAAATTACATTTGAGTTCTCGTTATCTTATTGGAATCCTGGTTTTGACGATCACCATGGGGTGGCCGGCTATTAGTTTTGCTGGCTATCAAGATGCGCTTGATTTCTATTATCTGGGGCAATATCAAAACGCAAAGCGAGAGCTTGAGCGTGTTGATCACCCAAATAGGGCATTGCTCTTGAGTTTGATTCAATTGCGAACCCATGACGTTCAATCTCGGCAAACATTCGAGTCGGCGACTGTTCCACCGATTGGAACCTTTGATCGGGTACTTCGACTGTGGTTCTCGAGCACCGAAAATGTCACGGAATTCGCTGCGTCGACGAAGGCCCTTGAGAAGACCGACAAACAGGCGTTTATTGAGCCGGCCAATCTAGAATTGGCAAAGACCTATTTTGACGCCAAGCAATATAAGGAAGCGAAGGCGGCCGCCGCAAAATTGGCGGGGGCGAAACGGTCTGATATTCGCAAAGATGCGTTAATGATCGAAGTCCGAATCGCGATGATTCAGAAAAAGCAATCAGAGGCGGAGGCGCTGTACCGACGATTTTTGACCGATTTTCCAACCAGCGACAAAGAATATCGGACCTTAATTGCGTTGAACGAGCAATTTGGAACGACTTACGGGGTGTTGGACATCCTGCAGACTCGCAAAAATCAAATGGAATTTATCCGAGGGCTCTACTCGCGGAAGGCATACTACGATTACCGTGTGATGGCGGACGAGTATTTGAGACGGCGGCCTTCGTCGGATGAGATTGAAGAATTGCAAAATGGGCTAGCCGTCGTTGCGTTCGAATCCGGGGATTACACCAAGTCGGTAGCGCTTACCGAGGCGTTTATTGAAAAGCATCCTAGGTCCCGTCACGCTGCAACTGCGCAATATTATTTGGCCAGAGGATTACACCGATTAAAGAAATATAAGGAAGCTAAGTCCGAGTATATAACGGCACTCGAACAGTACCCCGGTGCCGAATATGGGCCTGCAACCTATTACTATTTGTATTGGGTATGTCAGGAGTTGGGGGCATCTGAAGAATATGAGCCGTATTTGCGCCAATTTAAGTCTAAATATTCCAATACCTTATTTTATGACAAATTAATGTGGGAATTCGGATGGAACGCCTATTTAAAACAGGATTATTCAACGGCCTTCAATATATTGAATAAGGCGGACTGGAAATTTGATCTCGATGTGATGTCGAAGGTATCGTTTTGGGTTGCAAAGGCGATGGCCCAAATCGATCCGGGTAAAGCGCAGCCGTTGTTTAAGAAAGTCGTTGAGGATCATCCTTTCACATATTATGGGTATCGCGTTGCGACCCAGTTGTTCCCAGATACGATTGGTTCAATTTCGGGACGCTTTAAATCGACGGGACTCCAAATCGATCCATTGTATCGCACGATGTTGGAGGCCGGGCTTGGGGATATGGCTGTTGCGGATCTGGACTATCGTGTCACTCGAATGAAAGATCATAATTCAAAAACGATTGTGACAATGGCGTACCTATATTCAGGTATGTTGCAAAACCATCGGGCGATTAATCTGTTAACCAGTTTGGGGTTCGCCATTAATCCCAAAGAGCCAAAAATCTCGAAAGAGATTGCCCAGTTGCTCTACCCTCGCCCATATTGGGATACCATTCTTAAATATTCGACGGAATATCAAGTAGACCCCTATCTCGTGGTTGCATTGATGAGAGAAGAGAGTTTGTTTAACGCACAGGCGCGGTCTAGAACGGGGGCATTGGGGCTGATGCAGATTATGCCGACGACGGGGCAAGGTATTGCAAAGGGATTGAGAATCAACTGGGAAGGTCCCGAGATGTTATTGGTACCCCAAACCAACATTCGATTCGGAGTCTGTTATATCGCGAGTTTAAAAAAGCGGTTTAATAACAACCCAATTTTGATGTTGTCGGGGTACAACGCAGGGCCGAACGCCACTCGGAAATGGTTGGATAATTCTCCCGCAGATGTCGATATGGATATTTTTGTTGCGAATATCCCGTATTCAGAGACCCATTATTATGTGACTCGGGTACTGAAGAGTTATTGGATATATCGACTCTTATACGACCCTGAATTTAAAGATAAATTACCTAAAAAAGAGGAGTGAGCGTGCCATGATTACTGTCGCCGGCAAAAAAAAGATGGTTCTCGGGGGTGTTTGTTTGGCGATTGCTATTGTGTGTTATGGCTTGTTGCCGACGTCTATGCCGTCAGAAGCCCGCAAGATGGTTGCCGGCTTGATTGTTACGAGCGGACTCTGGATTTTTGAAATTTTTCCATTATATGTGACCTCATTGTTGGTGGTGATTGTTGCACCCTTTCTTGTATTTGGTCCGGATGCAATCGCTCAAAAGCCAGAATTATTAAATTATTTCTTTAGTCCCTTATCCAATCCGGTGATCATATTGTTCTTGGGCGGGTTTATAATGGCGCGTGCATTGAGTGCCCATAACGTGGATCGCTATATTGCGTCGACGGTGATTTCGTCGATTAAGCATCGGCCGGGGGTGGTGTTGGCGACGGTAATGGCAATTACTGCCGGGTTGTCCATGTGGTTGTCGAATACCGCGACTACGGTGATGATGTTGGCAGTTGTTGCGCCCATTATTTATCAAATCAAGCGGGATAATCCATTTCGAAAGGCATTGGCGTTGGCAGTCCCGTTTTCTGCAAGTATTGGTGGGATGGGTACGCCGGTGGGTACGCCACCGAATGCTATAGCGGTTGGATTGTTGGCCCAATCTGGAATCCATCTATCATTTTTCAGATGGATGTTGGGTGGCATTCCGTTGGTAGTCGGAATCTGTGCGGTGACTTTTTTTATATTGAAATGGTTGTTTCCAAGTTCCGAATCTGAATTGTCATTCGAATTTAGCCAATCGGAATCGCTATCGCTCCAAGGGAAGATCGCGTTGGCGATGATCGGGGCCGGGGTGCTGTTGTGGTTGACAACGCCGATTCACCACCTGAGTGAGTCGTGGGTCGCGTTGGCGTGTGGTGTTTCTTTATTGGTTTTCGGAATCGTCGGCTTAAAGGATATCCGAGAGCTGGAGTGGCATATTCTATTGTTGATGTGGGGTGGCTTAGCCTTAGGGCAGGGCATGGAGGTCAGTGGGATGTCGGCATGGGTGGCCTCTCAGGCAATTTTCCAATCCGGATCGCTGATAGTGATGGCGACGTTTATTGCGTTATCGACGGGATTGTCGACGGTAATGAATGATACGGCGACCTCTAATTTGATTTTACCAATTGCACTTGGTGTCCATAGTACCCATCCGGCTCTCGTTGCATTTCTGACGGCGGTTTCGTCATCGGTTGCTGTGTCATTGCCGATTTCCTGTGCACCGAATGCCTTGTTGTTTTCGTTGAATATCGTGAGGGGACGAGAATTTTTTAAGGCGGGGATATGGGTAAGTATCGCCGCGATGGCCATGATTTTGGGGGTCGCACTGGTCGCGCTATCTGTCTAAAAAACAGTGCTTAAAAAAAGGTGTTGACACCGTTTAGTAGGGTTACTATAATAGGCACCTCTTTCGAAACGGATGCGTTCCTTGAAAACTAAATAACAAGCCTAAATTAAGTCAGTGCGAGTCTTTTTTTTTTATAAATCTTTAAAAGATTTTTTCCTGTCAATCAAATGAGAGTTTGATCCTGGCTCAGGATGAACGCTGGCGGCGTGCTTAACACATGCAAGTCGAACGGGCGATGTAGCAATACATCGTTAGTGGCGAACGGGTGAGGAATATATGGGTAATCTGCCCTTTAGACCGGGATAAGCCTTCGAAAGGAGGTCTAATACCGGATACGCTCTTGGGATCGCATGATTCTGAGAGGAAAGTTTTTTCGCTAAAGGAAGAGCCCATATCTGATTAGCTAGTTGGTGGGGTAAAGGCCTACCAAGGCAATGATCAGTAGCTGGTCTGAGAGGATGGTCAGCCACACTGGGACTGAGACACGGCCCAGACTCCTACGGGAGGCAGCAGTGGG
>Ga0214917_10003334_pt1 | contig 18625 bp, 19 predicted proteins | sample LL_1208_BB_MetaG_FD_177983 | JGI IMG/M metagenome (GOLD analysis project Ga0214917, IMG submission 177983) | Freshwater microbial communities from Lake Lanier, Atlanta, Georgia, United States - LL_1208_BB | ecosystem: Environmental > Aquatic > Freshwater > Lake | place: USA: Georgia | collected...
CTTTATCTTTTGGACCTTGGATATTACAAAAATTGTATGCGATGAAAATTCTTTTTTACAAGGGCACAGTATCTGGCATATCTTAAGTGGAGTAGCCTCTTATTATTTGTACTTATTTTATGAATCAGAAAAAATTAATTTAAATAATTACACTTTATAGATTAAAAATTTAATATATCCTGTTACATTTTAATTGAAAGAAGTAACAGGAAATATTAATGTTAATGTTTTGAGATTACTTGGAGGATTTTGCCAATACTCCTGTATTGCTAGATTTTTTAAAAAATTCACTACCCTCTTTTTCAAGGTATTCATCATAAGTTCCATGGTAATCTGTAACACCTTCAGGAGTTACTTCAATAATTCTTGTGGCAAGACTTGAGACAAACTCCCTATCATGAGATACAAAAATGACAGTTCCTTCGTAAATACTCAGAGCATAGTTCAAGGACTCAATAGATTCCAAGTCCAAGTGATTAGTGGGCTCATCGAGGGCTAAAACATTGTCCTCAGCCATAATCATCTTTGCTATGATCAACCTAGACTTTTCTCCCCCAGATAAAACCGAGGTAGATTTCAAAGCCATATCCCCACTAAATAACATTCTACCCAAAAGACCTCGTATTACAGTTTTATCTGTATCAGGGGGTGCAAATTGATACAACCAATCTACTAGAGTTGGCTTATCTTCCAAAATTCCCTCTTTGTGATCCTGAGGAAAAAAAGAAGTAATTACGCTCATCCCCCACTCCACAGAACCAGCCTCAGGCTCTAGGCTTTTCATAAGTGTCTTAATAAGAGTAGTTTTCCCCACTCCATTAGTTCCAATAATCGCTACTTTTTCCCCTTTGTTGATGGAAAGGGTTACGTTTTCAAAAACTTTTAAGTTTCCATAAGACTTTGAAATATTTTTGGCGATTATCACATCCTTACCTAGAGGTTTTGCCATCTTAAATCGGATATAGGGTGATACACGAGAAGAAGGTTTTACTTCAACTGATTGTGTTTTTAATTTTTCAATCAATTTCTGGCGGGATGTGGCCTGTTTTGCTTTACTGGCGTTTGCACTAAATCGATTCACAAAATCCTGAAGACCTGAAATCTTATCCTTCATTCTTTTGTTATCATTGATCATCTGCTCCCTAGCCATGGTAGAGGCAGTCATATAGTCATCATAGTTACCAGGATATATTTTAATGACGTTATAATCTAAGTCGGCAATATCAGTGGCTATTGAGTTAATGAAGTGTCTATCATGAGATATGACAATCAGAACACCAGTATAATTAAATAAGAAGTTTTCCAACCAATTAATTGTTTTGATATCGAGGTTGTTGGTGGGCTCATCCAATAGTAAAATTTCAGGCTTTTGGTAAAGCACCTGTGCAAGTAGTACGCGGAGTTTAAAACCCCCTGTTATCACACTCATACTCTCCGAATGTAGGTTGGAAGGAATCCCAAGACCCTCTAAGAGTTCGCCAGCATAACTCTCAGCCTCGTAGCCCCCAAAGTCAGCAAATTTTTCTTCAATCTCACTTGCCTTTATACCATCTTCTTCGCTCATTTCGGGTAAGGCATAGAGTCTCTCCCTTTCAATAGTTAATTCCCAGAGCTCTGTATGTCCACGTAAGACAGTATTCATGATGGTTTCATTTTCATACTCATAATGATCTTGTTTTAAATAGCCAAGTCTCATTCCCTTATCTATGGAAACATTCCCTGAGGTCGCCTGATCCAATCCAGCTAAGATTTTAAGAAATGTGGATTTCCCGGAGCCATTCGCTCCAATGAGCCCATAGCGGCTCCCTGCTTTAAATTTAATGCTAACATCTTCAAAAAGGGTTTTTTTACCATATCTAACGGTAAGTCCAGAGACACTGATCATGAGAGGTTCCTATATTAATACTAATAATTTCCATTTTTCTATTTGCCCATATATAGCCAAGCGAATTAGGTTGAAATTGCTTCGGCAAAGTAGGGTCTAAAAATAAATTTTAAAAGACTTTTTTTTGAAGTAACGATGTTTTTTTGAATGACCGAAGGTTAATATATGAAAATATTCTGTCCCCTTATCTTTTTCTCATTTCTCCTTGTAAATTCGCTATTGTCTAAAGAATCTTTGGTTACTGGAAATTTAATTGGTTCAGGGCAGTACTTAGAAACAGAAGAAGGTATAACTTATTCCTTAAAACACTCTGAATTAGCTAAGGAGTTGATGGATCTAACTGGAAAAAAAGTACGAATGCTCTGCGATATCTCGGAGGATACCTGCATTCCCCAAAGGTATGAGGTTGCCCCTTTTTTTCATGATAAGAACCTAAGCAAATGGACCCTAAAACCCATTCCCAAATATGTCTATCGTAGTCTAACATCCTTTAATCCCACAGTAACTCCCGATGGTAATGTATTGTTTTGGACTGTTTTGATTGAAAATGGAAGCAATACCACCCAAAAAATATGGTACTCAGAATTAGATAAATATGGTCTTTGGAAAAAAGGAAGTCAAATGGAGGCACCCCTTAACAACAAAGCTCCCTCTGCTGTGATTGCGGCAATGCCTGGTGGAAATGAGTTATTTGTATTTGGAACCTATGGCGATCAGGAATTATTCAATGATATGCGCCGAAAAATGGAGCAAGAAAAAATCGAGCTTCTAAAAACTTCCCGAACACCGAGGGAATTTGAAGTAAAATACACTGAACTTAAAGACAACTATCGCAAAGAGTTGGAAAAACTTCAAAATAAAGTCCCTCTATACAAGAGTTATAAAGGGGACAAGGGCTGGTCCTCACCCGAGCCCATTAATTTCCCTGATTTTTACAATTTATACCGGAGTGACGACAATGGAAATCTACAAGTTTTTGGAGGCTCCTCTCTCTCCTCAAGCGGAAGAGTTCTTATTTACTCCTCCAAGCACAAGGATAGTGTCGGGAAACTGGATCTCTATGTTTCCATGATGGATGAAAATGGCTCCTTTCCCCTGGGAAAAAGTCTAGGGAGAACTATCAATACCGAACACGAAGAGATGGCTCCTTTTTTAGCCAGCGATGATAGAACTCTATATTTTTCCAGTAATGGTCACAATGGTCTTACTGTCTATGTAACACAGAGACTTGGAGAAGGCTGGTCTAACTGGACTCCTCCTCAAGAAATCTCCAAAAATCTAAAAGGTGTAAACTTTTTTTCAATTCCAGCTTCTGGTAATTGGGCATTTATTAGTCGACAGGGCCATCTATATATGACCTATCTTCCCCAAGAAGTTAAACCCCAGCCTGTAATACTTGTAAAGGGTCGTGTAATTAATAACAAGGGAGAGCCATTAGGTGCAGATATTACTTACGAATCCTTAACCACCAGAGAGAAAAAAGGAACCACAATGTCTGATCCCAAAACGGGGACTTTTTCTATTGTATTACCATTTGGTGAAAATTATGGATTTTTTGCACAAAAGTCCGAGCATATACCAGTGACTAAACATGCGGATTTAAGAAATGTAGATAATACCTACAAAGAAGTGGAAGTAGAAATTATACTACCTAAGATTGAAGTTGGGGGAGAAATAGTAATCAATAATTTATTTTTTGAATCCAACAAAGCAGATATTAAAAAAGACTCTGAAGCTGAATTAGACAGATTGGCTAAAATTATGCAATCAAACCCTGAAATACAAGTATTGATTGAAGGTCATACAGATAATCTTGGTGGGACTGATAATAACCTTGTTTTATCACAGGCCAGGGCAAATTCCGTAGCACTTTATCTTATTCAAAATCATAATATTGACCCAACCAGACTCAAAGCTCTCGGTGTGGGAGAATCGAACCCTCTCTATCCTAACGACTCCAATGAAAATCGCTCCAAAAACAGAAGGGTTGTCTTTAAAATTATGAAAAAAGGTTACGCACAAACTAATTAAATTTTATAAAGAAAATCTTTGAAAATAATTCATTTTTTCAAAGATTTTCTGAGCAGCATAGCCTTATTGCTATTGACCAATTTTTCTTAACTAAAAAACTGAAATCATGAAAGCATTTCTTGTTTTAGAGAACGGAGATGTGTATGAAGGGGAGTCTTTCGGATATGAATCCGAGGAAGTTGGTGAAATCGTCTTTAACACATCTATGGCGGGTTATCAGGAAATTCTCACTGACCCCTCTTATAAAAAACAAATTGTAACACTAACCTATCCCATGATAGGAAATTATGGTATAAATCCTGAGGACATGGAATCAGATAAGATTCAGGCAAGTGGATTAATTGTAAAAGAATATGTTTCCCTGCCCTCTAATTTTAGATCCAAAGAGTCTCTCTCCGATTTTTTAATTCGATATAAAATTCCAGCTATCAGTGGGATTGATACACGCAAACTAACACGTTTTATTAGAAGCAATGGCTCTCCGAATGGTGGTCTATTTGTGGCAAATAATTACTCGAATAGTTTTTTAGACAAGGTAAAATCATTTTCTGGTATCACAGGTTTGGACTTAGCGAAGGAAGTTTCCACTAAATCGTCATACGAATTTGGTGAAAAAACTGGAAAACAATTTTCGGTTGCTGTTTATGACTTTGGGGTAAAAACAAATATCCTTCGAAAACTAGATGAGGCTGGATTTAGTGTAAAAGTTTTTCCAGCCACTACTCCTGTGGAGACACTTTTTCAAGAAAACTTTTCTGCCTATTTTCTATCAAATGGGCCCGGTGATCCTGAACCCTTACACTATGCGATTGAAAATGCAGGGAAGATCATAGAGAAGAATTTACCCCTCTTTGGGATCTGCTTGGGACATCAAATAATTGGACTCGCTACAGGAAAAAAAACTACTAAGTTAAAATTTGGACACAGAGGGGGTAACCAACCCGTAATCAATCTCAAAACAAAAAAGGTTGAAATTACCTCTCAAAACCATGGGTTTGCTGTTGTGGAAGGGGAAAGCATTTCTAAAGAGACAACTCACTTAAACTTGAATGATAACACGAATGAAGGCTTGGGCTCTAGCACAGCACCCCTAATGAGTGTCCAATATCATCCCGAGAGTTCTCCTGGTCCCCACGATGCAGAGTATCTATTCACTGATTTTTTTAATATGGTTAAAAAATTTTCAGAATTAAAATAATCATTTTCAAATGAGATATTTACTATATAGTTAATTCATAAAAATTATAAAAATTAGGAGTTATGTATGAAGGAAGAGCCAAATAATTTTTGGGGCATGCCAATTGGAAAAGAAACAAGTGTAGATGCATTGATTAGAGATGTTTGGGATCCATATACGGATGAAATTTTTCCTCCTAAAAACTTTATTGGTATAGGATGGGGAGTGAATTTACACGCAATTGCTAAAAAACTGAATATTCTGTAAACTTAGCTTTTTAAAGCCCGGTTTAAGTACCCCGGGTTTTTGTTTTTCAATATTAGACTTTTGAAGTAAAAAATATTACTTTCTTTCAACCTTGGGTTTTACCCTATTGTCATACAATACATCTAAATTAGATTCCAATGCACATTTTGGGTATATCCCCGGTAATAGCTTCATACCTACATATCCCATTGCTTCTTTTTCGGATACAATACATATATCCCAACCTGTTTCTACATATTTGCACTTGTATTCCTTATTCTTACATAGAATCTGAGCGGGCTCAGTTCTTGGGTATGCCCAGGCTGAATCCTTAAATAGGCACATATTTTCAATCTCTGCAATTTTTCTAACTTTTTTTACTACACCATCATATTGCTTAAAGCTATCTATCATGATATCACCAATTTGTTTAGAGAAATATCCTTTTTCGGTGTTATAGGCAAAACTTAAAATTAGTAACTCATTGGCATTATCATATCCTGCAAAACGCTTACTCAGTACCTGAATATATTTGGAGATCTTAATCGCATCAGTAATCGAATCAATTAATTTTCTATACTCTTTCTCATCTATTTTTTCTGTTTCCATCTCCTCAAAATTTCTGAATAACTCTAAATCCTTAAGATAACCTTTATTGGGGTCTATCGAACCAGGTTCAATTAGCAAGGGATAGTCGGATTCAATATGCAATGCATCTAAATTTACTTCCGAAAGGGCTGTTCGTACTATGACAGATATTCCCAATTTTTCTAATAAATTTGAACTAATCTTGCATATTTTTGCTATTTGCTCACCATTTGTATCACCTTCGTTCCAATAATTAGTATCCACAAGGCATAAATCAGATAGCATTCCTGCTAAAAATGTATACCTCTGTAAATTTTTCAAGTTTGAATCAGTCTGGAGCATTGTTCCCAAACTCAAAAGACCATTCCCCATTATATAATTAAAAAAAGCTCTTTTCTCAGAGAAAAGTTTGAAAAGATAGAGAGTTATCTTTGGTGTATAACATGATTTTTCAATTATTGCTTTATAATTACCACCACCATTTGGACTTTTATCGTACAAATGATTTATAAAAGTATTCTTTTGTGAAACTATATCCTGAGCTTCTTTAGAAATTCTGACTGCTAGCTTATCTACGAGCTGAGGAGTAATAAGAGCCTTCAGGATAGAAATGTACCTTCCTTCCATGTTACTTATTTTACGAATTATATTTTCGTTTAAAGATACCCTTTCCTTAACTAACATCACTCCTGCAGTATCTAGAATGGGTTCTTTAAGTTGAATTATTCCGTAGAGGTCATTACGATATACAAAATCATAAAACTCATCCCCACTACTGAATTGGATATCTTCTCTACCTATGATCATTTTTATTTGGGTTCGTAAAAAGCTAAGTTTTCAGGTCCTTCATGTATTACAATTTGTTTTATTTTTCCCCCCGTTCTCTCGACTTCCTCATTTAGACCTGCAAAAAACCATCTTGCCACATTTTCTGAGGTAGGATTGATTTTTTGAAAATCGGGGTGGTCATTTATTAAAATATGATCTATTGATTTCACTAAATCATTCAAACGATTTCGGGCGGATAAAAAGTCATAACTAATTCCATCCTTTCCTATATTTTGGGTGGAGGATAATAACACTTCTACCTTCCAGGAATGACCATGTATGGGCTCGTCACTCCCATCCGGGAAATAATCATATAAAAAATGGGCTGATTCAAATCTTCCCTCAATTCGAATGTAAAAGGTTCCATTCAATTGGTTAAACATAATTCCTATCCTTTGATACAAAGTTTTTTACGTAATCTTTTTTTCTAAGTGGAATACCAGAATAGTCTAAAAAAACCGTTGCTAGAAAAATTATTCTCCGCACACAGTCTAATATAGAGGAAAATATTAACAGAGGTTAAAAATATGCAAGCAACAGAACCAAGATTTTTTAAAGAAATGACAGTTGGCGAGGCCATGCAGGTTCACCCGGAAGCGGGACTTGTATTTTCAAGCTATCATTTAGGCGGATGTTCTCATTGTTCTATCAATGAGTTGGAAACAATTGAGCAAGTTTGTCAGGGTTATGGAGTTGAAGTTGAAGTACTCATAGACAGCTTAAATAATCTCTTTTCCGAAAACGAAGAATAGTTAACAATCCCCGGGGTGAATAATGCCTAGACAGAAGATAAATATTCCCCCTGGGGATAGAGAAATGACCATTCCGCCCATTGGAAACAAGGAACGTCGCAATCTCGAACTACTTTTTAACTTAATTCGCTACCCCAATGGACTCTCTTTTGATCATATCAAAAGATTAATGCCCGAACACTACAACAATGAAAATCTAGACTCGGATCAGAGAAAACTAAGAAGGGATATTGACACTCTAGAATCCCAGGGTGTTGCCATAAAATTTTATTCTGACAACTATTGTGGGGAAAAAAATATTTATAAAATTATAAATAGCCCCCTCAACCGTGAAATTATTTTCTCCAAAGACGAGCTATTGACTCTTTCAGTCATAATAGCAAAAGAGATGGAAAATAACTACTCAGAGGATCTTTTATTCGCCTGCCAAAAAATTTTCCAAAAAAATTTGGATATCTTTCCAAAATTTGGAAGATCTTCCCATGATAACGAAAAAGAGTCCAATCAAGAAAAAGAAAGTATAGAAAAAAATCTGTTTTATACTCTACTTCAGGTTGTAAAAGATAGAAAACCAATCAAAATACTCTATTTTAAAGATTTCCCTGAATCAGCAACTGAAAGAAACATAGACCCACTATTTATTCTTAAAAGAAATTCTCTAGATTTTTATTTGATAGGGTTTGATAGAGAAAAGCGTGAAATTAGAAGATATATTATTCCTAAAATTTTGCGTATTACCATACTAGAAGGTGACTTAATAAAAAAATCGGATTCCATTAAAGAAGAAGATCTAAACTACCATCCCTTGGCTTTTAAAATTCATGAGCCTAAGAATATTACTTTTAAATGTGATTCTAATTTAATATGGAAATTTATTAATTTTATTTATCCACACCCCTATAAAAAAAATAATGATAAAATCTTGATTACAACAACAAATATTTCCTCACTCTATCCCTTCTATATTAAAGATTCTGATTGTTTTTTGAGTACAGACTCCGAAGAGTTTATTTTTGGGCTTAAAAAATATATTAATGAATTACAAACCTCTTATAATGCAATTAAGTAAAATCATTCTTCTGGACAAACAATAAATTCTATGGATTTACGATTAAATATCATCTCTTTAATTGGAGTGTATGTCTTTTGTTTTTTGGCCTGGACTCTCTCTAACGACAAAAAAAATATTCCATGGAATACAATAAAATGGGGACTGGGAACTCAATTTTTTCTTAGTTTTTTATTTTTATCCTTTCCCTTCTTTTTTTCAATATTCTCTCACTTAGTCTCTTTTTTCAGTTATTTTTATACAATTCCATTTGGCTATGGATCCATTAAAGATTTCTCCTCCCTGGATATTCTTTTTTCTATCTATAAGGACACGGGAAATTTTCATTCATATGTTAGCCTTTTATTTATTGGAATAATATTTCTTGGATTGAGCTATACAAAAGTTTATAAAAATATAATAAGATTTCTGAGTAAATTATCTCAAAAATCTTTTGTTATTTCAGGAAAGGAAGCCATCATTACCCTGATGAGCCCCTTGTTTGGGATTGAATCTTTATTTATTGGAGGCATGTTTTATAAACTTAGTCCCTCTAAATTATTCACTATAACAAATGTAATACTATCTTCTTCCTCTACATTATTAATCATCATTCACTCGGATAATCTGGGAAATATCGTACCCAATACCAAAGGTCATTTATTTTTTGCATCACTGCTCTCTGTTCTTTCAGCAATTATAGTTTCTAAAATTATCTTTCCTTATAATCAATCAAATGAACCCACTGAAGTAATAAGTAATGAATCAAACTTAACTATAGATATTTTTTGGAAGGGAAGTATCACGGTATCTAAGTTTTTAGGGGGAGCAATGCTCGGGGGATTTATTTTTATTTGTTTCACAAATTTGATAGATGGAACTTTTCAGATATTAGGATCATTTAGAGAGATAAAAGTGGTTGTTAATGATTTGTGGTACGTTGCACTATTCAAGTACATTAAAATTGGGATATCTGAGGTTTTTATAAAACTAAGCCTTAAAAACTTAATCGCCATTCTTTTATTTCCAATGTGTTTTTTAGCAGGAGTGTCCCTAGAAATGATAGAGTTATGGAGGGTATCCTTACTCTACAGTGCGAATATATTAGGTGGGGCGATGCGATTTTCTGACTCAATCCCTCTATTCAAAGAAAATATATACAGTGATAGATCAATCCTACTTTCCATCTATCTAATTAATGGCTCTTTTTCTATTGGAGCCATAGGTATGGTATTTGGAGGATTTTTTATGTTATTAGAGGAAAAACCAAAGCAATTTTCCGTCATACTTTTAAAAATTTTTCCTGCATGTATTTTGTCCCAATTTATTACAATAGCTGTGGTAGGAGTTTTTGATTTTGGAAATCCACTTTTATTTGGAAGATTATAAAAAGAGTATGAATCCAAAAATATGTCTAATTGAACTTTTAGTTTATAACGATTAGTTTAGCGTAACCCGAAACATTTGGGGAATTTATAATAAGTTGACTCTATTGATATGCTAAACACTTTAGGATTGTACACAGACACTGAAAAAAATATGAACTCTAACGAGGAATTACTCTTTAAATTCTATTCAGCTTTTCAAACCAGAGATAAGAAATCTATGTTAGAATGTTACCATGACGAGGTAGAATTTCGTGATCCTGTTTATGGGATTGTTAAGGGTGTTGCGGCTAAAGCCATGTGGCTCATGATATTGGAGAGAGGCAATGAACTCAAAATTGAGTTTAGAAATGTAAGTGCCAATGAAAACGAAGGAAGGGTTGACTGGACTGCCTATTACACGTATTCAAAAACAGATAGACAAATTGTAAATAGAATACATGCAACTTTCAAATTCAAAGACGGGAAAATCATTTTCCATAGGGACAGATACTCGGTCTGGCGCTGGGCTGGAATGGCTCTCGGACTTACAGGCTATTTATTAGGATTTACTCCTTTTATACAAAATCAAATAAAATCTGATGCAGTGACTAGTTTGAGAATGTATATTAAAAGAAAAAGGATGGCTGGATAGCTTATCTTTTTTTAAAAATAGCAAACAAGGTATTGTTCAAAAATAAAGTCTTAAAAGTCAAATAATATAATATTTTAGTAATTTTATAAAAACCAATTTTTCCCAACTTTCCTAATTTGCCCGAACCACCCGAAATAGAAACAATCGGGTATAGGATATGATACTCTGGATTTTGAAAGCCCGAATCAAAGGCTAATTTGCTAAGTGTCTTACGGGAATAATCATTGATATGATCTTTTGCCTCTAGATAGTGAATTCCCTCTTTCATGCCACTTTTAAAAACCTTTAGTTTGGCTTTGATGAGCTGTATGGGAAAATTAGGAGTTTGAACAAATAGAATTCCCCCTGGTTTAAGAAGGCTATGGAGATAATTCATGAGAGATTGGGGTTTTGGAATGTGTTCAATTACATCCCAGAGGGTGATTACATCAATGGAAGCTGGCAAAATCCCACTCTCTTGCACCATTCCTGCGTGAATGTTTGTGAGATTATTTTTTGTTTTGGCATACTCGACAGCACTCTTAGACATCTCATAGCCAATAGCCTCCCAAGAAGGTTTACTACTGTTAACAGTTTTCACAAAGTATCCGAGACCACATCCCACATCCAAAATTTTTCCCGATGGACTTGTCAGAAAATTATCTATAAACTCCTGATAGACCCTACGGTGTGCATTGTCCCACCACTCCAGATCATAGGTTTCTTCAGAATTATCACCCCAATATCCATCGTAATGCTCTTCTTGTTCATAGGAAGAAAAAACATGGGTGCATGTTTTACATTTTAGAATAGGAATTCCTAACTCGGTGAAAACAACATAATTTTCAAGGCTTCCACAGAGATAACATTTTGTGTTCAATACTTTTCCTTTTCAAAGGAATAAAAGGCATCCCAAATCCCCCAAAAACGTCCCCCCTCTATTGCATCGGGAACTAGTTTAATGTTAATTCTCCCATCGTCTAGGTCAGATCTATCCAGATCGATTCGAATGGGGTTCTCGTGGATTTTATTGGGATTGAACTCTATTGTACGTCGGTTTCTATTTTTTACATATACCTGTAGAGTTCTAACTGGGTATTTTTTATTGGCTCGAGATTCATAAGTTGTAAAATCCAAGTAGAGATAGAGTTTGGATTTGAGCTCCTTTTCTGCCTCTAGATAAAAGCTAAGACCCTCATTGGGGATAAAGCGACATTCCCCGTCCTTAATACCACCCAGGGGGTGATCTGGTTGCAAATATAATCCCTCAAAGAGTGCCCAGCGCTTTAATTCAGGGTATCCAGCATAATCTTCGGGCTTGACTTCAACACCCTGACTCCGATCCTCTATCATTTTGAATCTGGCAATTCTCCTGACCTCATCCTGAGCTAAAAGACCGATAGAAAAGAGAAGGATAAATAATGGAATGACTTTACTCATAATTCTATGAATATAGGATTGGCAATATCCTTCAATCGGAAAAGTTTTTATACTATCAAAAAGGTGACACTTGCAAATTTTTTCTAACTTGAATGATATTGGTTCTCGGTTCCGGGATGGCTCTGTGGTAACACTCGGGAATTTTGATGGGATACACATTGCTCATCGTAGCTTACTCCAAAAATTACAAGAATCCTCCCTAGAATACAATCTTCCCCCTGTCGTAGTGACATACTACCCTAATCCCACAATTGTATTGGGTAAAAACAAAGACTTAAAATACATTTATCTCGAAGAAAAGAAATTTGCTATTCTAGAAAAATTGGGAGTACAAAATGTATTGGTAATACCATTTACACTAGAACTCTCTGAGATCTCCGCATATGAATATATTAAACAAATTTTACATGGCGTACTACACGCTAAGCATATAATTTTGGGTTACAATCACTTTTTTGGTAAAGATCGGGAAGGCGACTTTGATTTTTTATCTACATACTCGAGTGAATTTAATTACACTGTAAGTAAATTAGATCCAGTTTTTGTGGGAGAGATTAAGATTTCTAGTAGTTACTTGCGAAGTCTTTTGCAAGAGGGGAATGTTGAAATAGCCAATGATATCTTGGGATACCCTTTTTCGATAAAAGGGGAAGTAGTACATGGAGAAAAAAGAGGCCGAACCATAGGATTTCCTACTGCCAATCTAAAAGTGGATGAAAATCAATTGATCCCCGGAAATGGAGTCTATGCTGGTTTCATATCACATAACAATATAATATATAAAGCAATGACAAATATTGGAATCAAGCCCACATTTGCTGAACTTAATAGAACGATTGAAGTAAATATATTAAACTTTAATGAAGATCTTTATGGGAAAACGATAGAATTTATGTTTGTTAAGAAAATTCGTGCTGAAAAGAAATTTAACGGAATTTCAGAACTCAAAACACAGCTAGAAATCGACCGAACCACAACTGAGGAAATAAAGATTTAGAGATCATAAAAATAGATTATAATTCAAAAAGGAAAAAAAATATGAGTATCACAAATTCCAAAGTAGATCTCTATTTAAAAGAAGGATGCGGTCGCTGTCCTTTGGGAAACACCCCAGAGTGTAAAGTAAATTTTTGGCCTAATGAACTTATAAAATTAAGAAAGATAATTTTGAGTTCTGGTCTTACAGAAGAAGTAAAGTGGAGTATGCCCTGCTATACGTTTGAATCCAAGAATATTCTTATTCTCAGTGCTTTCAACGACTCCTGTGCGATTAATTTTTTCAAAGGAGCACTTTTAAAAGATCCAAATAAAGTCTTAGAAAAACCAGGGGAAAATTCCCAGTCAGCAAGGTATTTACGTATAACAAGTGTAACTCAGATAAAAGAGTTAGAATCTGTAATAAAAGCATATATATCTGAAGCCATTGAACTCGAACGTTCTGGGGCAAAAGTAGAATTCAAAAAGAATCCAGAACCCATTCCCGAAGAGCTGCTTGTAAAATTTGAAGAAAACCCGGATCTTCACTCTGCATTTTTAGCACTCACTCCGGGGAGACAGAGAGGATACATTTTATTTTTTTCAGCACCCAAGCAATCTAAGACCCGTGAATCACGAATTGAAAAGTGTATTCCCCAAATTATGAATGGAAAAGGGATAAATGACTAATATAGGTATTAAATTAGGATGTGTCCTGGAGGGGATTTACAAAGATTAGTATCTGGATGTGGGTTTTAAAATACCAATGTAAGGTTCTCCTTGGATCTGGAGATTTCCCAAACACCTAGTATAGAATATTAGTACAAGAAAGAATAACTTAGTCATAAGCAAATGATTTTTCCGTTTACACAATAATTTATAAAATTAAAGTGTCAATATTGAATCTATTCAATATTTCAGGGATTTTGCAGAAACTCTTAGGTAATTAAATTTTTAAAAATGAGGATTTTATGGAAACAAAATCAAAAACACATGACACTCAGAATTCTTGTTTTAACAAATCCAATAATTTATGGCAATCAAAAAAAGAAGAAATTGTATCGATACTTGATAAGCCCTTAAATTTTTAAAAAAAAATTGAAATTTCTCTTTCTTTTATTTTTATTTTTTTATTGTAGTACACCTAAAAAAATTCCAGAAATTTCAAAAATAGATCCCTCCTATTATAATGGATTTTCTAAGAGAGAAATTTCAGGTACTACTGAAGCTGTATTTTTTATTCAACCATATCAAAATATTAAAATTTTTATTAATGCTGAATCTACAAATTATAAAATTCTGAGTACTGATAAAAATATTGCAAAAATAAAGATTCAAATTCCTATTTTTTTAGACACTTATGGATTTGAAATTACTTTAAATGATTTTAAATCTCCACCCAAAAAGAAAGTCTTTTATCACATTAAAGATTTACAGGATAATTTATTAGCAATTGATCAAATCGGTCAGTCAAATCATACTTTTTTTGCTTCGTATACAACAGGGAGAGAGCCCAAAAGTGTTAGATTTATTGATAACACCAAAGTAGCTGTTTCTATCATGGATGAGGAAGGATTTGATGTAATTGATATATTTAATGGATCCAAAAATAGATTCAAAACTCCACCGGAATTGAATCCAGAAAAGAAAGGATTTGTAGAATCCCTTATTTTGACTGAGATAAATGAAATTTGGATGAGTCAAATGAGTACCGCCACTATTCATACATTTGATTTAAATGATTTTCATTTTAAAAATGTGATACATTTAACCGGAAAATGGAGTAAGGTGATGACATTTGATCAATACAAGAAATTAGTGTATTGTTCTAATTGGAGTTCCGGTGATATATCTATCATAGATATATATAAACAAAAAGAAATTGAAAAAACGAAAAAACTGTATGGAGTACCTAGAGGAATGGCCTTATCGGAGGATGGTAATTATTTGTATTTTGCTCAATACTCTGATGGCGGGGAGGCTGGAGGTGGACGGGTTGGAATCTATTCCCTTAAAGAGAAAAAAATAATTCAATTTTTGGGATCTCCCGGAAGCAAAAGGCATATCATCTCAGGAGTTAAATCTAACCAAATATATGTGTCTGATATGTTAACAAATAAAATTGAATTATTTGATATGAAAGGTAGTAAAATTTTACAATCAATTCCTGTATTTCATAATCCGAACACAATAGTACTCTCTCCAGATAAAAAGTATTTATATGTATCCTGTAGGGGACCAAACAACCCCAAATCCTATTTAATAAAAGGATTAGTGCTAGGAAAAATTCAAGTTATAGATACTTCAACTCATGAAATTGTTGAAACATGGGAAACAGGTAACCAACCTACAGGTTTGGATATTTCTCCAGATGGAAATTATTTAGTATCTACTGATTTTTTAGATCATAGGGTGAGAGTTTTCAAGAGAACTAGCTTTTAATTAGGATCCTTACTTATAACTGTAACACCATTAATTTTATCAGTGTCACCAGCTTCTAATAAAATTGCAAGGGAGTTTAAGTTCTTTCTAGGTGTATTTAACCACTTCTTAAAATTTTCTAACTTTTGAACTGCATAATGAAATCCAATAGGAGTCGAATATTCACTTCCCGGTGACCAGGGAAATCTATCTTTTCTCACTGAAATTGTTCTGAGAACTATAGATTTAGTATTACTAGGTAAATTATTAACTGAAGTTTTAAAATTATCATTATATGAAAAATATTCTTCTGCATTGCTCATATAAAAAATTCCTAATTTTAATGATGATTTTTGAAGGGTATTACCAATTTCATTCAACGTTTCATTACCTAATAAATTACCCTGGACAGGATATATTTTATCTTCTAACGCTAATTTTCTTACATGTGAGTAAAGTTTTTGATCAGTCATAAACATTGAGTAATTGTACTTCTTCGCTAACATTAAATTTGTGGCATGTCTTTTTCGTATTAAAGGGGAGATCTTATCATATAATTTTAATAGTTCTGGACTTGCTGGTTTTTTTTCCTTTAAAAGTTGATGTGCTTTTTCTCTCCCTCTTATACTCCATAAAAAAATAAAACCTTCGGGATTTTCTGACTCCTTTAGAAATTCAATAGAGATATAGTTTGAATTAACTACAATTTTAGTAAAATCCATAAGATAAATAAATTCGGAACCTGCCCAGGCGGCAATTGTTAAATTCTGTTCTGAACCAACTCCAACATATACCCCCCCTATTCCTGTAACATGAGGTATGAGTAAGTCAAGCCTATCTTCATTAGAGACAGTTGTATCACCTGTGTCCCACCTTGTGGGTTGTAAATTTTCACTTTTGACGCTTCTTAGAAGGCTGATGGAGGGAGAGTCAGAGACGCTAATTACCTCTTTGGGTGTTGAACAGTTGAAAATTAGGAAAATAAAGGGTAGTAAGTATAAAGTTGCCATATTACGGATTTTGTCCTTTCAATAATCCTATAAAATCAATCCTCAAATAGTGTATATTCTTTTTTTTAAATATCTATTTGATAATTCTAAAGATTTTATTTAAAATATTGTAATCACTCACTCACTTAAAAAGGGATGTCCCTACTTGGGGATCGTAAGCCCTATTGTTGTTATAGATTATAATAAAAAAGGGCATATAGTTGGGATGAAATTTTAAGACTTTCTAACCGAACAAATAAAATTAATTTTAAAAATTTGGAATTTGAAATTGCAGATAGTACGATTTAAAATATATTAATTTTTATTAAATTAATATATTTTATAGATAAATAAAAGTAAGACATATTTCTGAAATTAGCATAACTTATTTCAGAGATGTAAGAATAGGACAAATACAAACACTATCCATCAGATGGCAAAAAGACCCACAAATCAGGTCTCCCCACATTGCAATGCACTGCCCTTCCCATAAAACTCAAAATAGACCACGAATAAAATAAAGTATATCTAGCAATGTGCCAGGCTCCATTGGAAATTTCTTGATCAATCTCAAGTGCTCGAACCCTTAGATCTACACTTGCTATGGGATGAAAAATCCTTTGGATTTGCTCTTGTCTTTTGGGTTCTTGGTCTTGAAAAGCATCCAACTCTTCAATCAATTTTGTAATTTTATTTTGGTCTCCTTTTTTCCAAGACTGATCCCCAAAGAGTGTTGCCTTCTGGCTAAAAGATGGTAGGACAAGAAGCCCCAAGAAAGACCATAAAGAGACTGAGGATGCCCATACAAGTAAGAATGATAGATAGCCATGAGGGCTTAAGGAAATTCCTATATAAAGACACCCTGCGTATCCAATCGCGACACCAATAAGATTGAATAGTATGGCTCCTCCTATTCCCAATAGATGGCTATGCTTCTCTTTTAGAAATTTTCTACGATTTAAAAGTTGTTGTATTTCATCTGGTGAGAAATTTAGAGTCCAATTCTTCGGGAGAATAGTTTTTTGGGAGAGGAAAGGAATTCCACCTGTAAAACCAATATCAGAACTTTCCCATACTTCATAAGATTGTGATACATCTGAAGAATCAGATCTTTTAAGATTTGCAAGTAATTTGGCAATCTGAGCTTGAAAGAGGGCAAGTAGAATCTGAATACTGAAAATAATTAGCAAGATTGGAAGAAATAAATTGGAAAGTTCATCTGTTTTTAGCAGATATAAAATAATATAAGCAATCAAAAAAAGAAAAACACAATGAAAGAATACTCCCCGAATGTACGACGCTACAAAGGAAAATAAACTTTGTTTGGATCGTTCATACTTTTTAGGCAGAAAATAGCCTCCCACAAAATCAAAAGGCATTGAAATTAGAACATACAATCCTAAAAAAATTAGAATTGATTGGATTAAAGATAGTGTACGAAAATATTCATGTAAATTCTCAATTGTAAAGAGAAGTGTAGTACTTATTATTACCCAAGTACCTACAGATAGAATTCCAACCCATAAACGCGATCTTGCATATGTCATCATAAGAACTCCTTATTGCTATTTCCAACCTTTAGTGTTACCATCAATGGATTGTCTCGAACACTTAAATCTAGAGAGCTTGAAGCCTCGTAGAACTTCATTCTTTAGATGGCCCTGCTCAAAAACTCTCCTCCGCCATCTGTTGAATGCTTTTTGATCTAAAAAGTGCCGCATCAATTTTACAAACTCATTGGGACTGATATTAAATTGTAAATTGATCGCCTCAAAAGTAGAACGATCTTCCCAGCCCATGCGAATACATCTTTCAATCTCATCTTCGCTAAGAGTTGCTATTTTTTCTTTCAGGGATTTTGAGAGACTCATTTTCTACCCTCTTATAATCATTTGACAATATTTAAAAGTTAAAATACAAATGTATCTCGACTTCCAGAGTAATTCTTCCTTAAAGATTTGTCAATCTTAGATAGTCTTTTTAATGAAAGTATGAAAATATCTTAAAATAAATCTTACTACATCCAAAGATTTCTATGAATTAATCAAAATCGTATGACAAAACTTATATAATGATAAATTTCTTTAAATCGAACCAAATTTTCTCAAATTAATGTCTATAATTGCTTGATTAATTTCTTCGCTTGTGTTCATAACGAATGGTCCATATCCGACAAGTTGCTTAAGGATAGTTTCTCCACTCAAAAATAGTAAAGAAGTTTCTTCTAATGACTCTAAGATTACATTT
>Ga0214917_10003335_pt1 | contig 18624 bp, 18 predicted proteins | sample LL_1208_BB_MetaG_FD_177983 | JGI IMG/M metagenome (GOLD analysis project Ga0214917, IMG submission 177983) | Freshwater microbial communities from Lake Lanier, Atlanta, Georgia, United States - LL_1208_BB | ecosystem: Environmental > Aquatic > Freshwater > Lake | place: USA: Georgia | collected...
AATCTTGATTGCCATAAAATTTATTTAATAGTTGATGGTAATTTTGTGTCTCACAAATTTAACGTACCGGCATGAATTTACCACAACGAATTTCGCTACTTGAAAAACTGGGAATTTATATGCGCAGTCAGAATTCCGAGTGGCTGGAAGCAAAAAAAAGAGCTTCCTTAGAAAATGGCTGGTTCATCCCCCCCTTTATTGAAAGTGCAATTGAGCAAATGGCAAAACACTGGTTGCAGCGAAAGGCGCTAGAAGAATGGGCAACGGGCGAAAACATTGGCCTAGAAAATCGGACACCAAAAAAAATCGGACTAGTACTCGCGGGTAATATTCCACTGGTAGGCTTTCATGACTGTCTCAGTGTTTTTATTTCAGGTCATCACTCAATAATAAAAACATCTTCCAAAGACAGAATACTCATTGAGCATCTAGTAAGCAAAATGATTCAATGGGAGCCGTCCCTCCAAAATGAAATGAACTTTGCAGACCGACTTACTGGTTGTGACGGTTACATCGCTACAGGGAGTAATAATTCATCACGCTATTTTGAATATTACTTTAGCAAATATCCTCACCTCATTAGAAAGAATAAAACCTCAGCTGCTTTATTGACCGGCACAGAAACAAAGGAAGAGCTTGAGAAATTAGCAGAAGATGTTCATCTTTATTTTGGGCTGGGCTGTCGGAATGTAACCAAGATTTATGTTCCTGCTCAATATGATTTTATCCCCCTTTTAGAAGCATTCAAGAAATTTAGCTGGCTATCAGACAATCATAAGTTCAAGAATAACTACGATTACAACCTGGCACTTTACATTCTGAATAAGCAGTTTTACATGACCAACGGGACGACATTACTAATCGAGGACACCTCCCTATTTGCACCAGTCAGCCAATTGAACTACGAGTTTTACACAGATAAAAACACCCTGCTCAACAATCTTGCCAACCACCCTGATTTACAATGCCTGGTTGGAAATGATGAGCGACTGATTCCTTTTGGAAATAGTCAACTGCCTGCACTAACCGACTACGCAGATGGCAGCAACACCCTAGCATTTTTGAACAAAAAAATGTTAAACTGACATTTAGATTTGCAAGCAGGAACTGACAGTTTGTTATTTTGCGTTATAGGTATGGAATTTGTATTCGTACACTAAATAGTTTTACTATGAAATGGAAACAATTAGCGCTCGTTGTAGCAGTAAGTGCGGTATCGGCAATATCCAGCGTATGGATTTACCAAAAATTAGCCGGCCCCCGTTCATTTAACTTTACGCAGTCGGCAGACGGTAAAACCCCTGCCAACTATGCCGGTTTTTTTAATGCAGCTCCAGGAGCAGAGACGACTGACTTTACTAAAGCGGCACAAGCGGCCGTACCGGCTGTCGTTCACATCAAAACTAAAATTCCCGCAAAACGGATCACGAATCAACTGCCACGTAATCGTGGAGGCATGTTTGATGATTTTTTCGATCAGTTCTTTAATGCTCCTCAACTTCAACAAATACAGCCCGAACAAAGGGCGTCTGGAAGTGGCGTATTGATTAGTGATGACGGCTATATTATCACCAACAACCACGTGATCTCTGACGGAGGCACTGGCGTGGCTGATGAGATTACTGTTACACTTAATAATAAAAAATCATACAAAGCCCGTGTAATTGGAAAAGACCCTAGCAGTGATATTGCAGTGCTAAAAATTGATGGCACAGGTTTTCCTTATTTGGTGTATGGAAACTCAGACAATGTTAAGCTGGGTCAATGGGTGTTAGCGATTGGGTATCCGCTAACATTGGAGACTACCGTTACAGCCGGAATTGTCAGTGCCAAAGGCCGCTCCATTGGTGTCAATGGAAGACAAAGTCAAACCCCTATTGAATCATTCATTCAAACGGATGCGGCTGTGAATCAAGGCAACAGTGGTGGAGCTCTCATCACAACTGATGGGCAATTGATTGGTATTAATTCTGCCATCTATGCACCAACGGGAACCTATGCTGGTTACTCATTTGCAATTCCAATCAACCTCGCCAAAAAAATCGTAAATGATTTAATCAAATTCGGAGATGTTAAAAGACCCTATTTAGGCATTATGTCTGATAGCAAAAATATCAACTCAACGGATGGCGCATATGTAGGCACTGTTGCACCTGATGGCGCTGCTGCTGCTGCGGGTATTAAAAAAGGGGATGTTATCAAAAAAATTAACGACGTTCCAATTAGTTCTTGGAGTGAACTGCAAGGAACAGTTGCTTCGCTGAACGCAGGAGAAAAAGTTTCAATTCAATACCGCAGAGATGGAAAGGATTATACAGCTTCTGCAACACTTAAAGCAGATCAAGGCAACTACGGAGATATCGCAGCTGCTAGCCTGGGAGAGTTACTGGGTGCAGAACTGGAAAATGCCGATAAAAAAGTTACACAGCGAAATGATGCAGAAGGAGGTATCCGAGTAAAACGGATTAGCAAAGGAGGTCCGCTCAGCAGAACAAGAATGCAAGAAGATTTTATAATTACCAGTGTAAACGGAGTACCCGTTAACAACATTGAAGAATTGAGTAGAGCGATTGCCTCCACCCGAGGTGAAAGTCTAAACCTTGAAGGATTTTATGATGGATACGACGGTCTTTACCGCTACCCCGTAATGCTCACCCAAGAAGAGGAATAGTTTATAGAAGTTAGTTATAAAAAAGCCGGTTCAATTTGAGCCGGCTTTTTATTTCGAGTTATTCTATTTTTCATAGACAAGGTATTCCCAAGCCTGCATCTCAAATGGGCTACTTGCACCAAAATCATTAGCGGCACCGGAAAACACATTCGTAAATCTTCCGTTCACTTGAGCATCCTTAAGTTCGAAGTGTAGATCGTTTTGCGACGATAAGTTTAGTACTACGAGCACTTCACGCTCGCCATTTTTTCGTAAATAACAAAACACTTTATCATCGGCCGTTGTTTTAACACGATAGGTTACGGCTTGTGTATTCCCTGCCTCTAATGCCGGGTTTGTTTTTTTCAATCGGTTTAACGTCTTGTAAAGTCGAGTTAACAATTCAGCGTCAGGTCCTTTTTGAAAAAGATCTTTTTCAAAAAAGGCCATGCGTTTTCTATTTCCGATTTCTTGACCTGAATAAATCAAAGGAACTCCATCCCAAGTCATACTAAATACTGCGAGCGCTCTTGCCATATCACCGTATTTTTCATATTCAGTACCATTCCAGCTATTCTCATCATGATTTGTTGTAAACCAGGAACGAAGTGTGGAATCTCCTAATGCATCATAGCGTTGCAATACACTATTCAATGAATCAATAGACCAATTTTGTTGATAAAAATCTTTTGCCCGATGCATCCAGGTCCATGTGTAGCTCGCATCAAACACCTCTCCATATTCTGGCCTTTCCAATTCATCATATTCTCCAAACCAAAATAGCGGCTTAAGCTGATCCAGTTCCGCTCTTGCCTCTTTCCAAAAACCGAGCTCAACCCAAAAAGCCAAATCGCATCGAAATCCATCGATATCAAATTCATTTACCCAATACTTCATAGCGCTAATCATTGCCTTACGAAGTGAAGGGTTTGAATAATCTAATTCTATAATATCATCCATACCAGATGCAATTTTAAATGTGCCTGTGGTTGAATCCATCAAATAGTAATCTGGAAATTTTCTTGTCCATTTATGATCCCAACCCGTATGATTTGCAACCCAGTCTATGATGATTTTAAAACCCATTGCATGTGCCTGGCTTACCAAATTCTTAAAATCATCAATGCTGCCAAACTCAGGGTTAATGCCTGTATAATCCGAACAAGCATAATAGCTACCCAACGTCCCCTTTTTATTTTGTTGCGCGATGGGCGTCAAGGGCATAAACCAAAGTGTTTCTACCCCTAACTCTTTCAACCTTGGTAGCTCTAATAAAAAAGCATTAAAAGTGCCAGCAGGCGTATACTGTCTAAGGTTCACTTCATAAATGGTAGTTTGCCTGACCCAAGCGGGTGTTATAAAAGGTCCATTCATAGGGGTTGATTTTTCAGCATTAGCAGCCTCATTTCTTGGCATCAGTTTGCATGACTGTAATAAAACAAGGAAAGCCAAAGTGAGCAAGCGTATCTGCATACAAATTATTTGTAGCAAGATACAAAAAACCGAGCCCGTATCTTTGCCCCATGAAAAGCTTTGAAGTTCCTATTATTTACCGCAGTCCACTTATCACTGCTATTAAAAAGAAGCGGAAAGAGCAGGATCGTATGAAAAAAGACTTTTCACCCACTACCCTTGATTTTGGCCCGGTAAAAATTTCACTGGCAAGACATTTTGGATTTTGTTATGGGGTTGAAAATGCGATAGAAATTGCTTTTAAAACAATCGAGCAAAACCCAGAAAAACGGATTTTTTTATTGAGCGAAATGATCCATAATCCTCAGGTGAATCATGATCTGCAATCTCAGGGTATTCAATTTTTGCAAGACACATCGGGACGGCAACTTATTCCCTTTGAAGATTTGAACGCAGATGATATCGTACTGATTCCTGCATTTGGCACTACTCTTGAAATAGAAAAAAAACTAGCGGCTGTCGGAATTAAAACTGAGCCCTATAATACTACCTGCCCCTTTGTAGAAAAAGTATGGAACAGAAGTGAAGTAATTGCCAATAAAAACTATACTGTGATTATTCATGGAAAGCCTAGCCATGAAGAAACCAGAGCAACGTTTTCACATGCGGCTGCACACGGGCCTGCACTCGTAATAAAAGATATGGAGGAAGCGATAAAATTAGCTTCCTTTATAAACGAAAAAAAATCAAAAGAAGAATTCTATAGCCAATTTGCCAATCAATACTCTGCCGGATTTAATCCTCATGTTGACTTACAACGAATAGGAGTCGTCAATCAAACTACAATGCTTGCCAGTGATACCCAAGCAATTGCCGATTTTTTGAAAACTACCATTTTACGTAATTATCAGCAAGATGACGCTGTGGCTGACACCAGGGATACACTTTGCTATGCTACGCTGGATAATCAAACTGCTGTAAAAGGGCTATTAAATACAACTGCGGATCTTGCAATTGTTGTTGGCGGGTATAACTCATCCAACACTTCACATCTCGTAGAACTCTGTGAAGAAAAACTCCCAACTTACTACATCGAAAACGCGTCAAAAATCAACACAGCCAACGAAATTGTTCACTTTGATCTACACGAAAAGAAAGAGAAAACAACGACTGGGTTTTTCCCTTCCAAAGAGCCTCTTCATATTCTTTTAACGAGCGGGGCTTCTTGCCCAGATGCATTAGTGGAAGCTGTAATTGAAAAAATTATTGGATTCTTTCCAGGAGCTAGACCCATAGAATCGCAGCTTTCGCTTTATCAGGCATAAAGTAAACGATAATACTCCTCTGCCATCCGATTACTGTCAAATGTAAAGCGCACATCCTGCATTCCGTTTTTCATAACCTGACGCCACGTATCGTACTTGTCATAATACAGAGGCAGAATTTCATTTTCCAAAATGTCATAGATCTTATTCAGATCATACTCGTCCTGCTCATGTACTGCCATGGTATCATAATTAGCTTTGGGAACCACAAACCCATTATGACCATGATTAATGAACTCTGGAATCCATCCATCATCTGTTGAGAAATTTACCGCACCATTCATAGCCGCAGTCATTCCACTGGTGCCAGAGGCCTCACGAGGCACTCTTGGATTATTCAGCCAACAGTCAGCAGCCTGCTTCATTCGCTTTGAAAGGGTAAGTTCATATCCGATTAATACAGCCATATTTTTATGCTGCTTACTCAAATGAACAAGCTGATTAAATTCACTAATGGCAGGGTGATCCATTGGGTAGGGCTTACCCGCCCAAATCAATTGGACTGGATAGCGCTTATTCGACATCAATCGAGCAAATCTTTCTTCGTGCGTAGTGATTAACCCAGCACGTTTATAACCTGCAAACCTTCTGGCCCATACGATGGTGAACACATCCGGGTTAAATAATTTACCCGTTTGGTCTGCTACTATTTCAAATGCACGTTTCTTTAGATATTTTTTTCGGTCATCCATCCCATAATTATCGCCAGCCTCACTGAAACGATACAATTGTTTATCTGCCCAGTAACGCCAGTTTTGCGCATTTGTAATGGAAATAATTGGACATTTTCCATTGTGCTTTCCCCACATTTTTCTAGATACCTCTCCATGAAGCTGAGATACCCCATTGGAAAGATGTGAGAAACGTAATGCAGCAAGCGAATGATTGAAAAGATCTTCTTCACTTCCGTATAACTCTTTTACCTCCTCAACAGAAAGTCCACAGAAATAACTCATGCGATGACACAAATAAATGTCATGCTTCTCATTACCCGCTTCCTCTGGTGTGTGTGTAGTAAATACCAACCGCTTTCTTACTTCTTCGAGGTTACGATCAAATTTTCTATACAAATAAAATCCAGCTGAAATTGCATGGGCTTCATTCAAATGATATAATTCAGGTTGGAAACCTAATAGATCAATTAATTTAGCTCCCCCTACCCCTAATAAAATAAACTGCGCCACTTTAGTTGCCACATTCGCATCATAAAGTCGATGTGTGATGGTTTGCGATACGTAATCATTTTCTGGCAAGTCAGTACTTAATAGAAAGAGTGGAGCAGTTTTAAAGGTTTCAGGAGCTAAGTAAAGAGCCTTTACCCAAACAGGATGCTCGTGAATTGTTACTTGAAATTTTATACCGGTGTCTTGAAGAAAACTATATTCCTTTTCGTGCCAGGTAACATTTAGGGTTTGATCCTGGTTGCGAGCTTGATCATAATACCCGTATTTCCAGAGAATACCAATCCCAATCATGTTTTGCTGTAGTTCATACGCGCTGCGCAAATGGGATCCAGATAAAAATCCTAACCCTCCACTATAAATCTTTAGAGGTTGATGAACAGCAAACTCCATGGAGAAATAAGCCACTTTACGTCGAAAGCGATCTTGAATTTCATAGGGAACTTTAAAAGGCGCAAAACTCATAATGTGTCTTTTTTACACGAAGGTGCAAGTTAACCTTTCTTTTTAACTCGTGGTGATTTTTTACGCACAAAAGACCCATCAAAAAGACACCCGGTGTTACGACGCGAACCGCAGTTTTGTTCCTGCAAACGAACACCATTTGAAGTAAAGTAAAACTGTAGCACACAGGGGTCTCCTGCCTGTCGATACTCTGCGCGCGTGGGAGTATTCCAACTTGCTTCCCCTTTCAATTCCCCAATACAATTACCTTCTCTTTTTTCAAAATGTATAAAGAAAGTAATTCGATCGGGCTTGCGACCATCACGTATAGAAACCAAATTCATTTTCCCGTTGATATAATCCGCAGAATATTTTCGCAAAGCAGCAAGTGTATCTATTGGATTAATCAACTCAGTGAGCTTATCTTCCAATGCTTCTGTCATAATAAGCATGAATCGTCCTGCCGCCTCATTTAATACAAAAACTTCTTTTCCTTCACTTGAGCTTCCGTCGGCATTTTTTCGGAGTTGTATTTGCGAGAGCAAGTACTTTCTATCCATTACCAGCGACTGTTGAATGGATGATCTTGAAGAGGGTTTTAGTAGTGCAATTGCACTTCGAAAATTATTCTTTTGATCAAACGCTAGTATCCAAATCATCCGCTTTTCACCTGATGTTGCACGAATGAACACGTATTTTTCGGCATCGGGAACCTCTACTTTTCCAAGTGCATAAAAAACCGGCTTGCTCTTTTTTGCAAACTCCTTATCATAAATTGAATCTGGCACCAGCGCGCGGAGCACAGGAGCACTAATTCGCAGAGAATCTTCACCTTTCTTCTTGAATAGGGTGTCTGAAAAGATATGTGGTAATGAAAGGGGAGTAAAAAAAGCAATAAAATCTGCCGCAGGAACAGGCTGTTCTCCAGTCAAAACTATTTTCTTTTTTTCCTGGCAACTACTCAGAAACAAAAGCAGAACTAACAAAAGAGATTGCACCCGCATGTCCCAAGTTAATTCTTTCTGCTCACATGCCATAGGAGGAAGAATTCTCAGGCTTCATTTATGTAAATTTGTTTTTCAAATTGAGCCATGCAGTCACTCCAAGATTTTTTTTCAAACATAGGCCCCGTATGGTCTGCTTTAATTGCCACCACTTTTACGTGGCTAGTCACTGCGCTAGGAGCCTCTCTGGTTTTCTTTTTCAAAACCATGAACAGAGCCGCACTAGACCCCATGCTGGGATTCACAGGAGGCGTAATGGTTGCTGCAAGTTTTTGGTCACTGCTTAATCCTGCTATTGAAATGTCAGCGACACTATATCCAGGTTACGAATGGATGCCAGCAGCTGTTGGATTTATGGCAGGCGCTTTTTTTATTTTTATTCTGGACCGTTATATGCCTCATTTGCATATCAACTTTGGGGTTGAAGAAACAGAGGGAGTACAAACTAAACTAAACAGAACAACCCTATTAATTCTTGCCATTACCCTTCACAATATACCAGAGGGACTTGCAGTAGGCGTATTATTTGGAGCTGCTTCTTTGGGAATGGAAAACACTTCGTTAATCGGCGCGATTACATTAGCGATTGGAATTGGGATTCAAAATTTTCCGGAGGGCATCGCTGTCGCAATGCCCCTTCGAAGAAGTGGTGTTAGTCGAATGAAGAGTTTTTGGTATGGGCAACTTTCGGCCATTGTAGAACCAATTGCAGGTGTAATCGGCGCCTTTGCTGTAATCTATGTACAACCACTGCTTCCATTTGCCTTGGCATTTGCGGCAGGGGCCATGATTTTTGTGGTCATAGAAGAAGTAATTCCCGAAACACAAAGAGATCGATACACTGATCGCTCAGTACTTGCTTTTATATTTGGTTTTACAGTAATGATGATTCTAGATGTTTCATTGGGGTAAATCCGTAAATTTGGGACTCTTTTTTTTACCCTAAATTATTAGCATGTCAAAAAAGATTAAGGTTGCAAACCCGGTTGTCGAACTGGATGGAGATGAAATGACGCGTATCATTTGGAAATTCATTAAGGATAAATTGATCTTACCTTATCTCGAACTAGATATCAAATACTATGACCTTGGCATTGAGTACAGAGATCAAACCAATGATCAGGTTACCATTGATGCGGCCAATGCCATTAAGCAATATGGAGTAGGAATTAAATGTGCCACAATCACCCCCGATGAGGCAAGAGTAAAAGAGTTCTCACTTAGACAAATGTGGAAGAGCCCCAACGGAACAATTCGTAATATTTTAGATGGAACAGTTTTTCGTGAACCCATTGTAATCAGTAACGTTCCTCGTTTAGTTACCAATTGGACTGCCCCAATCATTGTAGGTCGTCATGCATTTGGCGATCAATATCGTGCTACTGACACTGTGATAAAAGGAAAGGGCAAATTAACGATGACGTTTACTCCTGAAGATGGTGGCACTCCCCAAACCTTTGAAGTGTATAATTACAAAGGAGATGGCGTTGCATTAACAATGTACAACACAGATGAAAGCATCACCGGTTTTGCACGCAGTTGTTTCAACATGGCGCTCAGCAAAAAATGGCCTCTCTATCTTTCTACAAAAAACACCATCTTAAAAAAATATGATGGTCGTTTTAAAGATATTTTTCAAGAGGTCTATGAAAAAGAATTTAAAACTGCCTTTGAACAAGCGGGTATCACCTATGAACATCGCTTGATTGATGACATGGTAGCCAGCGCCTTAAAATGGAATGGCAACTTTGTTTGGGCTTGTAAAAACTATGATGGAGATGTTCAAAGTGATACGGTGGCACAAGGATTTGGTTCACTTGGGCTAATGACTTCGGTGCTGATTACTCCTGATGGACAAACAATGGAAGCTGAGGCTGCGCATGGCACTGTTACGCGTCACTACCGCGATCATCAAGCGGGTAAACCAACTAGTACAAATCCCATTGCTAGTATTTTTGCTTGGACCAGAGGTCTTGCCTTTAGAGGTAAGCTCGATAACAATGTTGAACTGATCAACTTCTGTGAAAAATTAGAAAAGGTCTGTATTGAAACGGTTGAGTCAGGTAAGATGACGAAAGACCTGGCCGTTTGTATCCATGGCAACAAAGTAAAACATGGTGAGCATTACCTTTATACAGAAGAATTTTTAGAAGCAATCAATCAAAATCTCCAAGAAAAACTTGGCAACTAAAAAAAGAGACGGCTACATCAGTTGGGATGAATATTTCATGGGTATTGCCCTTTTATCCGCAAAGCGCAGCAAAGACCCTGGCACGCAAGTAGGCGCTTGCATAGTCAATCAACAAAATAAAATCGTTGGGGCTGGCTACAATGGATTCCCGATCGGTTGCCATGATGATAATCTACCCTGGGACAAAAAAGGGAATTTCTTAGATACTAAGTACCCCTACGTTTGTCATGCCGAATTAAATGCGATACTTAATAATATTGGAATGTCTTTACAAGGGTGTCGTATTTACACAGCCCTATTCCCATGCAACGAGTGTGCTAAAGCCATCATACAAGCAGGCATAACCGAAGTGGTGTACTTGTCTGATAAATACAATGGACAAGACAGTGCCATTGCTTCTCGTAAAATGCTTGAAATGGCAGGTGTACACTGCAGAAAAGTTAATTCTTCCTTTGAGTCCCTAACACTTTCCTTTTCAGAAAAAGATGTTTAACAAAAAGCCCCGCGTTTGCGGGGCTTTTGAATTATATCAGTGTAACTCAAATTACACACGGAAGTGCGCGAATGCTTTGTTTGCCTCAGCCATACGGTGTGTATCTTCTTTCTTTTTGAAAGCGGCACCTTCACCTTTACTTGCTGCAACAATCTCATTAGCCAGCTTATCAGCCATACTACGACCATTACGCTCACGGCTGTATCGGATCAGCCATTTCATACTTAATGAAATTCTGCGATCAGGACGAACCTCAGAAGGAATCTGGAATGTTGCACCACCGATACGACGGCTACGTACCTCAACAGAAGGAGCCACGTTGGCTAATGCTTTTTTCCAAACCTCATATCCATCTTCACTGGTTTGTTTTGCTACTTTTTCAAGCGCAGTATAAAATATGGTAAATGCACCACTCTTTTTACCCTGCCACATCAGGTTATTCACAAAACGTGTAACCAATTTGTCATTGAAGCGAGGGTCTGGTGCTAAGGGAAGTTTTTTTGCTTGTGCTTTACGCATAGGGATCTAATGTTAATGAGAGCTTATGTTACTTTTTAGCTTTTTCCTTTTTTGTTCCGTATTTAGAACGACTCTTTTTACGGTCTTTCACACCCGCAGTATCTAAAGAACCACGTACGATGTGATAACGTACACCTGGTAAGTCTTTAACACGACCACCACGGATTAACACAATAGAGTGCTCTTGTAGATTGTGCCCTTCTCCAGGAATGTATGCGATCACTTCCACTTTGTTCGTCAAACGAACTTTGGCAACCTTACGAAGTGCGGAGTTAGGCTTTTTAGGAGTTGTTGTATAAACCCTGGTGCAAACACCACGGCGCTGCGGACATTGATCAAGAGCCCTTGATTTACTTTTGGCTTTGATAATTTCACGTCCTTTTCTTACTAACTGTTGAATAGTAGGCATTCTAGACCCTTATTTTTGGGAGAGCAAAGGTAAAGGCAGGGTGTTGAATCACCAAAAAATGAGCTTTGTTTTTTGCACAGCACCCTAATTCCTCTCAGAATTGCAAAAAGCTGGTTTTCAACACTTAAAACCGAGGGCAAGAAAGGTAACGGATGGGTCTCCCGGATTTTCGGCCAGTATAGGAAATAGAAACCTCCAAACTACTGGTTTCGGGTACCACCTTAGCTAGATTACCAGTTGCCACATCGTAAGAAACACCCAATACCCATTGATTAAAGCCAAATCCAAGGTATGGTGCCACCGCGTCATTAAATCGGTAATTAACTCCAGCAACTAAATCAGTTGAAGAAGCAAACGGGGCACGAATAGAAATACCAGCCATTTGCTCCATAGCAGTGCCTTGCTTCATTATTAAAAATTGCGGGATCAACTGAATACGTTCATTCAAGGACCATTGGATTCCACCATGCACTACAAAGCGCATGGGAAGTGATTGAGCAATTGACTGCGTTATAAAAGGATCTTGTGGACGATTTAAATGAAAGGCCGCTACTCCGCCAAATAATTTAACAGGTCTTAATTCGCGGGCATCAGCATAAGAAATACCGGCCCCGATATCAAGATCACTGGAAGAAGTTCGTTGCAATTGATCGGCACTAGAAATAGAAGGGTCATACCCTGTGATTGCATTCCACTGATCCCCAAATTGAAATTTATTGGGATCAAATTTTCGTGCGAGTGCCCCTACTTGAATTCCAAAAGTAATTTGTTGATTATCGTCTTCGCCAAATCGCACCCCGCTATATGCAATGGATAAATAGCCATGCTGATAATGATATCCCCCCTCTCCTGCAGATTGATCTAAAAGATTAATTCCAAAGTTTAAGTTTTTGGGAGTAACAATATCTGCACTCATTCCTTTTGTGACATAGGGGGTCATCACCTGATTCCATTGTGTACGAAAAACAGCATTGGCTCTAAAATCGCCTTCGTTAACACCTGTCAAACCAGGATTGATCCCTAATGGATATGCATAAAATTGAGAGAAATGTGGATCGTTCTGCGCTCTTAAATGAAGCATACTCCCAATGAAAAAAATCAATATCGTACCTAAACGTCTCAATTAATGTATCAGATTTATAGCCCCTTTTTTTGTTACTACCGTTCCATCCTGCCTGGTCACTTTGAGTGTATAGGCGTACACACCAACAGGCTGTAATACGCCTTTGTGTTTTCCATCCCAACCCGTAGCTAGATCAGTTGATTGAAAAATCAATTGACCCCATTGATTGAAAATTCTGAAATCGATGGTGGCAATATAATTTCCATAAACTTTTATCACATCATTCTTTCCGTCATTATTTGGAGTGAACGCATTAGGTACAAATATTTCGCGGGTACTCAAGGTTGTGCCGCTAACTGGACCAGCATTCAAACTCGTTTCACATCCGTTTACACCCGTTGCTTTGACCAAAACAGTAACAGTAGTGTTGCCCGGCAAACCACTTACCGTATGTGTTAATCCCGTAGACCCTGAGCTAGGTGCCGAAAAACTACTTCCCCCATTTGTACTAATCAAATATCCAGTTGCTCCCGTTACTGCAGGCCACGAAAAAGTAAGTGAGGAAAAAGAAATTGCAGAAACAGTTACGACTGGCGTTGCTAAACGCGGAATCAAACTAACCTGTACAGGAGTTCTTGTAGTACTGATGCATCCTGCTGTGCTAAATCCCTCCACATACCAAGTTGAGGGTGCGGAAACTCCTATGAGCGTGAAACTATATCCAGTTGCCACAGGCGCACCTCCAGTTTGTGTAGGAAACCAACGATAGGTTATGGTAGCCGTGTTGACATTTTGAACTTGTAACGTTATATCTGCACCAGGACAAACTGTTGCATTAGTGATTTGAGCAGCGGCAGGAATGGGATCCACATTTAATTGCACAGCTGTGCGCGTATCACTTACACATCCTGCAGAACTAACTGCCTCCACATAATAGGTAGCAGCAGCAGTAACATTATTCACCGTGTAAAAGTTTCCTGTTTGCAATGATGTACCTCCTGTTGCAGCTGCATACCATAAATAAGTTAACGAAGGATTTGGATTTGTAACAGCAAGTGTAGCATTACTTCCACTACATACCGATACCGCATTAAGGAGAGGCGCAGCTGGTTTATTCTGTACTTGCACAGTAACCTGTGAAGCAGCGCTACATCCTAATGCATTAGTAGCAGTTACAATGTAGGTTGTAGTAGCGGTAGGAGTAACCGTTTGAGAGCTACCTGACAAATTACCCGGCGTCCATGTAAAATCTGTGAGCGCTCCTATACCAGCGGTTATCCCTAATTGAGAAGAGCTGCCTGTACAAACAGATGCAGGCGTTGCTGTTGCCGTAATCGTTGCATTATTATTCAAGGCAATGGTTCCATTAAAATTTCTAGTACAGCCTGCAGCATCTGTAATGGTACAGGTGTAATTACCTGGAGGAAGTGTAGAAGCAGTTGCACTAGTTTGAATGGGATTGGTATTCCAAGAATAAGTATATGGACCCGTAGAGCCTGTTACATTTAACGCAATGCTACCATTTGGACCATTACAATCAGAAGCGGTAATGGTTGGAGCAATGGTCTGCGTAAAAGCAATCCCAGATACACCCATGATTACTGCGTTTGGGAATGGGGCATTTGAACCGGTTGACACATTGCTAATCCTAATTTTTTGCAATGACTTAGAGCGATCCATACAACTCAATATAATTTCAACATAATAAAATCGCGGGTTATTGGAAGAAACTCCATCAGCCGTGTAAGGTCCGGTTGAAGTGCGTGTTACTCGACCAAAGCCTTGTGTCACAATATTAGTACCACCATTGAACCAATCGGACAACACATAATTGGATAGGTAAGGCGAAAAAGAACCATCCGAAAATCCGAATCCTATGTTAATGGTACTAGCTTGCTCTGCAGAAAATGCAAGCAATCTAATTTTTGCATAGGGCGCAGGGGTTGAGACAGTCAAATCAAACGTTTCATTCCGCTTGACAAAAAGCGCATTATTACCCGTGTAAGAAGCGAGTTGATACGTATCTCCACCGTTTACAATCGTTCCATTATCCGGTAATCCAGCAGTTATAGATGCAAAACTGGCAAATGCAACACTATACATAACCTTATTGGAAGATGCTAATGCGTCAATTTCCATTGTCGTAGTTGCTAGAGAACTTGGGCCCCCTTCAGCAATCACGTCTTGTGAAAATCCAGAAACCGGAATAGGAGTAAACTGCGCACTTGAGTCAGCATAAAAAAATAGTACAGCGCAACAAAAAAATAAAAAACGCTTCATGCAGTCGGTGTCTGGTAATCAACACCGAATATAATTAATCACCGCGAACTTAACTAACGGGAACCATCCAGCCGTGTGTATCTGGCATTCTGCCCTCTCGGATAGCCGCTAGGTTTTTCTTTAACGTAGGGGCCACTGTCCACTTGTCTGTATCAAAGCAGAGTGAATCCCCCTTATAACAAAGTTCCTTTATAAATGAAATTGTTGCCGCGGTACCCGTTCCAAATACTTCACGTAAGTTTCCGTCTTGATGTGCCTTAAGCACTTCATCCATTCCTAAATTGCGTTCTTCGACTTCTAAGCCCATTTCAGAAAGCAAGGTCATGACACTCATACGCGTGACGCCGCCTAAAATCGTACCTTCTTCTAAGCCAGGTGTAATAGCCTTATTACCGATAATGAAAAATACATTCATGGTACCACATTCCTGCACATATTTATGCTCAATGGGATCAGTCCATAAAACCTGATCAAAACCTTTCAATTTGGCTTGTGCAGTGGCGTACATAGCTCCCCCATAATTTCCGGCCGCTTTTGCATAACCTACTCCTCCTGACACTGCTCTTACATACGTTTCTTCGACCCATATTCTCATAGGCGCGCTATAATAGGGCCCTGTAGGACTTAAAATGATCATGAATTTATACGTATCAGAAGGACGCACTCCTATTAATTCGTCTGTTGAAAACATGAAAGGACGTATATACAACGAATGATCAGGGAAAGAAGGAATCCAATCCTGATCTAACTTAATCAATTGCATCATCCCATCCATAAATATCTCTGCAGGGACAGTTGGCATTTGCATTCTTTCAGCAGAGGCGTTAAAGCGTAAAAAATTATCGTACGGACGAAATATAAAAGGCTTGGAATGTTGGTCCTTGTAAGCTTTAATACCTTCAAAAATTGCTTGCCCATAATGTAAAGCAGCCAGAGAAGGTGAAAGTGACAAAGGAGCATACGGCTTGATCGAAATATTTGTCCATTGCCCATTGATAAAATCTGCCTCCAGCATATGATCCGAAAAGTACTTCCCGAAAGGAAGGTTCTCTAAATTCATACCCTTCAATTTACTGGTTGCAGTAGGCTCTATTGGAATTTCGATCGCTGCAGTCATAATTCACATATTTTTACGGGGCAAAGAAAGCAAAAAAAACTAACACTCATTCGTATATTTTAGCACATATATGTCCCTCAACCAAGTTAAACTTCCACCTGAACTTCTAGCACAGCTATACCACCGTGTGCTTGTGGAATTGCCGGGAGAGCCCTCTGAAAAAAATCAACCCATTGAGCAGTCCAATACTACTAAGATTAAATCCTTAGGAGGGCACAAAAAGAAAATCTGTATTGTTGTAGCAGAACAGGAGGGCGTTTTTTTAAAAGATGAACAATTAGCCTATCTCACGAGAATTTTAATGGCTTGCAAACTCACGTTGGAGGATGTCGCACTCATTAATATTCAAGAAGTTGCTCACCCCAACTACCAGCACCTGCAACAACAATATCCTTCAACTACTTGTATACTATTTGGACTCACTCCACAAAATCTTCAACTACCTGTGGATTTCCCTTTCTTTCAATTACAAAAAATTGAAGGCTGTACTTACCTCTTTGCACCCGCACTGGATTTGCTGGAGCCAAAAAAAGCAGATCGGGAAAAACTATGGCAGTCACTTAGAAAGCAATTCAATGTCTGAACAACCCCACCCGCTACTATTTGCCACAAACAATTTAAATAAAGCCTTGGAAGTAAATCACATCCTTGGCAATTCTTTTAAAGTGCTTTCATTAAAAGATGCCGGCATTGAAATTGATATCGCTGAACCACATGCTACGCTTGAGGCAAACGCAAGGGAAAAATCAATGACCATTTATATGCTCAAAAACATTGATTGCTTTAGCGAAGACACCGGACTGGAAGTAGAAGCGCTGGGCGGTGCTCCGGGAGTAAAAAGTGCAAGATTTGCAGGAGAGCCCTCCAACACAGAGGCAAATATTAAAAAGCTATTGGGCGAACTCCAAAACCAAGAAAACAGAAAGGCACAATTCAGAACAGTTATTTCACTAGTACAAAAGGGAGTAGAGAAACAATTTGAGGGAATTTGTAAAGGACATATTACACTACAACCCATTGGTGAAAATGGGTTTGGCTATGACCCGGTTTTTATTCCTGAAGGATCTACAAAGACGTTTGCAGAAATGAATACTGCAGAAAAAAATGAATACAGTCACCGACGAAAAGCAGTTGAAAAATTAGTTGACTACCTAAAAAAATGACCCCATGAGTTCGATTAAATCTCAATTTCCTGCTTCATTCAAATTTCAATGCCCCATTCCAATTCGCATCAACGACATTAACTATGGTGGACATGTTGGCAATGATCGAATTTTACTTTTTGCCCATGAGGCACGTATTCAATTTTTAAATCAACTGGGTTATTCAGAACTAGAATTAGGGGGCACCTCACTCTTATTGACACGTGCCACCATTGAGATAAGAAAAGAGCTTTTTTTTGGTGACATCCTTTGGGTTTCTGTAGCAGCCTTAAATTTTACGAGTAAAGGATTTGATTTAATCTACAAGATGGAGCGAGAAAAGCAGCATGAAAGAGAACTAGTAGCCGCTGCAATGACTAGTATGGTGTGTTATGACTATCAAAATAAAAAAATGGATATCCTTCCTCTGGAAGTTCAAGAGAAGTTATCGCATTAATTCCAAATCTCCCAACTTTCTTCCGCTTGTATTTGTAGCATTTCAGCCCCATTTTTTACACGAGCACCCCTTCGAATACCTTCTTTCATAAAAGCGGTTTCTGTTGGATTATAAACAAGATCATAAAAAACATGACTGGACCCAATTGCCTCATATGGAAGAGGGGGCAACTCCGTCAAATTCGGAAATGTGCCTAAAGGAGTTGTATTAATCACAATGTTATGCGCTTGCAGGTCAGCAGAAGTAAGTTGGCTATATGTTAGATCAACACCCGGTTTGTTATTTCGCCCCACTACAGAGTAGGGAATTCCATTTTTTTTCAATACAAAAAAAACAGCCTTTGCTGCCCCTCCCTGCCCCAATACCAATGCAGCTTGTTGCTTAGGTTGCAACAAGGGTAAAAATGATTTTTCAAATCCAACCCAATCTGTATTAAACCCCTCACACTTTCCATTGCTGATTCGAATACAATTACATGCATCTAACCCAGGTGGAATAGAGTGATTTGAAAGATAGCTTAATACCTGTTGCTTAAAAGGACTCGTTACATTGAGTCCTTTTAAATTTGGATATTTTTCTAATAAAGCAGGGAGCTCGTTAATAGACGAAAGTGGAAAAAGCTGGTATTGACAATCTACTATTCCCTCTTTCGCAAACTTTTGATTAAAGTAGTTAGCTGAAAAAGAATGCGTGAGCGGTTGGCCGATTAGACCAAATAATCTCATTAGGATTTATCATTTTTGTCCAGATAAAAGTGAAACGTATCTCCTCGTAATCCAATTCGCATTGCTTCCAATGGAATTACTTCAGTTGGGGCAATATTTCCAAGATTTGCATTGCATCCTAATAATTCGATAAAATAAAGTTGCTGTGCTTTTTGCGGAGCTTCCCAAATTATTCTCTCCCCCGGAATTTGTGTAAGAATCTCCTGTACTA
>Ga0214917_10003338_pt1 | contig 18611 bp, 22 predicted proteins | sample LL_1208_BB_MetaG_FD_177983 | JGI IMG/M metagenome (GOLD analysis project Ga0214917, IMG submission 177983) | Freshwater microbial communities from Lake Lanier, Atlanta, Georgia, United States - LL_1208_BB | ecosystem: Environmental > Aquatic > Freshwater > Lake | place: USA: Georgia | collected...
GCCCGACACGATGGCAATGATCAGGCCCACGAACGCGACTTCTACGTCACCGAGCATTGCGCCACCCACGCCGGTACAAAAAGCAATCAGAAATATTAATCCAATAAACATGATGGTCCCTCAATAGTGGGGCAGCTCACAACTGCCCCGATAAGATTAGATAACGTAGGCGGAGCGATCAGCACCATTGATCCAGCGCGGGGACTTGCCACGGCCAGACCATGTAGCACCGGATACCGGGTCACGGTACTTAGGTGGCACGGTGCGACGTTCTCCCTTCGTGGGCAGAGAACCCTTGCCGGGTTGGAGCTTGAGATCGCTAGCCGTGATCCCGTAACTGGCGATCATTGCTTTGCAAGCCTCGATAGCTTGCTTTTTCTCCTCTGCTTTCACTTGCTCTGCCTGAGCAAGAATCTCAGCGGCTTTTGCCTGTAGTTCTTCGTACAACATGGTCAACACTCCAAAGATGCCCCGAAAGGGGCGATGAATGGCCCTGCACGGGCCGGGAAATGCCCGGTAGGTGCTACCCTACACGGGCGGGTCAGAAATCGTTTGTAGGGCGTTCTACGCTGCCAGTTTGATAGGGATAACCTTGCGTGCCACTGCGTCTGCTTTCTTGGCGCGAGTACCGTGCGCGAGAAAACCGACGATCACTTTACGATTAGCACGCTGGCATAGTCCGCACGTCATGCACGTCACGTCGTCACGAGTCTGCGCGGGGCAGACAACGATCGGCCTACCTTGTGGCGTAGTAGTACGCTCAGGCGTGTCAAGTGGCACGACGACGGCTACTGGCAACCCGGTTTCCGCAAGCTTGTCTGCGTGGCCAGCGTCATCGGCAGAAAGGTTAACCGTAAACCCACGCTCAGTAGCAAACCGTGCGAATTTGATGGCGCGCGCAGAATGCTTGTGCGTGTAGGTGAACCCACGTTTGCCGCGGTTAGCGTGCACAAGCTTGGAGATAGCAGCACCGTCGATTTCCTCTCCGACGCCAGGTAGGTCACCCGCCACGTTAAAGCGCCACAAGGTATTTGCTTTCAGGCGGAAAACCTTGCTCGCGAGCTCGTCGATGTTGACGCCACGCTGCGGAACCTTGTCCCACGTCATGCGGGTATGGAAGCCGGCGTCTGCGTAACAACTATCACGCTGCCCGCACGACGGCGGACAAGTGTCGCGCTCAGAATAGGTTACCGGTATCGGTCCGGTTTTGACGTTAGCAGACTTGGCAACGAAGTGTACTCTCATGCTGTTAACCCCTAGATTGATTAGATTTGATGACTGTCTACATTTGAGACAGTAAGAACATAATGTCAGACAGGTTTTTACTTGTCAACCGATAATGCTTTTTTTTTACTAGGTACTTTCCCTAATGTACAGATATACAGTACCCACTGTACCTACCGTACCTACCGTACCTACTGTATATATAGTATAGGTAGAATGATCCTATCTGTACTGCAGCACAGCTCTGCAGGGGTAGATGAAGGTTGATGCCACTTTCCTCCCACTTACAGTACTGGTTTCCCCCTCTTTCCTGGTTCTTCCCCCACTTTGGTCTGGTTCTTCCCCCTAATCTGTTAAACCTCTCCCACTTCACCATCGATTACGCTGTAGAGCTGTAGCACTGATCAGGATCTGGACGGGTCACCAACCCGAACACGTGCTACCATCCGCGCACAGCAGCAGGCCCAGGCGATGGGTCATGACCTCCGTGTAGGCGTGCACCCAACGCTTCTCCCCCCCAAGAAAAAAACGGGTTGGATCTATGTTTAATCTAGCGCAGTTCTATAAATTCTGTAGTGAGTTAAAGATTGAGACCAAAGAAAAAGGTCTACAAAAAATGGATAAACTATTAGGTACTCAGACATATATTATGGATGAGATATCTAAAGGTTTACAGGATGACATTCATTTCTTTGTGATATTGAAGGGTAGACAGTTAGGTATTACTACTATCTCTTTGGCATTGGATCTGTATTGGCATTTTGTACATCCTGGATTACAGGGTACATTGACGACAGACACAGAAGAGAACAGGGATATGTTTAGGAGTACCTTGTCTATGTACATAGATGGTCTCCCAAGAGAATATAAAATTCCTATGATTGCTCATAATAGGAATCATCTATCTCTCAAGAACAGGTCAAGACTGTTTTACCAAGTTGCTGGGTTGCGCTCTAAGGGGTCTCTGGGGCGCGGTAAGGCCATAACGTACCTGCATGGTACTGAGACATCCAGTTGGGGTGATGAGGAGGGCCTAGCGTCTCTCTTGGCTTCTCTTGCCGAGACCAACCCGCAGCGGTTGTACTTGTTCGAGAGCACTGCTCGTGGGTTCAATATGTTCCACGATATGTATGTGACCGCTAAAAAGGCTAGAACTCAGAGGGCTATCTTCTGTGGCTGGTGGCGTAATGAGTTATATTCCGTGCCTGCAGACTCTGCGGTCTATAAAGTTTATTGGGATGGCAAATTAACTGGGGAAGAAAAAGAGTGGGTGAAGGACATCAAGAAGTTGTACGGTGTGGAGATCAACAGCAGGCAGATGGCGTGGTGGAGATGGAAGTTGCACGAGGGGATCAAGGACGATGCGCTGATGTACCAGGAGTTTCCTCCCACGGAAGACTACGCATTCGTGATGACTGGTACGAGCTTCTTCTCAAATGCCCGGTGTACTGATGCTGCCAAAGCTTCTAAGTCTTTAACGCCGGAGTGTTTCCGTTATGCTTTTGGGGCGTTGTTCCAAGACACGGACGTTCTGCGCTCTACTGAGAAACTTGGCACGCTCAAGGTTTGGGAGCAGCCGGTAGATTCTGCCTACTACGTCATCGGTGCAGACCCTGCTTATGGGTCATCCGATTGGGCAGACCGTTTCTCTATCCAAGTTTTCCGTGTTTACGCAGATGGTCTAGAGCAGGTGGCAGAGTTTGCCACTAGCGAGATGAACACTTACCAGTTTGCGTGGGTTATTGCCCACCTTGCCGGTGCGTACAAGAACTCCACGCTTAACCTAGAAGTGAACGGGCCGGGTCAGGCGGTCATCAACGAGTTGCGTAACCTCAAGAGGATGGCGTCTGCTCAGTCTGGTGGGGCTGGCAAGAACTTGCTAGACGTATTGGGTTCTATGTCCAACTACATCTGGCGTCGCAACGATACAATGGGTGGGCTTTCTAACTCCATAGGTTTCTTGACGACTAGCCAGACAAAGGAGAGGATGCTCACCTACATGAAAGACTACTTCGAGCGTGGTCTCATGGACATCAAATCTATGGACCTTCTTGACGAGATGAAGGGCATCGTCCGAGAAGGTGGGTTTATTGGTGCGCCCGGTCGAGGCAAAGATGACCGTGTTATTGCGGCAGCGTTGGCAACCGTCGCGTGGGCAGAGCAAGTACAGCCCCGACTCATTGCGATGCGACATACAAGAAAAGTTTCCCACGACGAGGAAGTCTCTACTCCTGAGCAACTCGCAGGTGGTCGCAACGTATCAACCTACCTCAAACGGATTGGGCTATATGGCGACCCCGGCACGACACACTGACCTCACCATCGTTGCTATATACGGGCATAACGACGGCTCTAGCGCGATTCCCAGCCTCGTACACAGCCTGCGGGAACTACCCGGTAGCAAAGGTCTGCTGATCTCGCCGGATCGCCCTGCGACCCTGCCAGACCACATAGCGTGGAAGCAAACTGCACCGCTGGACTACTACCAGTATTCCATCTTCTGTATGTACGCCCTGCAGCATTACATCGAGACTGAATACTGCCTGGTTGTCCAAGACGATGGCTGGGTTCTCAACGGTGCAAACTTCACGGATGTCTACTACGAGTACGACTATGTGGGCGCTCCTACCCATATGGGTATAAAGGGCGAGCAAGCGTTCTTTAACTTCACCTGGCAGACAGAGACAGATGTGACCGTTGTGCAGAACGGCGGGTTCTCTCTGCGTAGCCGCAAGTTCTTGCAGGCTCCTAGCAAGCACGGCATCTTGCACAAACTCTTTAACGTCCAGCCGTTTATCAACGAGGATGTACAGCTCTCAGGGCTGTTGCGCCCCCAGTTGGAGAACGTGGGCGTGAGATATGCCCCTGACCACATTGCCAAACAATTCTCGGTGGAGTACCTGGGGCCGGGTTTCCACGATGACCTAGAGTTTGATACCCTTGTCGGGCATCACGCTACGTCCAGAAAGTTGGTCGGCCACAAGCACATTGCCTGCACTCTTTCACCTGAGCTTGTCCAGAAAGTCTACGGCGAGATAGAGTTCTTTATGTTCCTGAGCCGCATCGGATACAGAATTGAACACCGTAATTCCTAAACACGAACTGAAAATGTTGATGAGAAGGTTCATCAACGACCAGTCTCGTGGCATCTCGCTGGAGAAGTTTGCCGAATTGTGCGGTATGAAAAAGAGAACATTTGCAGACGTTTTTGTATACGAGAACACTAAACTCACAGAGCAGGTTCAGCGTCGCGTATCCTCCGCCTACCAACACTGGCGCGACGGCAACGTCAGGATCATGAAGCGTCCTGACAAGACCCAATACGTTGACTATCGTAAGACACCGCAACCCGTTATCATTCCACACATGGGGATTACTCACACACCAGACGGATTTAAATTATCTATTGGGCCACGCAATCGTCACGACTATTCTTATTCCACTCTGGATGACATCTTATGAGCGTTCTACACGACTACCTCTGTTCCGCACACGGCTTGTTTGAATCCTACGAACCCGTCTGCCCTATCAAATTCTGCACCGCAGAACTCAACATGGTTTTCCTAAAGCCGGTGTCTCTCAAGTCTGACAAGACTAAACACGCCGACAATACCCTGCGTAACCTCGCGCAAGACTTCAACATGACCGACATTAGGTCTGTCCGTGAAGGCGAGTCCCAAGCCGGGATGCACCACCACCAGATTCCGGTGGAGCAGAAGAAAGAACCCCGCCCAGGCGACGCTGCAATTTGGGGCGGCGGGTTTCAGAACATCAACCTAGAAGCTGCTATGGCCGGACGAGTTGCCAAGCCCGTGCGTGACGAGCCAATCTCGATGAACCCGCACGAGACAGGCCGTCTGGTTGGCCCGAAAGCGGCAAGCTATATGTCTGACCACGAAAACCTAAGCATACCCACATGAGAATTCCTAGCTCACCTCTAGATCGAGAACTATTCTTTCTCGACGTCATTGAGAAGTGTTCCGTCTCCATGCCGGATCGGCGCACTGACTACGGTGGGCTACGTTCTTGGTATCTCTTCGGTAACGGGCCGGACGAAGCGCCGGCTCTCTATAACAAAATCTTTCCGCATATAGATCAGCTATCTTCTTTTCTCTACTCTGCCGAGACCACGCGGTTCTCTATTGATCTCGGTGCAGACGTAGCAGAGGAAGAACAAGCCAAGCTGCCGGTTCTAACCCGCGCACTCAACGACGAGTGGCTTAACAGCAACGCTGACCAAGTGTTTTCCTCCGCCGTGTCGTGGGCGCTGGCCTACAACACGACGTTTATCAAACTCGTTTACCGCAACGGCATCAATCCGTACCTGGTCGAGCCAGCTACGATTGGCGTGCTGCGCGAGGATGTGCCGTACACGGACCGCCAAGAGGCGCTGATCCAGACGTACTACATCACCAAGTCTGAGTTGTACAACCGGCTCTACAGCCACCCTAGACGGGAAGAGCTGGTCAACCGCGTGACCTATGCCCAGCACGACCGCACGGAAGTGGCTAACGGCGTGCAGCGCATCATTATGAGCCAGACGGACCCGACTCTGTACGGCAACGTCAACCTCGATCTGTCTGGCGGCAATCGCTACAAAGCCCAAGTCTCCGAGCCAACCGTGCAGATGACGGAACTCTGGCTGTGGAACGATGACACCAACGACTACCAGGTTGTCACCAAGGCAGACCCTGATATCATCATCTACGACAGGCCGGGTGAAACAGTTTTCCTAAAAGGGGAGCTGCCTTTTGTGCAGGTTTGCCCCTTACCCTTGTACGACTACTTCTGGGGTCAGTCAGAAGTGTCGCGTCTGATCTATCTCCAGCAGATGCGTAACAAGCGCATGACGGAGATTCTTGACTTGCTATCCAAGCAGGTGAACCCACCGTCTGCCCTCATTGGCTTTACGGGGATCCTAGATGAGAAGAACTTCGCTCTTAACCGCGCTGGAGGAATTCTCTCTACCGATATGCCAAATGCGAAAGTTGAGAAACTTGCACCTCAACTCCCGCCCGACTTGTTCCGTGAGATCCAAGAGATTGATGCAATGTTTGAAGAAGCATCTGGCATCGTCTCCGTCTTGCAAGGCCGGGGCGAATCAGGGGTAAGATCTAGCGGTCACGCTTCGCAACTTGCCCGTCTGGGGTCATCCAGAGCCAAGAAACGGGCGTTAGTAATCGAAGATGCGCTGGAAAAGATGGCTACGCTGTATCTCAAGCTGATGCAGTGCTATTCCGACACGCATTACACCGACATCAAGGGCAATCGGTTCATTGCAGAGCAATTGCCCAAGAATTACGCCGTAAAAGTGGACGCACACTCCAATTCTCCAATCTTTATGGAGGATACGAGGCAGTTGGCGTTCAATCTTCTCAAAGCAGGTGCAATTGACAAGGAATCCTTGCTAGACTTGCTGGAACCGCCAATGAAACAGCAGTTGAAAGAGCGCCTTAAGAAGATGGAGGCCGCTCAAGCCCAGCAAGCCGCTATGCAACCTCCTAAGGAGAAGTAATGGCAATGCAAAACACCACCCGCACGGGTGATCAGCCAAGAATTACGACAAAGACATTGGACAAACCTACAACTCCAACCTTGACGTATCGCACACAGACGAATAGGATGGGAAATGCAGGAAATTCATCCCGCATGACTCGGGACTACACCCGAAAGTGAGGTTTCAATGTATCGCACCAGCAAACGCGGTCGTAAAACCCGCCGTTAATTGAGTTTGATGGGTATGGCTGCTTGCCCTTACAAGTGGCCCTCTTTACTTGGAGTATGCCATGCGCCGTGGTCGTAAAGCTCGTCGGAAGTAATCCGACCGTAACAGGTTTCTGAACCGGCCTGCGGGAGGTGGGCGATGAGCCTCCCACTTGACTTTTTTTACGTTTGAAGATACAAGGTCGCACATGAGCGTACCGTCAGAGAAATTAATGGAGTTGATGAAAGGCGACCGCAGTGCCGGTGCGCCTGCGCCAACTCCTGTCGGGCCTTCCACGCCGGAATCCCCGCCAATGGCTTCGCCAATGTCTACGCCTGAAAAACAACAGGGTACGCGCGAAGCTGCAATGATCAACGTATCAATTGCGCTAGACCTTCTTGACCAATCGCTTCCCGCTTTGGGAGCAGAGTCTGAAGAGGGTAAAGCAATTCTTGAGGCATCTCGTAAGCTGGGCGGATTGCTGGGTGGCAAGCGCAACCAGACTGGAGAGTTGCAGCAATCAGAAATTCTGCAAATGTTGCAGACGCTTCCTAAGGCCGGTGGCATGACGCCGGAGTCGAAAGCTATTCAGTCAGCCCCGCCGCCGGGAATGACGCCACCTGGCGCTGGCGCGCCTAAACCTCCTCAAATGGGATAAGACATGGATCTTTTTAAACCAAGGGGTGCTGCGTCTCCCCGTAATCCGACGACGGACAAACAAGAGCATGGGCCGATTGTCAATCAGCCTCGTTTCGCTCACCTCGGTGGCCTCAAGGGTCCTGGCGTGATGAGCAAGAATCGTATGCAGGTTCACAAGCCTGCTGACGGCAAGAAAGTAATCTAAGGACAAGGTAGAGGGCAACCATGTCTTTGGAAAATCTTTCTTCTGACGCACGCGACGAACTCGCCGCGCTTGCACAACAATTGGCCGAGAACCCGTCTACCCGCAAGGATTTCCTGCGGATGACGAAGAAGGTCAAGCCTGATCTTCCTATTCCAGAACTGGAAATTGAAGATCGCACTACCCAAGTTCTGACTGCCGCCGAGCAGCGCGTGCAGGCTCTGGAAAACAAACTCCGTGAAAAAGAGGCTGTTGAAGAGCTGACCAAGCGCCGCGAACGACTCAAGCAAAAAGGTCTTGCAGGCTCGGACGACGAGGTCAAAGAGGTAGAAAAGATTATGCTTGAGCGCGGTATCACTAACCATGAGACCGCCGCTGAGTATCACCAGTGGATGAAGCAGTCTGCTACGCCCACTCCTTCTGGGTACAATCCACAAATTATTCAGAAATTTGATCTGGGTAAATACTGGAAGAACCCAATCAACGCAGCAAGAAACGAAGCTGTCTCCGCATTAAACGATCTGCGTAGACTGAATCGTCCTATTGGTTTGTAATGAAAGTTCATCTAAACATCCTTGATGGGTTGATGGACAATCCGTTTAACGGGGATTATCCCCAACTTTCCATTAAGGAGGCGTTATGCCTATAGGCGGTGGGATCCTGCCAGCCACTGGGTCAACTCAATATACAGAGTTAACCTATGTGACTCGTAGGGCGTTTATTCCAAAATTAGTTGTACAACTTTACAACTCGACTCCTCTCATGGCCGCGCTGATTGCCAACAGTCAGCAAGCCAGCGGCGGTGTTTCCTCGGTAACCGTGCCTGTTCAGGGCGCTCAGTTTGTTAACGCTCAGTGGTCGGACTACAGCGGCTCGTTCGCGCAGCCGTCTGTCCAGCAGGGCGCGTACAACGCTGAGTTCAACCTCAAGCTGATGATCTCGCCTGTTCCGTTCCTCGGGATGGAAGGTGCAGTTCAGCAAGACGCTGCCATCATCCCGCTGATTGAAGCGCGGATGAATGACACGACGAACGTGATGTTGGATGCAATGGCAACTGCCTTGTACAACAACACCACAAACACTCAGCAGTTCATTGGACTGCCTGCCGCAATTGACGACGGTACGAATGCCCAGACCTACGGCAACATCAACCGTACGACTTACACCTGGTGGAAGTCTAAAGTCTACAACGCAGGTAACGTCAACCCAACCCGTCAAAACGTCCTGCAGTACATCTCTGGTACTGTGAAGAACGGCGCTGAAGTGCCTTCGTTTGGCGTTTGCGGCTTTGGTACTTGGACGCTGCTGGCTCAAGACTTCGTCGGTCAAGAGCAGTATGTGATCACCCCGGGATCGGGATTCGATGGCGACAACAACGGCCCACAGGCAGCGTTCCGCGCCCTGATGGTTGCTGGTGTGCCGATCTACCCAGATCCTTACTGCCCAGAAGGCACGCTCTACTTCATTAACACCAACTACCTGTCGTTGTACATCCACGATCAGGGTTCGTTCGTGTTTACCGGGTTTGAGTCAACCCTTCCTAACTGGCAGATCGGTTATGTCGGCGCAGTGCTGATGATTGCCGAGTTGGTCAATACCAAGCCCAAGTCTATGACTCGGGTTGGTTCCTACAACTCTCTGTCGCTGTAAGGAGTAAGTCATGGCTTTAGCCCTTAACAAAATCCTTATTGCCGGTGCTAACACCAACACGGCCGGTGCGTACTTCACCACGACGACGATGATTGCTCCGGCCACTGTGGCCGGTAACGTCATCCCTGCTGGTGCATACCTGATGTTCCCGGTTGCGGGTACGACGGTGTATGCCAACAACGGTACTGCTCTGTCGCTCCTGTTGGCTAACAACACTGGTGGTTTCATCGTCTCTGACGGTGTTAACGTGTTTGCTAACTCTGCTGTTGCTGCCAACACGGTTACGTTGTTGACGGTTAACGGTGGCGTGGCTGTAAGCTCGACTTACACCAGCTAAGGAGTAGGCATGGCAAATCCAAATGCAGTCAGCTCAAACACCCCAGACTTTTTCGGTAGCTATGCTGTCGGTCGGGTAACTGGGGTTTCGTTGGCGACGGTTGGAAATGCTGTGGCGGCAATTCCTCTTCTCCAGGGCGGTCTGACAAACTCAGGTGCGCTTGCTGGATCTGGGGAAGTGATCGTTCGTCGGGTTACTGTTCAGAACCCCAACGCAAGTGCTGTTTTTGCTAACGTGAGCATCACGACTAGCAATGATGGCAATGCTAGCAATGCAGTTGTTTCGACTGCTTCGTTGGCAAACTTGTCGGCTGTGAACAGGTTTCAAGACTTGACGGTTGCCAGCCCTTACGCATTGACGACTACCGTTAACGGCGCTAATACGTCGGTTCTGTATGTCAATGTCTCCAACGCAGCATCTGCTTTGGTTGACATTCGAGTTTACGGTGACGTTGTTAGTTTTTAATGGATGTATTTGTCACAAATTGTACAGACACCGGCTTAGTTGATCGCTTCGCCGGTGTTGACTACAAGTTCCCAGTAAATGTTCCTGTTCAAGTTCCGGTAGAGGTTGCTGAACACATTTTCGGGTACGGTGACGAGAACAAGTTGCCATATTTGGTCCGTTTGAACTTTACCAAAGATTCTACGGACGTTGGACAAGCTCTTGAAAGGCTGGCTAGGTTCAAAATATCTAGGTCAGCCGCGCAGGACCGCAAGCCCTCTGCGGTAGGCGTAGTACCCCTGCCCGTCAAGAAAGCAGGGGCGGGGGGAACGGTCTCTTGAGGGTGTAGAATGGCGGGACTATGGCAACCCTTAACTCGTACATCACCGAATGCAGAAGGCTTCTCCATGACGCAAATGGAAACTTCTGGTCTAACGAAGAACTCACGGACTACATCAACGATGCCCGTGAACGAGTGGTACGAGATACTGGGTGCTTGCGAACCCTCCAGATTTCCGCTACACCACTGGCTCCAGACGGAACGGCGGCAACCATCTGGTCTGCTGGCCTTGCTGTCTCGACTGGTCAGTACATCTTCTCAAACATCTTTATCTACCAGGTAACGGCAGGCGGAACTCTCGGCACAACTGCCCCTCCCTACCCCGCATCTGGTACTAATTTCCCGCCGTCCACGCCGTTTACCAACGGCACAGCGACGTTGCAGTATGCTCAGAACGCTGAAGTTATACCGTTTGCGGCGCTGCCTAACGGCACGCAGACTCTGGATGTGCTTAACGTAACGATTTACTGGGGTAACTCCCGTATTCCGTTGCGTTACCTGCCGTGGACAAACTTCAATTCTCAATTGAGATACTGGCAGAACTACGTCGGTAGGCCGGTGTGCTTCTCAACGTATGGTCAGCAGCAGTTGTACATCTCTCCTGTACCGGATCAGTCCTACAGCATGGAGGTTGACACTGTAATTCTGCCGCTGCCGCTTCTGCTGACGAACGCAGGGGCTGCAGACCCAATTATTGACCCGTACACAACCCCTGTGGCGTTCTACGCTTGCTACAAAGCCAAGTACAAGGAGCAGTCTTACGGGGAAGCAGAGATCTTCCGCCAAGAATACTTGCGTCACACCCAGGCTGTACTAGCTTCCACGTTCACACGCAGGATTCCAGACCCCTACAGTAGTCCGTACTAAGATGGCCTCACAAGAACAGAAAAAGTCATACGCTGTTCTCAAGAGGTTTAAGGGCATAAACACCAAAGCCCAAAGGACTGCTATTGAGGAAGATGAGTTTTCATGGTTTGAGAATGCTATGCCTATCGGCAATGCAAACATCAAGATTACCCCTGCACCGTCTCCTGTCCTCACCAGCTCTAACACTGCGGTCACGTTTGCCAACAATGTGACCTACTTGACCTCTACCAACCTTGGTCAGACCGATTACATCGTAGGGTTTGAGGACGATGGCAAGGCTGAGTATTACCGTTTTGCCAACGAAAACGTAAATTCTATTGTAGGCAATGTGGCGTCTAGCGCCACGTTCAGCAACGCCAGCGTCTCTGCCGCGCAGTGGAAGAACGAACGCCTGATTATTGGCGATCCTAACAAAGGATTGTTTAGTTGGGACGGCAACAGCGTAGTGTCGATAGGGTCTGTGGGCGTTTTGACCGTCACAGACCCGGGTAGTGGTTATTCTTCCGCACCAAACGTGCTGATTAGTGCGCCTAACGACGCTAATGGGGTGCAAGCCACGGCTACGGCCACGATTGTGACGGGATCTGGGGGCATCAGATCCATCTACGTTACGTCTGGAGGCTCTGGATATGGCGCAGTGCCCAATGTCACGATTGGAGCGCCCAATTTACCCGGCGGCACGCAGGCAACTGCGGTTGCCAGCATCAGTGGCGGGGCGGTTGTAGCGATCACCGTTGTTGAATCCGGGTCTGGATACACCACTACACCTAGTGTTACCTTTTCTAGCGGCTCTGCTACCGCCAATGCTGTCATTTCCACCGGCGGCGTCAAGAGCGTGTCGCTCACCAACGCTGGCACTGGCTACACAAGCCCTCCTACTGTCACGTTCTCGGGCGGAGGAGGCTCTGGAGCCAACGCTGTAGCGCAGATTGCTACGTTCAAAACCGGCACTGTATCCGTGCTGGTGAGCAGCGGAGGTTCTGGCTATACCTCTGCCCCTACCGTGACCATCACAGGGGCAAATACGACGCCTGCGACGGCCACAGCGGTGGTTCTGGGGAACACGGTGTCATCGATTGTGATGACAAACCCTGGAGCTGGCTACAGCACGGCCAACGTAGTGATTTCCGGTGGTGGGGCAAACACAAATGCTACCGCTACCGTGGTGGTCAACACAGAACAGATCGTTGACGTTGCCACGTTCTCAGGGCGTGTGTGGGTGGCGGCAGGCAGGACGGTCTACTACTCTGCTGCTGATTCGTACAGCGACTTTACAAGCGTGTCTGCGGGGTCTTTTACCATCACAGACTCTACGCTGCACAACAACATCCGTGCGCTGTTCTCTGCGAACAACTTTTTGTACATTTTTGGAGACGACTCTATCAACGTCTTTAGTGACGTTAGGGTTGACAGCAACGGTAACACGCTTTTTACGAACACCAACGTCTCTGCAAGCGTCGGCAGCAAGAGAATTTACGCCATTTACCCGTTTTTCCGGGCCGTTCTCTTCATGAACGACTACGGGATCTACTCTCTGGTTGGTTCTACCACCAGCAAGCTGTCAGACCCGCTAGACGGCATCTTTCCGTTGATTGATTTCACCAAGCCCGTGTCTGGTGGGCAAGTTCTGCTCAACAACATCTTGTGTGCTGCGTTCTCGTTCACCTACAAAGACCCGATAAACGGACCACGGCAGATCCAAGCGGTGTTCTTTGAGAAGAAGTGGTTCCTAACTTCACAAGGCACGCTTGACTACGTTACGTCTGTTCCTGTTTCTGGCTTGATCAACTTGTACGGGGTAGGAAACAAGAATCTGTACCAGTTGTACGGCAATTTGACGGCAAACATTGCCAGCACAATCCAGACTGCGCTGATGCCTATGGGCGATGCTATCCGCACTAAGCAGGCGTTGAAACTTGGGATCGAGGCTACGCTGCAGTATGGTGCAACTTTAAATGTAACGATTGATTCTGAGTCTAATTTCAGTCCGCCGTATGCGTTGACCAACCAAGTCAACTGGACAAACCAAGCATACGCAATTATTCCTTGGACAAACGCATCAAATGCCGTAGTCACTTGGGTTAACACGACTGGGTACGCTCTGTACAAGACAGACGCACAGCAGTATGGCAAGTATCTTGGTTTGACGGTGACTAGTAACAACGCAGCGTTTACAATTAACGCATTCGAGTTTGAACACGAATTGAGAGTGAGGTTCTAAGATGCCGGTTCCCTACGCTTTTGCCAACGCAGCGGTTTCTTTGCCGCTGTCTCAGTTGGATGCCAACTTCAATACACCAATCATTCTTGGGAACACGGCTGTCCAGCTCGGCAACACGGTCACGGCGCTCAACAACCTCACGCTTGGCAACGTAACCATCACGACCAACCCTGCTGCGCCTATCACGGCCAACGGCGGTGGCACTGGACTTACTTCTCCGGGTACGGTTGGCAACGTGTTGACTAGCACTGGAACTGCGTGGGTAAGCAGCGCTGTTCCTGGTGGCGGCAACGGAGCGCCTGTCTCTGCTTCATACGTCCTTGTGTCTTCTGACGCAAATTTGACGTCTGGAAGGGTTCTTACCGCCGGTGCAAACGTAACAATCACGGACAACGGCCCTGGTAATACGGTTGTTATTAACTCTTCTGGGGGCGGGGGCGGCGGAAGTGGGTTGACGTTGATAGCAACCCTAACTCCAACAAACGGTACGAGTTCAATTTCTTCAACAGGATTGTCTTCTTACAAATCTATTGTAGTACTGGTAGATAACATTACTTTGTCGGGAGGCGCCGCTTTAAGTTTTGCTATAAGTTCTAACAATGGTTCAACTTACTCTAATCCTGTAACAGTGTTTACAAACAATAACAATTCAACCCCGAAAGGGTTTTTGCAAATTTATAATACAGCAAGTTCTTCAACAAACAAAGTTGGTTTTTTTATATCATTTTTTCAATCAGGCAACTTTGCAATTACAGACGTTACTGGGATTGTTAATGCCGTACAAATTGCTGTTTATGTAGGGCAAACTTTTACTGGAACTGGAAATATTTATTTATACGGGATGAACTAACATGACACGACCACTAGTTCAAATCCACAATGCTGAGACTGGCGAAGACATTGTTCGTGAGATGAACGATGCAGAGTTTGCTGTTTGGCAAGCGGGTCAAGCCGACCGTGATGCGGAGCAGGCAAAGTTTGTGCGCGAAGAACGTGATCAAAAACTTGCTGAGTGCGACTGGCGAGTCATCAAATCATTAGAAAGCAATCAACCTCAAGATTTTCAATGGGCATCCTACCGGCAAGCCTTGCGTGATGTTCCGTCACAAGCAGGTTTTCCGTGGTCAGTAGTTTGGCCTCAACTGCCTGGAGCGTAATATGGGAATTCAAGCCTTTACTCCTATGGGGAACACGGTGGTCTTCACGGCTACCAGCAGTTCTCCCACAACGTCCGTGCAGGCCGTGTCTACGACCCTTGGCGGCAATCAGTATCGCATCATCAACAGCGGCAACGTGACGGTGTTCATGGGGTACGGGCAGGCTAACGCTAGTGCGGTGGCTAACGCAGTGATTGTGACCAGCACGCAAGCGTCTATCCCGCTGTTGTCAGGCACAGACGAGATCCTGACGTTCACTCCTAACGCTTACTTTGCCGGTATTACCAGTAGCGGCAATGCTACTATATACATCACGCCGGGAGACGGGGTCTAACATGGCTTTAAAGACTGTTGCTAACTTTGGGACTGGTGGTGGAGGCGGCGGTGGCGGCGTGTCTAACGTCACTGCAACTTCTCCAGTAATTTCTAGCGGTGGGGCCACTCCCAACATTAGTTTTATTGCTCCCGGTACAACAGGCAACGTCTTAACAAGTATTGGTGGCGTATGGGTTAGTAATGCTGCCGTGTCTGGAGGGGGCAACGGCACTCCTGGGGGCGCTAACACCCAGATTCAGTTCAACAGTTCTGGATCTTTTGGTGGATCTGCCAACCTTACTTGGGACGGCGGTAACGTACAGATAGGTTCTAGCGGAAGGCTTAAACTATCTAACGGAGTTACCAACTACGTTGGGTTCAACGCTCCAGCAATCATCCCGGCCAATGTGACTTGGACATTGCCAAGTACAGACGGCGCTTCTGGTAATTTTTTGATCACCAACGGCTCGGGAACTCTTTCTTGGGCCGCTGCAAATCTAACTCCAATCGCTCCGTCAAACTATTCGTTGCCTGTCGTGTCTGGCACGACTACGGTTGGGCAGACGCTGTCCTCGACGACTGGTGGTTGGAACGGGTATCCAGCGCCAACGTATGCCTATCAATGGGTGCGTGGTGCTAGTAACATCGGCGGTGCTACGTCAGCAACGTACCCGCTTGTAGATGCTGATTACAACAACACGATCAAGTGTATTGTCATTGCTAGTAACTCAGCAGGCAATGCCACTGCTAATTCTGTAGCCACGGCTACGATTGCCGGTACGGTTCCCGGCGCTCCTACGATTGGCACAGCTACGGCTGGCAATGCCCAGGCTGCGGTTTCGTTTACTGCCCCTGCCGTAACTGGTGGGCCTGCTATTACGAGCTACACGGCTACGTCTAGCCCTGGTGGAATTACTGGAACCGGGTCTTCTTCTCCTATCACCGTGTCTGGCCTGACCAACGGCACGGCATACACGTTTACGGTGACCGCTACTAACAGCATCGGCACGGGTGCGGCTAGTGCGGCCAGTAACAGCGTGACGCCGCAAGCAATTGTTCAAGACACTTACTTTCCTTACGTTCCCTTGTTGTTGGAGACGACCAGCACAAACGGTCAGCAGAACAATACGTTTTTAGATTCCAGCAGCAACACATTCACAATCACCCGCAACGGAACCCCAACGCAGGGCAGCTCGACTCCGTATTGGCCGAATGGGCAGTGGAGTAATTATTTTAATGGTAGTAGCAATTTAAGCATAGCAAGTACCGCATCGTTAGCTATGGGGCTTAACGATTTTACGATTGAGTTTTGGGTTTATTTGCGCTCTGCAACAAACAACCGAACTATTGCATGGCCTGTTGTGGGCAATATGTTGATATATTGCGATAACTCTGGTTATTTTGCTTATGCAAGTTACGGCGTTGCTGGGAACGTATTGGCTAGTTCAATTGTCGCTCCTTTAAATACTTGGACGCACATCGCCATATCTAGGACAGGGACCAACAGCAAAATTTTTGTTAACGGAGCTATAGGCGCTTCAACCAGCGCAGACTCAAACAACTGGGGGCAATCTAACGTCAATATTGGGTCGGACGTTGCTTCCAACTTTTTAAACGGATACTTATCTAACCTGCGGATTGTAAAAGGTACTGGACTTTATCCAACTTCATTCACCCCGCCTACGACTCCGCTTACCGCTGTTACCAATACCGTTCTTCTAACTTGCCAGTCAAACCAATTCAAAGACAACAGCGCCAGCCCACTCACGATTACGGTAGGTAACGGCACCCCACAAGTCCAAGCATTCCAGCCGTTCTCCCCGGCGGCATCGTACACCACTGCGCTGTATGGTGGGAGCGGGTACTTTAATGGTAGTACGGATAGCATAAGTGCCGCGCGTCAGTCCGCGTTTTTGCTGGGTACAAACAATTTCACTATTGAGTTTTGGGTCTATTTCAACAGCGTTGCCTCTGCTCAAACGGTTGCAGGAAGTCACGTTACTACCGCCGCTGGTGATTGGTTAATTTACACTGCATCAAGCGGCAGTTTAAATTATTATTTAAGCTCAACTGGAGTAACTTGGAACATTGCTAACCAAGTATCAATTGGTAGCATAAGCGTAGGAAATTGGTATCACGTTGCTCTTGTAAGAAACGGAAACGTATTTACCCCGTATTTAAATGGGGTTGCAGGAACAACTACCACTAGTTCAGCGTCTTTATTTGCGTCTAGCGCCCCGGTTACAGTAGCTGCGGCAAACAATTCACTGACTTATTTTAACGGGTATGTTTCCAATTTCAGAATGGTAAACGGCACAGCAGTCTATACCACAGCATTCACGCCACCTACCGCGCCAGTAACAAACATTACAAACACCAGCCTCCTGCTCAACATGACCAACGCAGGAATCTACGACGCCGCCGCGCAGAACGTAGTGACGACGGTTGGAGATGCTCAGGCTAGTACCACGCAATACAAATGGTCGCCTACGAGCATGAAATACGACGGTACTGGAGACTGGTTGACGGCAGTTGACGGCCCTCAACTTCAGCTTGGTACGGGTGATTTTACGATTGAAGGTTGGGTCTACCTATCTTCGGTCAGTGTTGCTTACGGCATTTTGAGCAAAGGCACTGCTACAACCGGATGGTCCGTAAACGTAACTGCTTTGAACAAACTTCAGTTCAGTTATACGGCATCAAGCCTTACCGGATCAACGTCACTGTCAACCGGCACTTGGTATTACTTTGCTGTTGTGCGTTCTGGTAGTGCTACTGGAAACTTAAAGCTATATTTGAACGGTTCTCTTGAAGCCACCAGTGGCGGAGCTGTAACAGACAATTTCAATCAAACAAACACACTGTATGTTGGCGCAGACCGAATTGGTAGCAGCGCATTGAACGGGTATCTACAAGACGTTCGCATTACTAAATACGCCCGCACCATCACCACGCCAACCGCATCATTCCCTGTTCAGTAAGGATTAAAAAATGTTACTTGCAAACATCAATCTGGTTGTCAAAGACAGTTCAGAGTGGTTTCCGTTCCAAAATTTTGGTTCTACCGGCCCTACTCTTGAGTACGTTCGTGAATGTGGGTTCTACCCTGTTTGCTTATGGAAGTCTTACGACCACGCAACGGAAAAGCTAGTTCCTGCTACTCCTCATTTGATTGACGGCCAGGTCTACACCGTTGACGTTGCTCCCATGACGGAAGAAGACCTAGCGCAGCGCAAAGCTACTCAGTGGCAGGTAATCCGTACTCAGCGCAACCAGATGCTCAAGGACAGCGATTGGACGCAGGTGGCAGATGCCCCTGGTGACAAGGCTGCGTGGGCGACGTACCGTCAAGAATTGCGTGACATTACCAAGCAAGCAGACCCGTTTTCTATTCAGTGGCCTACCAACCCGTGAGGTTTAAATGGAAACACAGCAGCTATTTAACATTGTTGTATCGGTAATTGGTGCTATGGCTGCGTGGATCCTTAAAGTATTGTGGGACACGATCAAC
>Ga0214917_10003339_pt1 | contig 18611 bp, 18 predicted proteins | sample LL_1208_BB_MetaG_FD_177983 | JGI IMG/M metagenome (GOLD analysis project Ga0214917, IMG submission 177983) | Freshwater microbial communities from Lake Lanier, Atlanta, Georgia, United States - LL_1208_BB | ecosystem: Environmental > Aquatic > Freshwater > Lake | place: USA: Georgia | collected...
GGAGTAATAGCCACCAACGAAACAGGCGCAAAGTCTTTGAGTGGGTCATAGGGTTGTGGTGTTTGAATAGCAGGCAATATCCCGTGACTGGCAATAGATCCGAATACCAAGGTGTAACCATCTGCTACAGATTTAGCTACCACCTGAGACCCAATGACACCACCCGCTCCAGCACGGTTTTCAATCAAAATCGGTTGTCCAAGCCTTTCTGATAATCGAGGTGCCAGCGTTCTAGCCAGCAAGTCAGTAGTTCCACCGGGGGGATACGGAACAACTAATTTGATAGGGCGATCAGGATAGGGTGCCTGCGCATTCACATCTGCATGAAACAAAACGTTAAGAAGCACCATGAGAGACAGCACCACTCTGTAAGGCTTGGTGAAAATTGAACTATCCATATATCACTCTCCTGTTGAAACTTACTGTGGTAACAAACGCGTTTTCTGCATCCGTTCAATCCAATACACGAATGAGTCCTCGGTATCCATACAACCATGAAAACCATGCTGATGTAACTTGATGGGACTCAAAACTGAATTAGCTGGCGTATCCAACCCATGGGCCAGTGCTCTATCCGTAAATTGCCATGAACTGCCTATCATCTGCTCCAGCGATAGATCGCGCAAGGCATGCTTGTCCACCACTTTTTTCCAAATCTTCTCGTGTGTGGGCATCACGCTTGTAAGCTCCATAGGCACATTGACCCCAGCTTTCATGCCAAAACATTGGGCAATCGATTCCCAAATGTCTTGCCAAATCAACATGTCTCCATTCACAACGTTATAGGTTTCATTAGCTGCAATTTCATGCGTAGCAGCAAAATGCGCGGCTTGCGCAATCAATCGACTGTCGCTGGCTGCATTGATATAGCGACCCCCACCCGGGAAATTCAAGGGCTGTCCCATCTCGCGCATCACCGCTGCATAGGCACCTATAGCTGCCACTATATTCATAGGACTTGAAACTGCGTAGCCAAATACCAATTGAGGACGCAAGATAGAAAAGGTCCAAGCAGAATGTGGCTGACGGGTACGTAACAGGTCTTCTTGTAGCCAATAAAAATTCTCATGCCAGTGCCTTGGCCAACGCTCTTTTGCAGGTACGGGCGCAGGTTCGACGTGGCCACCGTACGCCTTTGTACCCTGCATGATGGTGATGTGCCGCAAGCCTTTGGCTGTTGGTGTCAATGCATCTAGCAAATTACGCAACATTGCGTCGTTGACTTCCATCTGCTTTGGATCACGCCAACCAGCGACCAGTTCAGGCAACTCGTACAAGGCGGCAAAAAGTACATGCGTAACAGCTGTCAAATTAGTAGCGGCAGACTTACAAGCATTAAGGTCGCACAAATCTAGGGGGACATGAACCACGCCATCCGGAAGGGGCACAGGACGTCTAGATAAAGCCAGTACCTGCCAGTCCGGCAAGGATGCGAAGTACTCCGTTGCAGCCATACCCACAACACCGCTGGCACCTGCAATCAAAATGGTGTGCTTCTTGTTTTTCATAACTTTATGCTTTTTTCATGAGTGCTTGTCCATGCAACTTTGGAAGCAATGCATCGGGCACGTCGATTTCAAATCCTAAAACTGCTGCAGACAAAGCTTTTCCGTAGTTATCCAGGCACAAACTTCTTGAAACACCGCCACCTAAAGCACCATGGCAGACAAAGTTCATCGCCTCAATATTGTCAACTTCGTAGCGAATCACTTCACCACGAATCGCACCAGCATAAAAAGCTTTGAATTTTTCTGCTGTGAGTTGCTGTTTCAGCAAAGGATAGAACTCTGGTTCAAAGGCAAACACGGCGATATTTGATGTGTCGCTCTTATCACCAGATCGGGCATGGGCTATGTGTTGTAGTTGAACTTTCATGATTAGCTTTCAAAGTAGCGAACCGTTGCAGGAACTTTTTCACGCGGGACTAGTGATGACCATACGCCAATTACTTCGCGTGTGCGATCTGCATGGGGTACCCGTTTACCGGTATGCCCGATACCCGACACAGCCATACCATCCACTTCACGCCCAACCTTGATCGCTTGCTCACGTGTCTTAGTGCGTGCAGCGACGCGCACAGCTATTTCATATGGCTCAGGTGCATTAGCAGGGGTTGCAGCACCATGAATGGCATTGAGCCCCAAGAAATCAATGCGGATTTCCTCAGCCTCTAGTCCGACGATACGAAATCTTTCTGTCAATATTTTTTTGGCTAACTCTGCGCGTCTCAATGCACCCGGACCCGCATAAAAAAACATATCTTCACCAATAAAACCTTCCGTACAACCAATCGACACTTTTAATGTGGGCGGGCGCAACTTGCCACCAATGTCAGAGACCCTCACACGGTCTGGGCCCACTTGCTCAAGTCTTGCTGTGGTGAAGTCCACCACAACATCTGGCGTAAGGTAATTGGCTGGATCGTGTACCTCGTACAACATTTGCTCTTTGACTGTTTGCAGATTGATTGCGCCACCTGTTCCTGCAACTTTGCTTAAAGTCGCTGAGCCATCGCTTTCAACCTCGGCTATTGGAAAACCAAAGTTCCATGGCTCAGGCACATCTTTGAATCCGGGATCAGAAAAATAACCACCGGTTACTTGCGCCCCACATTCCAATAGGTGGCCAATGCCCATGCCTTGACCCAAACGTTTTGCGTCCAATGGATCCCAACCAAACTCATGCATCATGGGCGCCATAAAAATTGACGGGTCTGCTACGCGCCCTGTCACAACAATTTGTGCGCCCTCTCTTAGCGCGAGCGCGATGGGTTCAGCACCTAGGTACACCTCTGCCGAAATCAAATTAGGCGACAAACTAGAGGTAGGCAATCCATTCTCCAAAATCTTATCTGTCATAGATAAAACTTTATCCGTGATGAGGCTGCCATTGACTGATGCGACCTTCACGCCCTTATAACCAAAATGTTGCAACCAATGAACAATTCGCTGTGCGGCCGCATCAGGATTGATCCAACCTTGATTACTAATGATTTTGGTTCCCTGCTTCATACAAGCAGGCAATACCGCTTTCATGCGGTCATCTAGATAGGTGTCATAGCCTTCAAAACTTGGATCGCGTCTTGCTCTGACTTGGGCAGCAGAGACGGTTGCCTCTGCCATCGTTTCAAAACATAAATAGTCGAGTTGGCCTTTTTCAGCATTCAGTTGTGCAGGCTCTACCCTATCGCCCCACCAAGCGGCACCTGCCCCGATACGCACTATTTTTTTCATTTATTTTCCTTTCGGTAAATGACTGCATCCAACGAGACGCAGCCTTGCCCCAAACTACCAACCATGACTGGATTGATATCGAGCTGGCTAATTCCGAGCTTCTGGTCAACCATCATGTGCCCCACTGCAACAGCTGACTGACAGAACGCTTTGACATCCAGTGGAGACTCTCCACGCACACCAGAGAGTAATGGCGCAATACGCAAACGCAGCAGGGCTTTTTCTACATCTTCTATTGAAAAAGGTGCCATCAGCACCTGAAGATCAGGCATGGCCTCCACATATTTACCACCATCACCTACAAGAACGACTGGGCCGAACACAGGGTCGACGCGCGCACCAATCATCAATTCACGCCGTCCTTTGACTTGCTCGGCAACGATGATTCCCGTCAATTGGATAGTGGCAGATTTGGCTGCAGCATGCATATCTTTAAAGGCTTGCCGCAGCGCTGCCACATCGCTAACCCCCAAACGAACTAAACCAAGCTCAGACTTATGCGAGGCATCCTGTGTACATCCTTTCACTACAACTGCAGCCACCTTCATTTGCGTGAATGCTGTTGCAGCCTCTTCTTCTGTTTGACACAGAACGTGCTTCACAGCAGGCACTCCAAACTTTGCAAGTAAAGCAAGGCTGGCCGCTTCGTCGAGTAATTTTGTTTGTGGAATCGGGTTAGGTGCAGACTTAATCAATGGCTCACGTAACTTCGTTTCCGCCATCAATTCAGCATGGGTCAGGAATAAGCTGAGCGCGCGAACAGCTTCGCCCTCCGTTGGATAGACAACCAAGCCGTTAGCTTTGAATTGAGTAGCAATATTGGGTTGCGGAGCAGCTACGACTAAAGGCTTTCCAGTTTCAGCCGCAAATTTTGCAGCATCGCTTGAAAATTTTTCGACGTCGTAACCTGCGCCAGCAACTGCTATACCAATCAAGAAAGCATCTGCCGCAGGATCCTTGGATATGGGAGGCAAGATGGCGCCAAACAATCCGCTGTTTGATAAAAGTGCTGCAGTTATATCCACTGGGTTTTTGACTGTGGCGAATCCTGGCAAGATTGCTTTAAGTTCTTGCTGCGTTGCTGGCAAAAGCGGCTCAAGGGGCATGCCTTCTTGGGTAGCTGCATCGGCTGTCATGACACAGACTGCACCAGAATTACTAATGGCAACCAAACGCCTACCTTTAGGACGCCAGCCTTGCAAATACAAAGGAGCAGTATCTACTAAATCAACCATAGACTGCGCTCGCATAATTCCATGCTCTTTTAGAAAAGCATCTACCACCCTGTCTTCGTTTGCTAAAGCACCCGTGTGTGATTGGGCAGCTTCTTGGCCAGCCGCAGTACGACCAGACTTCAAAACCACCATCGGTAAATTACGATCTCTAGCAATACGCGCTGCTTCAGCAAGATTCCATGGGTCTGGAATACCTTCTAGATAAAGCATCAGCAACTTCAAATCTGGATCTTCTGCAACCACAGTGGCTAACTCACATACGGTTACATCACAGTCGTTACCCGTTGCATGCGAGTGACGCACACCCAAACCGCGTGCACGCAATAGCCCATATGGAATAACGCTCATTGCGCCACTCTGGCTAATGATGCCGATAGGCCCATCCATAGGTTGAACTTCGGTAAACATAGTTGAGAAGCTCGCCACGGCACCCGTACCAAAATTTGCCAAACCTTGTGAATTCGGACCCACTATGCGCATTCCACAGGCCCTGGCGCTGGCCTTCATCGCTTGTTCTTGTAATTTCCCTTCAGGGTGAGATTCACCAAAACCCGAGCTCATCACAATACTCAATGCAACACCGGCTTTAGCGCACTCATCCACAGCTTGAACCGCCAGATCACCTGGCACGGCAATGATGGCCACATCTGGTACTTCAGGCAAACTTTGAAAAGTAGAAAAACTATGGAAACCCTGCACTTCACTTCGCGTAGGGTTGATGGGATACACCTTTCCCTGAAACCCAAAGCGAGAAAGATATGCGATAGGCCGACCCCCAATTTTGTTGGTGTTGTCAGAGGCGCCAATAACAGCGATTGATTTAGGCGCTAGCGCAGTCCGCAAAGCGGCACGTGGGTCAACTGACATGCGTATCTTTCACAAAATATGGCAAGTTTCTTCCTGCAATGGTTCGAACTTCACAATGCACTTGATCATCCATAAGCACATCGACTTCCGCGTGGCCCATCACACGAATGCCGTCTGCCAAATCGACGAGCACGATCCGATAAGGAACGATGGCTCGAAACTCATCACTCGGGGCACGATGGACCAAGGTGCTAGCACACACCTTACCCAGACCTGAAGCAAGGTGCGAATGGGGACTTGTCTGACCGCAGGTAGGACAGAAATCACGCTTGAAGTACCAGCGGTTTGCGCATGTACCGCATTGCTGGTAGTGCAGATGATCGCCACCTTGTGTCCAGTCATTGCTATTCATACTGACTCCAACACGAGACTCACATGCGAAGAAAGAACGCCACCATCCGCATGTAATAGAGAAACACCAGATCGGCGCGCCTGACGCTCTCCAGCGCGACCCGTCATTTGCATATGCGCCTCAGCAAGATGAGCCATGGCTCCAGCTACGCCGCAGTGGCCATAAGAAAGCAATCCGCCGTGTAAATTCAAAGGTGTCGCGGAATCCTGGCTAAAACGACCCTCACGGGCCCAATTACCTGCCTGCCCACGTGGCGCCAAACCGATTTCTTCGAGCAGCATGGTGAGGGTAATAGTGAAGCTGTCGTAAATCGCTATGTACTCCACCTCACTTAACTTTCGACCAGCAGATATCAAAGCACGTTGTGTACATTGCCCCGCTCCAAAGTCATTGAGATTCTTCATGGCGCTGATGTGCTGCGCATTGTGGTGCTGCGCTGCGCCAGTTATTTTTAATGGATTAACTCCGACTGGCTCCGCTGACACAACAACAGCACATCCACCGTCTGCTACTGAGCAGCAATCTAAGATCTTTAAAGGCGATGCAATCGGCCGTGAAGCCAAGACATCGTCTTCGGTAATTGGTTTTTGGAATTGGGCACCCGGATGCCGTGATGCATGTTGGCGCATCAACACAGCAAGTGCCGCAAAATCTTGCTCGGTCGAACCAAAAGCTTTCATATAGCTAGAAGCCAACAATCCGTAGTAGGCTGGAATAGTGGCGCCCAAGGGGACCTCATAAACAGGGTGGCCCACTTGGGCAAGCACTTGAATCGCCGAATCTCTGCTTTGACCCGTCATGCGATTTTCACCACCGATAACGAGTATTCGACGTGCAGCGCCAGAAGCCACAAGTTGCTTTGCCAACATGACAAGCCCCAATCCAGTAGCGCCGCCCATCTGAACGGTGTGCGCATATTGAGGGCTTATTCCGAAATGCTCACAAAACAAAGTGGCAAGCATTAAATGGGGCAAGGTGGTTGAATATCCACAAATGACACCGTCGATGTCAGAGCGCGAAAGTCCTGCGTCCTTGAGTGCTAAATTGCTGGCTTGGCTCATCAAGTCAAGCGTGCTACTTCCTTCGTGTTTGCCGTAGGAGGTGAGTCCACTGCCAACTAAGTAACTCATGCGTGCTCTCTGTTGTCACCACCTAAGTAAACGCGATGCAGCAAATCACCTTCTCTGAGTTCTTCCGAAAACGCCGAAGCCGCTATACGACCTGTCTCCATGAGGTATCCGTAATGTGCATGACGTAGGGCTTTGTCTACCAATTGCTCCACCAATAAAATTGCAAGACCTTGCGAGCACAATTGCGTCGCCACATCCAAAATCCTATCGATGACCATGGGGGCCAGTCCACTGGAGGGCTCGTCAAGTATCAATAACTTGGGTTCCCCAATGACCCCTTGCGCAACTGCCAATATTTGCTGCTGACCACCCGATAGCCTAGAGGCCATTTGTTGTTTGCGCTCAGCCATTTCTGGAAATAAATCATAAATGCGCTCAAGCTTGCTGCGGTCCCCTTTGGGCGCATTGGCATAGGTACCGATGAGAAGGTTGTCCTCGACCGAGAGGCTATGAAAAACCCGGTGTCCTTCAAGAACTTGAATCACACCATGTTGAACAATATCTCTGGGTGAACTGTGGGTGACATCTTTTCCATCAAACAACACTTGCCCAGATTTTTTAGGTATCAATCCCGAAATGGCGTGCAAGAGTGTGCTCTTACCAGCGCCATTACGACCCAGCAAAACTACAAATTCACCTTTTCGTACGTCTATGGAGGCTCCGTGCACCACCTCCGCCTTGCCATATGCCACATGGACATCTTGTACTTGTAAGAGTATTTCATCTGGGCGCTTGTTGGTCGTACTCATTTATCAAGCTCCTAGATAAACCCGAATCACTTCTGGATCTGTTCTCACTTCGTCAGAAGCACCATGCTTGATCATTTTTCCAACATTGAGCGTTGTGACGCGATCTGAAATTCGAAAAACAAAATCAGTATGGTGCTCCACCAGCAACACGCCTATTCCTGAGCTACGCAATGTATGGATAACCTGAGATAAGTGCTCAATCTCTTGCGTTGTTAAACCGCCGGCAGGTTCATCTAACAAAATAAAAGAGGGGCGCATGGCTAATCCGCGCGCAATTTCTAAAAATCGTTGCTCTGCATGGTCCAAAAGATTTGCACGCCGGTGTATGACATGGCCCAATCCGACGCCATGCAATAGCTCTGTAGTTTGCTCAAGAAATTTTTTGTCTTCGCGGGCTACCGATGGCAGTGAAACAGCACTCGCAACAAAACCAGATTCACTGTGTGACCATGCTCCAAGTGTTGCATTCTCTAGGACAGACAACATGGGTAAGAGGCGCGGTTTTTGGAAAGTACGCGCAACCCCCACGGCTGCACGCCTTTGGACTGATGCTAAAGATAAGTCTTCATCACCAAGTTTGATTGCGCCAGACGTTGGCTGGTAATAACCTGACAAAAGGTTCAGAAGCGTTGTTTTACCACTTCCGTTAGGCCCTATCAAGCCATGTACTTCACCGGGTCGCAACGACAAAGATACTTGGTCTAGGGCACTCAAGCCCCCAAATTGTTTGCTGACGTTTATGGCTTGGAGTTCAGATTGCATCGCACTCATTCACGGACCTTTAAGGCTTTCGCTAGTCTATTTAAGTCTGGCGTGATCGGTTCACGGTGCACAGTTCTTGGGCGCAAGCGTTCGGAAATAATTTCAAACATGCGCCCAATGCCCTCTGGTACTACCAGCACCACTACCAGGAGTAACAAACCATAGAAAAAGTTACCGAGCTTGGCTAATGGCGAAACAAGTTCTGGCAATGCAGTAAGTACTACCGTACCAAAAAAAGGGCCGATGATGCTGCCTCTTCCACCAATAATGATGCAAACAAAAAAGAACATGCTCAACTCAAACACAAATGTGTCTGGGGTGATGTAACTTTGTAAGCTTGCAAACACTGCACCAGAAACGCCAGCAGTGATGCCACTAAAAACAAAAGCCAGCAGTTTTGCTTTGAAGACAGGCACGCCTACAGCTTGGGCTGCAACTGGGTTATCTCTTATAGAGATAAAAGCGCGGCCCCACATTCTGCGAGCAATATTCCACGTCAACCAAGTGACGAAAAGCGCAATAGCTGTGACAAGGTAATAAAAACCAATAGGACTTTCAAAGGGCTTAGGGAACATGGGCCCAGGCAAACCAATACCGCCTCCAGTGAGATCAACTTGCGCAAGAACGATTTCATTCACGATCATCGAAAAAGCCATCGTGGCCATAGCAAAGTAAAAGCCTGGCAAGCGCAGGGAGGGCAAACCCAAAGCGAGACCGCACAAGCCACCCAAAAGTCCAGAGACAAATACTGAGAGCGTGGGATCGACGCCCATCTTCCCCGCAAGGATGGCAAAGGTGTAAGAACCTATAGAGAGTAAACCCACATGACCAATTGAAAGTTGACCAGTAAATCCAACGACTAAATTCAGGCCCGCGATCAAAATCCAATACACAGCGATTAGCGCTGCAAGATGAAGTTGGTATTGATCGCCCGCCCAAAATGGCAACGTGGCGATGAGTATTGCGCCTACTATTAGAGATAGCGTCTTAGTAGTTTGCGAGTTCATACCGGTCTCACATTCTTAGCACCCAACAAGCCTTCGGGCTTGATGAGCAAAACCACCATCAGTAGACCCACAGCAATAGTTTGCTGATATTCGCCACCAAAGTAATAGCTTGCAAAAGAATTTAAGAGCCCTAAAGCAGCGCCGCCTATCAAAGCGCCGATATTGCTGCCAAGGCCACCGACTGCGAGCGCAATAAATCCTAGTAGCGTCAATGTGTGTCCCAACGCAAAAAACGCAAACGTTAATTGCCCTGCTGCAAAACCGGCCAAACCACCTAAAGCGCCTGAAAGAACATACGACAACAATCTTATTTTGTCTGTTGAGACACCGCGCGCTCTTGCTGCAAAGGCATCTTCAGACATGGCAATAAAAACCTTGCCATACATCGTCTTGCGGTAAAAGAACTCTAGGCCAATCGCCATGACTATCGCCATACCAATGGGTAACCAAAACTTTTGGTCCATCAAACCAGCACCAAACTCTTGGGTAATCAACCTAGGAAAAGGCTTGGGCTCAGTGCCCCACCACAAACCTACGGCCTGTTGGACCATCGTAGCCAAGGCCAAGGTGCTTAAGAGCCAAAGGTGTTCATCACTGCGCGCTAACACACGGCGAATCGCAAGTACATCCGTCAGCCATCCAAAAGCAGCCCCAGCCAATACAGCACCTAACAAGCCCCAAAGCCAGTGCATCTGGAGCACAGAAATGATGTAAGCACCAAACACGCCGCCAACCATCGATAAATGGCCTGTTGTTACAGACAAAACTTTCGACGTTGAAAACATGACGTTGTAAACCAAGGCGATGGATGCATAGAGCATTCCAATCGCCAATCCCGTCACTATGACTGTCAGCATGTTGATCTCAGATCAATTTAACGAGGAGCAAGCCTGAAACTGCCGTCCTTAAACGTGTTGGCAGGGTTTACTGCCATATTGCTGTCGGGAAAACCATTTCTTTCTGTTGCAGTCCATGTGTAAGTGGCGTAAACACCTCTGTAATCGCGTGTGTTTTCTAGCACTTTTTGTAGAGCGGCAGCGTCTGTAGAGCCGGCAGTCTTGATGGCATGTTCAATAATTTTGACGGTGTCATAACCCATGGCAACCCACCAAAACAAAACGTCAATTTCGCCACCGCCAAGCTTAGGGCGAATCTTGTCAACGAGCTGCTGCGTACGCTCTGGCAATTTGCCATCAGAACCATACGTGGTGCTCAGATATCCAGCTGCATAGGCGTTTTGCCAATACTCTGGCTTATTGAGTAACTGACGAATTTGTGCGGCCATGATGGCAGGATGACCCACGACAGGTACATTCCAACCAATTTCGCCACGCGCATTTAATAGTCGACCTAGCATTCCAGTCGCAGCCGTCCATGGCATAACAACATCTGCACCTGCGGCACGGGCTTTGTTCATCTCATCTGTCAAATCAGTTTTATTGTTGTCCACTAAAACCGAGTAAACAGGCTTAACGCCTGCCTTCTCTAAAAGTTCAATAGCTGTTTTAGCGCTAGCAGTGCCATACCCTGATGTATCTGCAATAACTGCCACCTTAGACTTCTTCAGTACTTTGATGGCATAGTCGTTTGCAGTTGAAATCCACTGACGGTTGGTATTGATGACGCGAAAGGCTCTGGGATATTTGACAGGGTCAATCAATTCGTCAATGGCTCCAATAACTAAATTTGGAACACCAGCACGCGCCAAGATAGGAACCGCCGCAAGCCCCTCCCCAGAATTCACTGGACCAATCACAAAATGCACCTTATCGCTAAAAGCAAGTTGCTGCGCAAAGTTAACTGCTTTGGTAGGGTCGCCCGCTGTGTCTCTGGTGAGCAACTCGATCTGACGACCTAAGATGCCGCCAGACTTGTTAATTTCTTCTACAGCAAGTTGAACGCCTTGGTTCTCAGCAATGGCCGCTGAAGAGAGCGCACCTGTTAGTGAGGACAGCCAACCAATTTTGATGGTCTCAGCAGCTAATGTGCTGGTGGCAGAAACGACTAAAGCAGTAGCGAGCGATAAGCGCACTGCAAGTTTTGTTAAGCGAAGCATGGTTTAGTCTCCATAGGTTGATCGAAATCTGTTGCCGCGAAGTTGCATAGTATTTTTGTCTTGACCGAACCGTTAGCACTATGGGGACAGGTACGAGTAGTGTTATCCCTTAGTTGCTAAGCTCTTACTGTTCATCTGATACATGGAGACATCTCTGCTGTCGCAAAGTTGTCTAGATTCACGAGCAGTAGTCTGAATAATGTCTGAAGACCAGAAACCCGAATTTAGAAAAAAGGAATTTGCCATGCGTCAATCGTCAAGATGGAAACTGCGCCCACCTGGATCAAATTGGGGAGACTTTGGTCCAGATGACCAATATGGTCGAATGAATTTACTCACGCCAGAAAAAGTCAAACAAGGCATTGCGGAGGTAAATGAAGGACTCACTTTCAACCTTAGTTTGCCACTAGACTTTCCAGGAGGGAATGTCTTGAACCCACGCAGACTTCCACCCGTTCTTCGCCCCACCGTGCGCAACGGTAAACCCAATCTCAACTACCAACTGTGGTGTGATGATCCTAGTTGCACGGATGTTGTCAGCGATGACTTGGTCATCATGCATTTGCAATACAGCACACAGTGGGATAGCTTTGCACATGTAGGCTCTATGTTTGACGCTGACGGCGACGGCAAACCTGAAGCTCTTTATTACAACGGCTATCGTGCAGGCATAGATGTAGTTGGACCCGACAAACCTGAAGGCGCTGGCATTTTTGATTTCGCAAAAATTCCTCGTGAATCCACATCACAGGCAAAAGCTCTGGGTATTGAAAAAATGTCAGAAAAGTGTGTGCAAGGGCGTGCAGTGATGGTTGACCTGCATGCGCATGTAGGCAGAAAAAGAGTCAACATTGATTACGATCTTTTGATGGAGATTTTTCAGAAAGATGGGGTGAGTGTTGAGTCAGGTGATATGGTTTGCCTGCATACTGGTTTTGCTGACATGCTGTTAGAGATGAACAAAGAACCAGATGGTCATTTACTAGAAAACAGTTGCGCAGTCTTAGAAGGACGTGACCCAAAGCTCTTGCAATGGATTACGGACTCTGGGCTCGTGGCCTTGATTGCAGATAACTATGCAGTAGAAGCCCATCCAGCTACACACAAGCCTGGTGTCTGCGCAACCCTACCCCTTCATGAGCACTGTCTGTTCAAGTTAGGCATCCATTTAGGTGAGATTTGGCATTTATCACCTCTGGCAAATTGGCTTCGGTCACATCAACGATCTAGATTCTTGTTGACAGCCCCACCTCTCAGACTACCAGGAGCAATAGGCTCTCCGGCAACGCCCATCGCTACTGTGTGACGATCGGATTTTCAGCTCCACGCTTCTCCATAAACACACCTAAAACCAATATACACAGCATAAAAGTCAGCTGGCTTCCAAGCTTCCACGTCAGCTTTCATTTGTTCTGGCGGATACCACCAAGATCCGCCAAGAGTCCGGCGTAATTCGCCTTTTGCATCGGAGGACCACTCCCATACATTGCCTCCCATGTCGAATAGCCCATTGACGCCAGATTGGGTTTGCATGGCAGGCGCAGCTCTCGGCCAAGGGTCTTTAAGACTTGTATTGGCGCCAGCCGGTGAATCTCCGGTTGTCCATTCGTATTTTTTACCTCGTATCCAAGGCTTAGGGGGATTCATGCGTAACTCCGTGAAACCAGCACGCAACCACTCAGCTGCAGTTGGTAGTCGACCATTGGCCCAGTTGCAATAAGCCTGTGCTTCAGAATGCGTGATGTGCACTGCAGGAAGATCTGGATGAGATGGATCCATACCATCAGGTCTTTTCCAAGTCCAACCTGCTCTACGCTGCCAACCTGCGACAAACTCAAAGCCACCGCCCTCTTGCTCTGCCTTTGTCACCAATCCAGTTGACTTTATGAATTTTGCGAACTGAGAAATCGTTACTTCAGTTTTGTCAATAAACAGTCCGCCCAGATCATCCAAACGAACGCGCTCATTAATTTGCGCATGCGCTATGGAAAAAGAAAAAACAAATAAGCCCCACCACTTCATAAATTACCCCCTCTAGACTTAGACATCAGAGATGTCATTCGCAAATAGAAAGAATTTAAAACATACGCATTTAATGTTGCCGCTACCCAAGCTGAGAAGAACATCGTGCCAGCGATAACAAATCCGTCTAACTCATACAAATTCCATATCCCAGTAAAAATGATGATGACGCAAAAATGCGAAACAAATAATGCATGAGAGGTATTACTTGCAGATTCGACTAGTCGTGCAATACGTATTTTTATATCGTAGACGTTCCCTGCCAAATAAACAGTTAAGGCAGTTACGAGTATTACAGTATTTTTAAAAGAATTTTCAATAAATACATCTATGGCGTGCGCAAATATCAACACAAGAAAGAAGTAAAAATTCAGCCTACTTTTTTTTGCCAAATATGCGAGCAATCCAAGTCCGTAGGCATTGAAAAAATAAAATGCATATATCTCAAATCGATCCTCCTTACTCCAAATCTGCAAGGAGGCGAGCGCACCCAAAAAAATACAACAAGCAACCATTTCGATTTGAATATTTTTATAAAAAAAACGAGATAAGTAAATTAAGGCGAGTGTCAACGAAAAAAGCTGAAGATCGATTGACACATACCATGCACCAGCAGAAATTGCAGGCTCGCCGATAACATCTTGTAACAGAAGCAAATGAGAAAATAGGCTAAGCAATGAAGGAACTGGCGAAACCCATGGCTCATCTTTTATAAATGGATACCACACAATAGTAATAATCACTACCGAAAAAATTGAGAAAAAATAAAGGGGCAGAAGCCTTAGACAACGCTTAAAAATTGAATGCGCCCATCTAAATGAAGTTCTGCGATCAACCAAGTGGGCGCACAGAAAACCCCCTATGACCAAAAAACTCCAAACGGGCAACCGTGCGTAGAAAAACAAAAAATTAACTAAATCAGGCAACTGCGTTTCAATAATTTTTGCCATCGGAGAATACAAAACTAAGTGGTGCAACACTATCAACTGCGAGCCAATAATTTTTAGCAAATCTATCAATAAAGATCGCTGACGCATCATCTTGGCAAAACTACCTCGCAACAATCTTTATAAATACTCCTGGGGTATTCGCGTGTTGTATCTATACAGCCACCATTTTCATAGACACCAGAAGGGTCTCTGTACCTTGACATCCGATTAAGTATGAGGGAAGTTTTAGCAGTATCGGCCAAGGCTTCAGTCATTTTTCTGTTGACTATCTCTTCATCCATTTTTAAAGTACCACCCGCATCGCGCATGACACCGTCGCGCCAATAGTAAATTTCTAAGCATTTTTGTTCCAAGCTGTAGGGCTTTTCGCGATTCCAAAAATTACTAAATAACCCATCGCCCATATAAAAAACCCATGATCCTTCATACCCTTTTACATCTGAAGATTTTTCATCAGGATTCTTAAACCACAAGCGATCTCCAGGTACATAGTACTCAACGGGGAGTGGCGAACTCATGGAGCCATATTCGTGCAAATACACAGAATGAAATTGCTCGGATTTAATAGCAAATTTTCTGTTGACAGCCTCAATCTCACCAAGCAAATCAGCATTGGTATGCTGCGCTTCTTGCGCTATCGCTAAAAGTATGACGTATTCAGATGCGCGGTAACAAGAAAAATCGTAAAGGGCGCCAGTAGTCTCCGGTTGAGTTGCCGCAAGAAGCGCCGTTATGAGGTCTGCATTAGGTTGCAAGGTATAACCAGTTTCCTCTTCGTATTTCCAAAAATCGAAAGGCCTCTCACCTGCCTCTGTATTAAAAGCAACAGCTGTTTTTCGTGCATGCTGTATCAAATATTTCCTGACGCGAATATGAGACTCCAAACTATCTACTGATTGAAAAGTAAAAGCGAGGGGCGAGGCCATTAAGGCAATCAAAATTTCAAGCTCGTCCAAAGTGTCAGCAGGCAGTTGAAATTTATTAGATATTAATTTTCTGACATTCAAAGTACTAAACTGTGGGCAATATGTATTGGCATACTCTTCTTTAAGTTTGATGTTGATTTTTAATTGACCGTTATCAATATCATGCGATACATCTGTTAAGTCTGTCATTCGAAAGGCATGCAGAAAACTCTCGACCCTTGGCACTATTGTTTTTAAATCGACATCTTCCCCAACGATCTCTATGCCCTTTAGCCGAGCCATTGATTTTGTAGAAAAAGAGTCGATGCCATGTAAAGATTTCATGAACCACTCCAAATTTGAGGTTCTGACTGCCTTGACGCGATTGCCAAGTTGGCACCGATAAGCTCACACAGGACAATCTAAATTTTTAGACACATATTTGTAACGCACCTAACAAAGAGACCTACCGAGTACAAACCCCATAGATTCAACGTGACTTGGGGCTTTTTACTGCAAAAGATATTTACAATGCCTCCATGAAACTAAATTATTTCTTTTGTGTATTTTTTCTGGTTTCGACAGCAGTATCTGCTTCTGATGAAGATACATACAAAGCCATTTGCGCAAACTGTCATTCCATAAATTTTGCTAATTCACCTCAAATCGGAAACAAAGCCAAGTGGGCTCCCTTGATTGCTGAGGGTCAAGTGACGCTAACAGCCCACGGTTATGTTGGTGTCAGAGCCATGCCCCCTAAAGGCGGCAAACCAGACTTGAGTGTGGAAGATTTCGCTGGCGCTTTGAATTACATGGTGAATAAATCTGGCGGCAATTGGAAAGCACCAGATAAAAAAACGCTTGAAGCCATCCATGCTGAAATTGCCAGGCGTCAAAAGTCGCTTCAAGGCAAATAGTATTTAGTTAAAGCTTGTCTTTTTGTTTAAAACTGCGGTTTTGTTCCAGCTTGGTTGTAACTTCAATACAAACTCCCTTTGCGTCTGGAGTACCTCCACCCAGGCATCTACCTTCAGAAATACATAGAGCCTCGCTAGCCACAGACTTTTTTTCCATTCTCGAGGGTGCAGGACACTTGCCTTCGTTAGGCAACATCTTTCTGGCACAGTAGCCTGAAAAATACCAAGTAAGAGAGGCTGGGCAACTCACCATCTCGGCCAATACGGATGCGGGATAAGTCGATGCGATCATTAACATTGGCAAGAAAGTTTGGCGGATACAACGCTGTAAAAACCTACGCATACGGATCCATCCTTTGAAATATTTCAAGAACCGATGCATAGTGGCACAGGATTTACTAGTCGCGCATAGGGTAAACACTTGTTCGGTTAAACGTCACCACGTGCGCTACCTCTGCCCGAATACCGATCCACTCACCCACCTTGTGGTCGTGGTGACTGGGAACATGGGCCATCACCGACTCACCAGTTTTCAATCGCAAGGTATATAAAAATTCTGAACCACGGAATGATTTGCGAATAATCTCCGCCTTAACTGGTGCATCGTCATCGTGGACGATGTCATCGGCGCGGAGCAAGACATCACACTCGCCCGAGGCAAAAGCGCTTGGTAACGGGCACTCGGCTACATCCACCAAGTCGCCCATTGGGGTTTGCACTACAACTTGGTTGTTTACCTCTTTTATGGTGGCTGGCGCAAACACGCCGTGGCCAATGAACTCTGCCACAAAACGCGTATTCGGGCGGTGATAGAGGGTGTAAGCGTCGTCCCACTGATGCAATTGACCTTCAGACATGACGCCAATCACGTCTCCGATAGCAAATGCTTCCATCTGGTCATGTGTCACAAATAAGGCGGTAGTTTTTGCTTCTTTCAAAATGCCCCGCACTTCCAGAGCTAAGCGTTCGCGCAATTCCACATCTAGGTTTGAGAATGGTTCGTCGAGCAAAAGCAACTGTGGTTTTGGCGCCAAGGCTCGGGCTAATGCCACGCGCTGTTGTTGCCCACCAGACAACTCGTGTGGATACCTCTGCGCACTGCTTACCAACCCAACTAGCGCGAGTACCTCGCGCACACGCCCCTCGCGCTCTAATCGAGGCAGCTTATGAAGACCAAAGTTCACGTTGTCAAACACGCTCAAGTGGGGGAAAAGAGCGTAGTCTTGAAACACCATACCAATGCGTCGCTCTTGCGGTGCTATGTGAACCATGTCACCACTAACCAAAGTTTGGGCCAATCGGATTTCACCCGCACTGGCTCTCTCAAGACCAGCCACAGCGCGAAGCAATGTGGTTTTGCCACAGCCCGAAGGTCCTATGAGAACACCCATTTCTCCGGCACGAAGGCTCAAAGTGACGTCATCCACTGCTGGATAGCCACGTTCTGGATAGCGGATGGAGAGCTGCGCAACATCTAAAAACATGGCGCCATTGTAGGGATGGGGCATTAACGACGCGGCTGTGGCGGCTTTCTACAATGCCACATGATTTCTAGTTTTCGTTTGTTTGTAACCTGTGTGTTAGTTGTACTGGCCCTCTTGTTGGCATTACCCGTGTTGACCGTGCTTTTTTCTTGGGCGCAATGGAACCATGCATCGGCGCAAATTTTGACGGAGATGGCCAATACGGTGTTGCCCGACTATGCGGGCACATCGTTGCTACTGTGTATGTTGGTCAGCATGGGCGTCGTGAGCATGGGTACGGTGTCTGCTACTGCAGTGACTTTGTTTGACTTTCCGATGCGACGCACTTTGGAATGGGCATTGCTCTTACCGCTTGCGATGCCGGCTTACGTAGTAGCTTATGCCTACACCGACTACCTCCAATTCAGCGGCCCATTACAAACTGGCATTCGCGAGATCTTTGGCCTTGGGGGCCGCGTGTTTCCGGAAGTGCGCAATGTATGGGGCGCCGCTTGTGTGTTCACTCTGGCGCTTTATCCCTATGTTTATTTGTTAGCTCGCACTGCTTTATCTGATCGTGCGAACCATTTGATGGAAGCTGCGCGCTTGCTAGGTGCGCCGTTGTTTCGACGTATCCTGCACGTAGCATTGCCACTAGCCCGACCAGCGATTGCAGCCGGTACAACTTTGGCGCTGATGGAGACGCTGGCCGACTATGGAGTCTCTAGCTACTTTGGGATTCAAACCTTTACCGCTGGTATTTACAAAGCCTGGTTGGTGATGGATAACCAAGTAGCTGCAGCACAACTTGCAACCCTTCTCTTATTGGTAGTCGTACTTTTGTTGTCAGCCGAAAAGCGCGCCCAACATCGGCTTCGGTTCTCCAGCGTCCGCACAGATCGTCAAGGGTATGAATCGCAACCATTCAAACTCCAAGGCACATCTGCCTTCATTGCCTTGACC
>Ga0214917_10003340_pt1 | contig 18606 bp, 12 predicted proteins | sample LL_1208_BB_MetaG_FD_177983 | JGI IMG/M metagenome (GOLD analysis project Ga0214917, IMG submission 177983) | Freshwater microbial communities from Lake Lanier, Atlanta, Georgia, United States - LL_1208_BB | ecosystem: Environmental > Aquatic > Freshwater > Lake | place: USA: Georgia | collected...
GCCGTGGAAGGGATATTGACGCTGCCTGCGGTCAATTGGCCAACAAAGGCGAATCCTCGGCTCAAAAGGCCTTTTAGACTTTATCGCGATAGGAATTTAGGCTTTCTCGCGATTAAAATTTAGGCTTTCTCGCGATTAATTAGATTGGGACAACAGCGGGAACAGGTCCAGTAAGTGCAAAAAGATTAGGGAAGTGTTATGGTGCGTACTCCGTTGGATGTGGTGATGGTTGCTTGATCATCACAAGCACCGTTACCAAAATCCAGGGTTCTGCTTGTCTGATTGCTGCGAGAAAATTGGATGGAACCGGAAACTAACCAGCGACAAGAGCCTTCTTTGCGCAAAGGCGTCAAAATGCCATGATTGAAGGTTATACCATTTGGACCCGAACCGCTTCCGTTACCGGTGATGAGGTACACGTCATCCATTAGGGTCGCGGTGCTGTCCCCTGCTATTTTTTCACGAACACGTAGTCCTTGCCGGGTCCAAACACCGTTACGGTTAGGGTGGGTCATTGATAAATTAAATTGGATGGTTCTCAAAGGATTGCCTTGGGTAGAGGTACCGAAAACCAGGTTTCGGTTCCCAGAAATACCGCGGTCGTTCACAAAATAATTACTGAACGACATACTGGCCGTACTCCCCGCTACGCCACGGGCCCCGGTGTATTCGATAATCACCACACCTCTACGATAGCGTCCGTCCCGGCAAAGGCAATTCACTGGGCCATAATTGATGGTGATTCTCCGAGGATTGGAAACGGTATCTCTGGTGATGTTTGCACAACGACTGGCGCTAAGCATTTCAGTGGCATCGCCCAAGGAAACCCGTTGGTCCATACCCACCTCGGCCCCATCTTCCTCAAATTGAGTGATTTGTTCGTTTTCGGAATCCGTGTTTAGGAACTGCTCCATCAAGGATTCGGGGTTTTGATCGTCTTTGCGACACGAAGAAAGAAAGCCCAAGAGGAGAATTCCGCCCAGAACCATCTTGCGTTGCAGTTGCAGGGATCGACGAATCAGGTCAGCCTTGGGCATCATGTTTGGGTATTGGGCGATGAAGAGAAAATTTTTCATGGAGAATATTTTAGGTTGGAACGAGCGCGATCACAATTCAGACCATGTCCATCCCGCTAGGTTTAAAGGGCCTGCAATTTTAAGAGGATGACCCCTTGGCTTTGGTCGCCGTCCCACGAGGAATAGGAGAGCCATGAGGGTCCATATCGGGAAAGCCCAGGCGCTGGTCAATCTGATCCAAAAAGGCTTGGGGCAGGTAATGTTCGTCTTTTTCGGCCAGCCAATGCAATTGATGGGGTTCAAAGCCTTGTTTTTGGGCCAAATAACTTTCCCAAAGCCGGTGGGCACGAACCAATTTCATCGCTTTGGTATGGCCCTTCGCGGTCAGCGCGTAAAAGCCCTGGTTCTTAGGCAATTTCTGCACCCAACCCAGCAAACGGCAACATAAAACCGCCGCACTGTACGTGAACCCTGACCAACGCAAAGACTCGAGAACTTGGTCCTTCGAAATTTCAGGTTTTCTGAAGAGGAGTTTTACCAAATCTTCGGCCCAATGACGAACCAACCGGAGATAACGCCGCAGCAGGCGTGGCCAAATACCGCGCAACGGATGCCCCAGGAGGACCAGCACATAAAGCGCTGTGGCCGAAAGGGTAATTGCAGGACCGGGCGCTGTATCCCAATAGACGGAGGCCATCATCCCCACCGCCGCTGTAAAAGCCCCAAGGAACATCGACCAGCGTAGGACATTGCGAAGCTTGTTGCTGATAATGAGCGCGGTAGAGGCCGGAATGATCAGCATGGATACGACCAAAATGACCCCTACCGTTTGCAACGAAGCCACCACGGTGAGGCTCAGCATCCAGATACTGAAATAATGCAACGCCTTGGTGGGAATGCCCATGGTTTGCGCCACATCTGCCTGAAAAGCAGCCGCAAAAAAATAAGGCATCAAAACCGCAACACAGACCACATCAAAAACAAGCACCATCCCCACCAAAAGAAGGTCGTCCCGCCCTATTCCTAACACATTGCCAAATAAAAAATCTTTCATATCCAAATGCACGCCTTCGCGCCGTGATAAAGCGGAAATCCCCATGACGCCCAACGCAAACATTGCCGAAAAAACAATACCAATCGCGGCATCGTTGCGCGCCCCCCCTTTGCCTTGCAACCAGGCGATAAGGATGGCCGCCAGGAGGCCGGCGCCCACCGACCCTAAGAAAAAGGCCATTAAGCTGTGCCCCGCCACCATAAACCCCACGACCACTCCCGGTAGAATCGCATGCGATAAAGCGTCCCCAATCAACGCCATATTTCGAAGCACCATGAAACAACCCAACAGGGCACAAGCCGCACCCGCCATCATGGCCGCTATCAAAGCCCTTTGAAAATAAGGTTGTTGCAGAAAATCGACCAATGTCCAAGCGGTATCCATGCTTTCTATATCAGGTTCGGTGATCAGGTTCGGTTACGGAATTGAGCCGCGTCAGCATATGCGGGGTCAACCCCCGAAAAGACCTTGAGCAAAGTGGATTCATTAAGGACCTCTTGAGGGGCACCCTCCGCAATCAAGCGCTGATTAATCAAGAGCACCCGGTCAAAGTACTGCGGGGCGCGGTGGAGGTCGTGGTGGATCATCAGGACCAGGCCGTTTTGCTCCTGCGTAAACCTGCGCAGAATCTCTATAATTTTGGCTTCAGTGGCTGCATCGACCCCTACAAAGGGTTCATCCAAAAGCAGGGTTTCCGCTTGTTGCGCGAGAGCTCTTGCCAAAAAGACCCTTTGTTGTTGCCCCCCGGACAGCTGGTTCAAGGGCCTTTTTCGTAAATCTGTTAATTCCAAGTCCACCAGGGCTTGTTCAATCGCTTGGCGATCCTCCTCGTTGGGTGGAAGACCCGCTTTTCGCCTCGGCAAGCGGCCCATCAGGACAATGTCCTCCACGGTGGCCGGGAAATCCCAATCCACCAGGCCTTTCTGCGGCACGTAGGCTAAAGAGGTTCTGCATAGATCAATGTTATTTCCTCGGTAAGTAATGTTGCCGTGATCCGAATCCACAAGGCCGAGGACGGCTTTCAAAAGGGTTGATTTTCCAGCGCCATTCGGCCCTAAAATACCGTAACATTTTCCAGACTCAAAGACCGCCGAAAAGGCATTGAGGACGGATTTGCGATCGTAGGTCACGCTCAAATTGGTGATTTCTAGGCAGGGACCCACCGGAGGCCGAGGCCGTTTGGCATCTTTTAATCCATTGTACCTCAATGCAAAAAGCATGTATAACAAGGGAGGAAGCAGAAGACCCAAGATCCACCATACCGGAAATGGATCGGAGGAGGATGAAGGCCATTCTGAACGATTCCCAGCGGCTCCCTTCTTTGGCCCCCCCAGATAGCGGGACAAGATTATGGCGTTATACCGTAGCATCCCGGTATAAGAATCCGCGTCGGATCCTTCCGGACCCATGCTATCCGCATAAAGCGCAGGCCCCAAGGCACAGTCAGCATCCGCAGAAAGCTCTTGCAAAGTTTTGGGGTTCAGATTCGCCTCCACAAAAATGCAGGGCAGGTCATTCTCCAGAATGACACGCTTCATCTCCAAGACATCCGAAGTCCGAATGTCGGCATCCGTGCTGGTCCCCAAAAGAGAGATCACCCGGAAGTGATATCGCGCGGCGAAGTACCGAAAAGCATCATGGTTGGTGCCTAGAATCCGATGTTGATGCGGAATGTGCCCCAAAAGCCCGGAAATTTCTTGGTTTAAATCCACCAATTCCTGGTCATAGGCTGCCCATCGGGCTCGAAGACCCGCGGAATCGCGAGGACATAGCCCAAGAAGGGCTTCGTAAATATTGCTGGCGTATTGTCGACCCAAAACCGGATCCATCCAAGCATGCGGATCGTAGGAGTCGGCATGTTCGGGGTCTTGAATGGGAACGATTCCCTTGGTGGCAACGATTCGATGGGCCTTTTGGGCGGTGCGGGCAATTAATTTATCCAGCCAACCTTCCAGATGCAGGCCGTTCTCGATGATGAGATCGGCTTGGGCCAAAATTCGGGTATCGTTCGGGACAGCTTCGTAACGATGGGGGTCGGAACCTTGTGGAAGTAGCGAGCGAACATCGGCACTTCCGCCTGCAATTCTCGACGCGATATCCGCCAGAAAACCAGTCGTGGCCACTACTTGGATTCGTCGCCCTTGGGCCCGTTGCTCCTGATCAGATCGATTCCCTGGGCCCGGGTTATTCGCCTTGGAACCGTAAAACGAGGTCAAGCCAAGGCATAAAACCCATAGCAAGTGCAGCCTAACCGGTCTGCGTAAAGGAGCCCAAAGCGCTAAACCCATGAGGCAAAGTTAATTTAGGTATACCTAAATTGATGGGCTCTGCATGGAAAGAGAAATTTGGTGGAGAATTTTAGGGAGATCACAATCGCTTATCCAATTGAAATGTAATTTTGTTCATGAATCGAAGAAAGTGGCTGAAAGCAGCAGGAAGTTATACCGCCGGATTGATGGCCTTGGGTTTTTCGATTCGCAGTTTTGCACAGACCGCCGATTCAGATTCCGCGAACCCCATGGGGTTGGCCACCAGTTCAGAACACCTTAAACCCAAACCTATGCCCTTTGAATTGCCCGCTTTGCCCTATGCCTACAATGCATTGGAACCTCACTTTGACGCGATGACCATGGAAATTCATCATTCCAAACATCATGCCGCCTATGTGAACAATTTGAATGCCGCTCTCCTCGGAACGCCCAACGAAGGCAAATCCCTGGAAGAATTGATGGCGATTGTTTCAACGCTGCCGGCGGCTGTTCGTAACAATGGTGGAGGTCATTTTAATCATTCCTTGTTTTGGACATTGCTCACGCCTCAGGCCGGAACCAAACCCTCCGCAAGTTTGGAGGCTGCTATCACCGAAGCCTTCGGGAATATGGACGGATTCAAAGAACAATTCGCCAAGGCCGCAATGAGCAGATTCGGAAGCGGTTGGGCCTGGTTATGCCGCACGGAGAACGGTTTGAAGATTTGTTCCACCGCGAACCAAGATAACCCCTTGATGGACACAGAGAAAGCTAATTGTGGAGGTTATCCGCTGTTAGGTTTGGACGTTTGGGAGCATTCCTATTACTTGAAATATCAAAATCGCAGAGCCGATTATGTAACGGCCTTTTGGAATGTGTTGAATTGGGAATTGGTTTCCGATCGCTACGAATCGGGCCAATAAATCGTTGTCCTACCAATCAAGAAAAAGCCCTTTTTGCGGTAAGCACAAAGGGCTTTCTTATGGAAGGGCTTCCTGTCGAAGGGTTTTCTTGCCGAAGGGCATTCTTATCGAAGGGTAAAGCGGAATGGAAGATTGTATTGAACCCGTACAGGCATTCCTCTTTGTTTGCCGGATTTCCATTGGGGCATGGCTTTCACAACCCGAATGGCCTCTTCATCACAGCCCCCACCAATACCGCGAAGAACCTGTACTTTATCTATTTTGCCCCTTTCGTCCACCACAAAAGTCACTACAACAATTCCTTGCAATCCGTTTTCACGGGCAAGCGGTGGGTATTTGGTGTTCTCTGCCATAAACTTAAGCAGTTCCTGATCACCACCCGGAAAGGATGGCATTTCCTCGACTACGGTGAAGATCTCGGGCTCTGCAGCAGCAACCTCTTCTTCCATCTCGACCACAGGCACTTCAATGCGCGTTTCTTGGGTTACTTCGGTGGAGGCAATTTCATCCTCTTCGATGACCTCTTCGTCCGCAACAATTTCGAGGGTTGGAGGCGGAGGCGGAGGCGGAGGAGTGACCTTTTGCTCGGTTTGGGGAATTTCCATCTCGGTAAGGTCCTCCATTTTGAGGGTGCCCAGGCTGGCTGCTTCTCCGTCACCTTCTCTCCAATTGAAGGCATAAAGGGTGCCGGCCAAGGCAACGCAAAGGCCGATTTGGAAGAAAAGCGTACGCTGGAGGTTCAGGTCTGCTTTAGGGTTTTTCTTGAGTTCCATAGCTTTCCACAAATAACGGAATTTTCCAACAAAGTTGTTCGGGTTTCGTATCAAGAATGCGTTAATCCGAATAGGCTTTAACGCCGATCGCCTTTGGCCGAAAGCGCCAACCGCTCAAAAACCAAGAGCCCCACCAACAATCCGAGGACATCGGCGACATAGTCCAATAGGTCGGCAGAGCGGCTCCAAAGGAGAAATCCCTGCACTGCCTCGGTTCCCGCCGCCAGCAAGACGCCCAAAACCAATACAAAGAAACCGCGATGGAATTTCAAAACAGGCCATTGCGCCTGCTTGTAGAACGATTGGCCAATCAAAAAAGCCCAAATCCCAAAGATCCCGAAATGCACCACCAAATCGGAGCCTGCGATTTGTGAACCGGGGAGGCCGGAGCCGGAACCCAGCATCAGCCCCATCATGATTACGGTCCAAACCAGAGGCGGAACAAAATAAAATCCTGTGGAGGCACCTCTTGAACGCATAGGATGGGAGTTTAATGCCCTGTGGTTTAATGCCCGGTATGGGCTTGGTAGGTGGAGCTATCCATTAATTGCTCCCATTGGTCGGGATTGGAGATTTGAATGCGAATCATCCAACCATCACCGTATGCGTCGCGGTTGACGAGTTCGGGTTGGGATTGAAGAAGCGGATTAACCTCAATAATTTCCCCGCTGAGGGGCATATACAGGTCGGAAACGGTCTTGACGGCCTCAACTGTGCCAAAAACCTCTTGGCTATCCAGGCTTTTGCCGTGGCAATCCAGTTCGATAAAAACGATATCTCCCAATTCTCCTTGGGCAAAATCGGTGATCCCTACGGTGGCGATATTGCCATTCAAGGCAACCCATTCGTGTTCGGCGGTGTATCGGAGATCAGAGGGAAATTTCATTGTTGGATAAAGTTTAGAATTTTATATGAATTAATTGCCAAAAAATGATAAAAAAATGCAGCGAGGCCACCCAATATCTCAATTTGCCAAGGTGAAACGGATACTAACACCTCCGCTGGTTTGGGAATTGGGAAAGGAGGTGGAAATATAGGGCGTGGACAATTGGTAATCCACAAAGAATCGAACATTAATCATGTCGTTCAGGACATAATCGGCACTTGGTTTGACCGAAACCGTTCGCCCGCCCCCGGAGGGTTGAGGTTCCACCCCGTCCAAGTCCCTCATTAGCATGAAATTATCCCGAATATTCAAATCAAAGCGCAGATTGAGATCGTTCTTGAGCTCGCGGAGTTCACCGTTGATCAGGAAAGGCAAACGCGGGTTGTTCCAGCGGTAGCCCCCCCCGATGGTAAGCTCTCGGGTGGTGTTCTCGTTCAGACGGTTGTTCACCAGCGTGAGGGTTAGGTTTCGGGAGGTTTTGTATTCAAGCCTCAAGGTGAGGTTGTTTTTAAGGGTAGCGTCCAGGCCGATTAGCGGGGTTAATTGTTCGGCGATGCTGATTTGAGCGATTTGGTAACGGGGATAAAAGTCTTTGGTGTTGATGCTGTCCCGCCTGAATGCGGCACCATTCCTCTCTTGGTACACAAGATTCGTCGAAAAATTACCCACCGAATAAACCGAGCGGTAGCCATGGCTGATCATGATGTTCTGGAATCTTTCCTTGAACCAAGGAATTTGGGTAAGCCCTGAATAATTGAGCCGCCAATTGGGCATGGGCAGGACGGGGAAATAAGAGGTGGATGTTTTACCGGGGTTTTGACCCGTATAGGCGGCCAGGAAAGATGGGATAAGGACATCGATGGATTTGCGGCTGTAGCCATCCGGGAAAAGGCTGTCAATAGCTCCACGACCCGAAGAGTTGGGGTTGGATCGCGCAAGGCGTTCCGCGATTTCCAATCGATTCTCTTCGAAGCGACGGAAATTCCCGGAACTTAGGTAGTCGGCTTGGCCGGGATTGGTCGGTATTTTCTCAAGGAACCCGCGAAGACTGATGATCGAAATGCTAAAGTCCCCGGATTCCATGCCGTTGAATTGGGTGATTTCGCCCAGTCGATTGGCCCTGAAATTTTGCTGAAAACGCATCACGTCGTTTTTATTGGCGGTGACCGTAATGCGGAATTCTTTGAAAGGTTCCAGCGTGGCCTGGAGCTGGGCATTGAGGTTGCGGTTGGTTACGTACAAAGCGGTCAGGTTGGTGTCCGTACTCAACCAGTTTTTGGTGATGATGGCGGGGCGAAGATCCCTTTGATCCCCGAACACAAAAGGAAAACCGGGTGCATTGATGTCGGTGTTGTTGCCCAAAAGATTGGGCTCCTGATTAAAACCAGGGATGACCGTCCCTTCGGTCAAACTAATGTTAGCCGAAACATTTTTGAGCATAGCAATGGCCTTGATCCCGTTGCGCCACAGGCTCAGCGAATAATCCTCTTCGGGCTCTTGGGGAGGTTTCTTGCCTACAGGCTTGGAGCCCGCGGCTCCCTTGGCTTTAGGATCCTTTGCTTTAGGGTCTTCAGTTTTGCCGCCTTTGGCCTTGGGGTCCTTGGCTTTGGAGCCCGGCGCGGCAGGGACAGGATCTTTGAGCGGTTGATCGGCAAGGACTTTGCGCAGAAAAGCCCATTTGTTGTACAGCGTATTCATGGTGATGTTGGTGTTGATCCGCTGTGTCCTGGAATTTTGAATGGTATTTCCCAGATTGACCGCGGCCAATGGGGCGGCAATCCATTCATAATTCGCTTGGTATTGGTAAGCGATGTTCATGAAATCCATCAGGGGTAATTTGTTGATGGGCACCTGGTAATTGGCGCTCATGGTATGCGTAAAGCGGGTTGGTCTTCCACCGTTGCGCAAATTGTTAAGAACAGTGTCCCGTTTGGCTTCGGTATCCAGGAGCCCGAAAGGCTCGTCAATTCTTGCGGCCGCCGTGGCATCGTATTCCAGGCGTAGGCCTTGGGTCAAATCGTGCCGGAAACCATAGACTCGGTTCATTAAGAAATTCTTGTTGACCGTCGGGGCAATGCCCTTGCCCCCATCGGCATTGTTCCGAAGTTGGGTATGCTGGTACAGACGATCTACATCCACCCTCAGGGTAAGGCTGGTCGGCAAAAGGTTGAAGTTAAAATCACGGATCAACGTCAAGGCTTTGGGTTTAAGCCAAGACACGGCACTCAGGGGCCGAATAGGATTGGATCGTCCGGAATACTGGTAACCCAGGCTTCCTCGGTAAGTTTCGGTGCTGTTGAATGCCGTGAAGGGATTTCGTTGAAAAAGTTCCGAATAGGCCAAGGTCAAATTGAAATTAGCCAGGTCCCAAGGTTTGGGCATCCCGCTCCCTTGGCGGGTCAATTGCAAATTTGTTAAATTGAAGGCTCTGCGACGGCTGTAGGTTTCGGCAGCATAAACAATGGAATCCCGTTGAGCGCCTTTTTCGTAGCCATCCAAAATATTTTTGAGTAAAACATCCCCATCCAAGGGGTTGAATTCGGGAGTGCTGAAGGTTTCGCCGTAGGCCGCATAGATTGGAATGCGCAAATTGGATTTGGAGCCCAGGAATTTGCCCAAATCAAGGTTGGTCGATGCATCGTATTGCACCAATTCTTCCCGGGATCGTTCGCTCACCTTGCTCTCAAGACCCCCGAAGCCGATTCCCTTGTAAAGACCCGTGGCGCTTAAGGTGCCCAGATCAGCCAATTTCATGTTCAGGTTGCCGGTAGCTGCGGTGCCGGATCGGTTATCAAATTCCGTCAATCTTAATTCGTTGAACCAAATTTCTCCGCATTTTTCAAGGCCGTCATCCGAAGAACCGGAGGTTTTACGCGGATTCCGCACCCCCAACATGATGGTCTGTACCTGACTGAGGTTTGGATTTCCGAGAACCGTGATGCGTTGCCCCGTGGCGGTCTGTGTTCTGAACGGAATATTCAAAGGCCAATTTTGTTTGTTCCTTTCTTTTTTGGCGTCGTTGAGATCCGCAAAGAGGATGGACAAATTGTTACCCGCCGGCCATATGCTTTCCGGTGTTCCGGTACCCGGCGCCGTGATGACCAAGGCTTGTTCGTATTCGTAATAATTCTGGTTGTAGTCGTTTCCTAAACGAACAAATGCCGAGACGTCCCCGTCCTGCAGGTCTGCGCCCTCGGCGTGCATGAACATCTCCAAGCGCTTGTAGGCCCGAATATCGAAAGTTGTGTTCTTGAAAGCCGCACGGGAATCCCCATCCCGTAATTGACAGAATCGCACCTGCAGGGATTGTTCGTTGAGCTGCTGAAAATTGGTGGTAAACACATTTCTCACCCTTTCAATCCCCGGGGGTAACACATAGGGTATGGGTAATTTGTTCCCATTCTCTTCAATGTTCACCGTGGAAAGCAGAAAGACCGTAGGGTCTCCCTGGTCCACAGGGGTATATTCCCCCGGAGGAGCAAGACTCTGAAGGTACCTTCGCCAATCGGTTCGAACCAGTTGCATCGTGGCCATGCGGCAAATGATGCTGTCGGTAAATCCCGAGAAATACATCCGCGCAAAGCGGATCGATTTGAAATCCGTAATATTCCCCACACGCCGGTCCGGGGCCAGCACAGGCACCCTGAATTGGTACCATTTCACGACTTCGGTCGTCCCGTTGCGCAGTTGCACCGGGGATTCAAAAATATCAGTGATGTAATTTCGACCAATTTGCATTTCACCCGGCCGCAGGTTCACCCGGTATTCAAAATAATCCTCGGTTTGGGTGAGGGTGTTGTCGCTGTTCAGGTCTTCGGAATTGGGCAAGTTGGTGGCCGAGGTGGGATAGGGTTCCGGCGATTGTTGATCTGTTGCGGAATTGCCTTGAGGGAGATTAAAGAGCTTATAGCGCCCTAAAACTGATTTGCGGGTGTTGTCAAAGTCGCTGCCCCTGAAGTGATGGTAATTATCGGAGGCCGGGTCTTGGTTGGCCGACACAAAGGCCTGCGAAGCGGATCCGAAACGGGATTCGATGCGGTCCAGATAGCGGCTTCCGAAGAAATTCCGCTCTTGGGCATCGTTAAAGCCGTCCAAACCTACATCTTGGGTCACTCTGGATGCAGGATTGTTGTCAAAAGCATTGATGAGAGGAGGCAATTTGGGAACCAGTCCCCAAGCCGAGGTATCCACCTGCCCTGTTCCGTCCGCTTTGGGAAATCCGTTTTCGAAAGAACGCCGCCCATCCTTCAGGATATCTTCCGAGCAATTTCCAAGGTTGAAAAACAGGGTGCCGCCGCTATGGTTCGGCTGGTAGATGAAGGGATCCATCATCCAAAACTCGATAAACTCAATGTTAGCTGCCTCAAAGTCGTTAGGTTCCACCCGCCTTTGCATCCCCCCCCATCGGGATGCAGGGTTCAATAGCCGTCCTGATGAATCAATGCCTGCCGAGAAGGGGCTGGGGGCCACATCAAAATTGTACGGACCTTTCTCGGACGGATAAAAAGCTAAATCGAAAGTAGGCAGATTGACGGGTTGATTGTTGGCAAGCTGCCTGTTCGGAAATACCTCCTGAACCAGTACCTCCCGCATGTAATGGTTGGACTTCATCGCCACATCGTTTTGGATATGCGAAGGGGTCAAAGGAGAATTCCGGAAGAAGAGAGGATCAATGTTATACCAACTTAAATTTGCGCGGTTGTAACCGTAGGGAAGGCTGTCGCGCAGGCGGTGTTCCGGATAACGAGAGGGCGTGGAAGAATGAAACCAGCTGTTGAAGCTGCGGATATCGTAATTGCTTTCGGAACTTTCAAAGTCATCAATGTACGAAACCCCCGCCGCACCCAAGACCGCGGAATTACCGGGCAGCAAATGGGCAACTTCCGCATTGAGTTGAAAATTCGAGACCTCATCGCTGCGGTACAAGGGCAACAAATTCAGAACGCGGGTGATGAAACGGCTGTCCTGTTGCATGCTGATATCCGCTCCCAGGATATTGTTCGAAACAGGCTCTTCCCCTTGGTTCACCTTTTGGGTAATGGGTCTTTCCACCATGCGCACAAAGGTTCCACCCAGGTTAATGCGTTTGTTGAGGCGGTAGTCCAAGCGTGCCCCCATCATGTTTCGTTGGTTGGCCTGGAAAATGGGGTTGTTCTCGAACGCAACTTGGATAGGTTCTGCCGACGAAAGCAAGCTGGAGTTGATGATTCGGACTTTACCCATCATGTAATCCACCGTATAGTCTTGACCCTCGCTCAGCAAACGGCCCCCCGCCGTCACGCGTACCGAACCTTGAGGAACATTGGTAGCGCCCAGCGATATCTCACTCCCCGAGGCCGATTGGTATTGCCCCACCAGGCGGAATCGGTTCAATTCCGGAAATTGTTGGGCCCATGCCCTGGTACTATCGTACAGCGGCCTGAAAACATACTTGCTTTTGATTTCCGAAGGGGTGTTTCCGGCGGCATCAAAGGCGGCGTTCAGGTCCTGTCCAAAGGGCTCCACCCGAGGAAAAATGATGCGACCCCTGGCCTGATCCACCGTGAGGTTGTTGACAAAATCAAAGATACCGTCCGGTTGCGGTTCCAATTGGGTATTGAGTTGATCCAGCCCCAGGACGGTGATCAATTGTTGACCCGCGAGGCTTCCTTCAGGAATGAAATTTTTGTTACCGTTGAGGACATCGGTATAAACGATATCCAGCCTAAAATTCTGGTTCGATAATTGAAAAGCATTCAGCGAATAAATGTTTTTCATCATCAAATCCCAGGTTGGCAAATCCGTCCGAATGGCGGTGCCTTTGAGGAGCTTCAAGAAGAGCACGGTAGGATCGGTCTGCTCACTGGGGACTTCTTGCGAAAACTCCCCTACCCTGTAGATTTCCCCGTTGACGCTGTATTCGTAGGCCACCGCAAGCACCTCGTCATTGTTCAGGGTCGTGTTCAGCGAAACATAGCCCAGAAGGGGATGAAAAGAATACTGGTTCGGTTGCAATCTGCGGGCAAACAGGACCTCGTAATCCCTTGCCGGAGCCAAAGAATCAAAGGGGGCTGTGTTTTCGAGCACATCAAAGATGGAGTTGATTTTGCGAGCCCCCGCTTGTGCATTGGCAACCAGCGCACCGTACAGACCATTGGCCTCGTTTCGAGGAAAAAATGATCCCGGGGTCGATTGAATGATAGGATTGTGGGGTCTGGGTTCCGCCAAATCCATGAAGGCCGCCACATCCCTCAAATCGCTGTTAATATTGTTACGGTTTGTGATCCAAACCTCGACCCGGGTCACAATGACGCTGGATCGAACAATGGGAGGTGTGGCCATGGCCTGGTTGTATTGTTCGCGGAAGAAATTGGACAAGAAGAAATGCCGATTGACATCGTATTGGTCCACCGGTATCGAGAATCTTGTGGTTTGTGCACCGCCTTGAACTTGGATTTGTTGGTTTTGACCCCTTTGTTGGGCCAGAACCGCATTAACCCGCAGGTCCCCAAATTGCATTTCGGATTTGATCCCAAAAAGGCTCTGGCTACCCTGAATCAGCCCGCTTCGAAGAGGAAGGTTGACATTGCCGAGCTCTATTTTTTTGAAAATTTCATCCTCTTCCCCGGTATGTTCGAGCTTCATCATGTTCTCGAAATTGAATACCGCCTGCGTGTTCTGCGCCGTATTGAAGCGGACCTTTTCGCCGATGGAACCAACCACATTCATTTGAATATTCATGTCAAAGTCGAAATTGGTCATTCGCCTTTGTTGAATATTCATGTTGGGGTTGTTGATGTAGTTGGAATTCACGGCAAAGCGTAATTCCGCCGAACCCTGGGGACGAATGTCAATGGTGTTCCCCCCGAAGATTCGGTTGAAAATTTTGGGCCCCACATAAATCTTGGGGATTAGGCCGCCACGTTCGGACGCCACCCCGCCCCCACCGGAGGCGCCTTGGTTGCGTGATTTCCAATAGGCCTGTTTATCGCGGTTTTCGCGCCAAGCAAGGTATTCGCTGAGGTTCATCATGCGGGGAATTCCCACGTAGGTGTTTCCAATGCGCTTGCGCAGAATATAGAGCCCAGTTTCAGGGTCGTATTCCACCACTTCTTCCTCTGGATTGCTTAGCTCGATGGCCCCCCCGTATACCGGCGGCTTTTGAGTGTTTTTCAGGGAATCTTCGCTGGACTGTACCAGGGCGGAAGAGTCGCTTGCGGCTCCACGGGTATCCAAAATCCCGCCCCACAGGAGACAAAATGCGACGCAACAAGCAAATTTGGAAGGGGACCAACGCATGCTAATCCGAGGCTGTCGGGGAAGGTGTAGAGGAGAAATAATTAGAGACTATGGAGGACCGCCCGGATCAAACTTTCGGTATCATGCGGCGATTGAGGGTCGCTGAGGATATTTCGGAGGCTTTTTTCCATGGCGGGGCGGGAAAAACCCAAGGCAACAAGGGCCAATAACGCTTCTTCTTGCATTTTCGTATGCGATGAAGTCTCGTTGTCGGCATTCGACGAAGGGCCCAGGGGGCTTGGGGACCCTTGCAGGGCTGTCTCCGGCCGAATCCGGTCCCTGAGGTCAAGCACCAATCGCTGGGCGGTTTTGGGACCTATCCCCTTGATTCGCTGAATTTCATGAACCGCCCCACGACGGATCGAGTCTTCCAAATCCGAGGGGGAGGCATAACTCAAAATGGTGCGGGCCGATTGTGGCCCTATGCCCTGAACAGATATTAAGTGTTGGAACATTGATTTTTCGAGAGCGTCCGCAAAGCCAAAAAGCAAATGCGCATCCTCCCGAATGCTCATGTGGGTCAGCACCTTGCACGGACCGGTCTCGGGTAATTTCCCGTAGGTGTTCAGGGAGATGTGCACCTCATAGCCCACCCCGCCAACCTGCAGAATCAGCAAGGTCGGGGTTTTGAGCGCGATATCGCCTTCAAGGAATGCAATCATGGTACGGGCAATTTGCTCGCAAACATACGATTTTTGGCATAATTTGGGGTCAAACTCGGGATAAAACCCGCCTCAGTCCTTATTTTGACCGCATGAAAAGCAACAGAATTGCAGGAATCGCCGCTCTGCTCTTGGGGGGCCTCCTCTTCTTGTCCTTCCCTGCCTTGGCGAATGCGCCTGCAGTTGTCCACGAGGTCCGTGCCTGGTCGGTGGTTCCGCCAATTGTAGCTATTGTTATGGCTTTGGTTTTGAGGGAGGTGTATCTGTCCTTGTTGTTGGCCGTCCTGAGCGGGGCTTGGATCCTGGCCGCCGAGCATTATGGCCTGATTAATGGCCTGATAATAGGATTGTTACGAGTTATTGACACCTACGTCATGAAGGCCCTTTGGGACAAAGATCATTTATCTGTAATTGTGTTTTCGATGTTAATTGGAGGCATGGTCGCGCTTTTGTCTCGGAACGGGGGGATGCAAGGTGTGGTCCACTATTTGACACGGTGGGCCAAGGACGCAAGGTCCGGGCAATGGGTTACATGGTTGCTGGGGATCGTTATTTTTTTTGATGATTATGCCAATACTCTCTTGGTGGGGAACACCATGAGGCCGGTGACGGACCGTCTTCGTATTTCTAGGGCCAAATTGGCGTATTTGGTGGATGCTACGGCGGCGCCGGTGGCCTCCGTTGCCTTTATTTCCACCTGGATAGGGGCAGAATTGGGGTATATCCAAGGGGGCTTGGACAAAATTGGGGAACTCAACCTGTCGGCTTACCAGGTGTTCATGGCCTCGGTGCCCTATTCGTTTTATGCCTGGTTGACGATTGCCTTCATGGCGATGGTGATTTACCGTCAAAGGGATTTTGGGCCCATGCTCCGCTCCGAGCGTCTTGCACGTCAGCATGGCGTTGGGGGTAGTTCTGAAGCGATTTCTCAGGAAGTGAACGCTGAATTTGAAATGAAAGAGGGCCTAAGCCCCAAGGCTTACCGGGCCATCGTTCCTGTCCTCACCGTGGTCGTTGGCGTCGTGGCAGGACTGCTGGTGACCGGTTGGGATGCTGCGTTGTGGTCGGATGCATCCAAAGGACTTACGGTGAAATTATCCGGAATCGTTGGCGGCGCGGATTCTTTCAAGTCATTGCTATACGGCTCTTTTGCAGGATGTTGTGTAGCCTTAATGCTCTCCGTAAATCCTCGTAACCTCACCTTGAATGAAGCGATGGACGCCCTGCTTCACGGATTCAAAACGATGTTACCGGCAACGCTCATTTTGGTCTTGGCCTGGTCCTTGGCCTCGTTGACCGAGGAGATGCATACCGCGGATTATATTAGCCGGGCTTTGGTATCGCTGGAATGGTCGGCCCGGTTCTTGCCCGCTTTGGCTTTTGTTATGGCGAGTCTAGTCGCCTTTAGTACCGGGACCAGTTGGGGGACCATGGCGATCTTGTATCCTTTGCTTTTGCCGGCGGGTTGGGAATGGATTGGTCAATCAGGGGTTTCTCCGGATACCTCTTTGATGCTTTTCTATCAGCTGGTGAGTGCGGTTTTGGCAGGTTCTGTGCTGGGGGATCATTGTTCACCCATCTCCGACACTACCATCATGAGCTCTTTGGCTTCCTCTTGCAATCATTTGGAGCATGTCCGGACGCAGATGCCCTATGCCATGTTGGTGGGACTGGTTTCGATCTTTGTGTGCTCTATTCCCGCTGCTTACGGGGTCTCTTTGTGGATTGTTTATCCCGTAAGTCTTGCTTTGTTTTGGTGGGTCCTTGGGCGTTGGGGGAAAGGGGCTGAGGCTTAATTTTGGACCACGCCAAACGAACAAGAATCTGCGATAAGTGATCTTCGCTTGGAGCATAAGGAATTCCCCGATCTTGTTGAATAACGATTAAAACCGTAACCTTGTCCATCCAAGTTGATCAATTAAGTCGCCTCTACGGCAGTCAAAAAGCGGTGGACGCCTTGAACTTCCAAATTCCAGGAGGTCAGGTTGTGGGTTTGCTAGGCCCCAACGGTGCAGGTAAATCAACGACCATGAAGATGCTGACTTCGTACCTGGCACCCAGTTCCGGGAAGGCCAGGATTTGTGGTCACGATGTGGTGGAGAATGCATTGGAATCCAGGCGCATGTTGGGCTACCTCCCGGAAAGCAATCCCTTGTACACCGACATGTATGTGCGGGAATACCTACTTTCGGTTGCAGCCTATTACCGCTTGGACCAAGCGCGTACTCGGGTTGAGCGGATGATTGAACAAACTGGTTTGGGCCCCGAAGCCCACAAACGCATAGGCCAACTCTCCAAAGGGTATCGTCAACGCGTGGGCCTTGCGCAGGCATTGGTCCATGATCCCAAGGTGCTCATCTTGGATGAACCCACCTCGGGCCTGGACCCCAACCAACTGGTCGGCATACGGGAATTGATCATGGGTCTGGCATCGGACAAGACGGTGCTCCTCAGCACGCATATCATGCAGGAGGTGGAGGCCATGTGCCAGCGCGTGATGATTATTCATCAAGGTCGTCTGGTGGCCGATGACACCATGGCGGCACTCAAGGCCCATGCCGGAAGGGTACGCCTGGAGTTGGAATGGGATCAAGAGCCCAACTGGGAGGCCCTGAAGCAAATTCCCGGTATTGCCTCGGTTAACCCGCGCGATGCCTGCACTGCAGTGGTGGAGGCGGCCGATGAGAGGGACCTTCGAAGCGTTTTGTTCGATTGGTCGGTTCAGGAAGGGCTCCGCGTTCTGCGCATGGAGGCCCCTGCTGGCCGAAACCTGGAGGCGGTTTTCCGCGAATTGACCCGAACCATCCCCGGAGGACAGGCGGTTTCCTCTCGTCAATCCAAAACATCCTGATATGTGGGCAGTCTTGCGTAGAGAGTGGAATGGATTCTTGAACAGCCTGGTGGCGTACATCGCCATGGTGGTTTTTCTGTTGATTACCGGTTTATTCATTTGGGTCTTTCCGGATTATTCGATTTTGGAATTTGGATACGCGCAGTTGGATCAGCTCTTTGTGATCGGCCCCTGGGTTTTGATGTTTCTGGTGCCCGCGGTGACGATGCGGTTTTTTTCGGAAGAGAAGCGAAGCGGGACCGCAGAGCTGTTGTTTACCAGGCCTCTTAGCGATTGGTCCATCGTGACCGGAAAATTTTTGGCAGGGTGGGCCCTGGTAGCGTTCAGCGTTTTGCCAACTCTGTGTTATGTATTTGCGCTGTACATGTTGGCCGAACCCGCGGGCAATATCGACAGCGGCGGTATTGCCGGCTCGTATTTGGGGTTGATGTTGTTGGGCGGTGTATTTGTGGGCATCGGAACCTGGGCTTCAGCCGTCACGGATCACCCGGTGGTTTCCTTTGTTTTGGGCGTTTTTGTCTGCTTTTTTATGTATGCGGCCTTTGACTCGTTGCGCTTTCTGCCTTTGCCCAATACCACCCTCTTGGTCTTGGAGCAGCTGGGTATAGGGGCACATTTTGAAAGCATGAGCAAAGGGGTGATTGATTTTAGAGATTTGGTGTATTTTGTTACCGTGACTTTATTTTTCCTTTTCTGGACGAGGACGAACCTTCAAAGCAGGACATGGTGAAGCAATATTCCCTGCGTTTTCAGGCCTATTTGAGGCTTGCCTTGGTTTTGGGCGCCTTGATTTTGATCAATGTGTTGGCGTCTTTTCAAAATTGGAGATTGGACTTGACGGCAGAGCAACGTTATTCCCTGCACCCCAACACCAGAGCCTTGATGGCAGGGCTCGAGGACGTGGTCTTTGTGAG
>Ga0214917_10003341_pt1 | contig 18600 bp, 18 predicted proteins | sample LL_1208_BB_MetaG_FD_177983 | JGI IMG/M metagenome (GOLD analysis project Ga0214917, IMG submission 177983) | Freshwater microbial communities from Lake Lanier, Atlanta, Georgia, United States - LL_1208_BB | ecosystem: Environmental > Aquatic > Freshwater > Lake | place: USA: Georgia | collected...
TCATGTATCTGGGGGAACTGGTTGAGTTTGGATCAACGAACCAACTATTTACCAACCCATCCAAGCCTCAGACTGAGGATTATATTTCCGGTCGGTTTGGTTGAACCGTGGGTGTCCGTTGACATTTCAACGTAGGAGCGTAGGAGGTAATTTAAGTGAGTACGCCGATTATTGAGGGGAGTGAGGAAAAACTCGAAAGGGTCAGGAGCTATTTTCGGGGGGATCTTCTCGTTCTTCGGGAAACCCTTTTGCGCATGGCCAGCTTGGCTCATGCCAATCTCACTCTGGCGCTGGAATCCCTTGTCGAACGGAATGCGGCCAAAGCACAAAAAGCCATCCAAGATGATGTCGAAATTGACCGTTTGGAAGTGGATGTGGATGAGATTGTCGCAGGATTTATGGCCACCCAAGCGCCCATGGCTCTTGCTTGCCGTTTGATGTTAGCTGCATCGAAGCTGTCCAGTGATCTCGAGAGAATCGGGGATCAAGCCGTTTCGATCGCTCGCCGCAGCCTGATTCTGATGGATGAACCTCCGCTCAAACCTCTGTTGGATATCCCACGGATGGGGGCGGATGTGCTCGCGATGATCCAAGGGGCGACCGATGCGTTTGTTGAAATCACTCCGGAAACGTGTGGGAAGATTATTCAGATGGATGTCCGGGTGGACGACATCAACCGGCAATTGGAGAGAGAGTTGACCAGTTTCATGGTGGAGAGCCCGAAAACGATCACCCGCGCACTCAACCTGATGTTGGTGGCCCGGTTTTTTGAGAGGGCCGCCGATCACGCCAAGAATATTGCCGAGCAGGTATTCTACCTCTACACGGGGAAAGACATCCGCCACGAGGCGGAATTTTCCAAAAACTAAGCTTTTGGGTGAGCCCGGTCCGGGCCTTTTTCAAGAACGGATTGGACATCTAGCCGGATCTGATCCGCGAGAGCCGTTGCATCGCTGAACTTCTTTTCCCCCCGGATCCAGTGATGGAATTCGAGGTCCATTTCCTCTCCCCGAAGATTTCCGGAAAATCCAGGAAGGTGGGCCTCGATTTTGCGGGACTGACCATCAAAGGTTGGTCGATTCCCAAGATTGATGGCTGCGGGAAACCTTTGACCGTCCGCCCAAACGGCTTGGCCGGCGTACACCCCGTCGGGTGGAAGGCATTCGTCTTCCGTCTCGAGGTTCGCGGTGGGAAAACCCAGGTCCTTCCCGCGTCCGTCTCCGGAACCCACTTTCCCAAGAATGGTGAACGGCCGGCCCAGCATGGCGGAGGCTTCGGGTAGATTGCCGCATTGGATGCGGGTGCGGATGCGGCTGCTGCTGATCCGTTCGCCCTCGTAAAGGACGGGATTCGGATTGTCCAACGTTACGGAATGCTTTTCGCACCAGGCAGAGAGCATCGGCACATCTCCGGCGCGATTTTTACCAAAGCGCCAGTTCGGGCCGACCGAAATGCTTTGCAGGGAGGGAAAAGCGGCAGCGAGTTCGCCGAGGAAGTCGCAGGGTTCCTGGCGTGACCGGGATTCATCAAACGGAAGAGCTACGGTGAGGCCGATTTTCCATCGTTCCAACACGCGCATCTTATGGGGTAATCCAGTGATCAAGGCGGGATGTTTTTCCGGATGTAGGACCGAAAGGGGGTGGTCCCGGAAGGTCAGCACGGCGGTCAACGAGGGGGGGTGAGGATTTTCCCCGCCGAGAATGACCCTTTGGTGGCCGAGGTGGAGGCCGTCAAAAAAGCCAAGGGCGAGATGCCGGACAGTTTTTCCGTTTGGGGAGGGTGTGAGGGAGATCGCCCGGTTCACGTGCGACGGATGCGGGAGATCTCCGGAAGGGAGATCAGGTGGCGGGCGAGGTAATCCGGGTCTTCGGCTGTCTCCAGATCCGGCCAGCGAACCGCTTTGCTCAACTCAAAATTTCCGGAGCGGGTGCGGGTGAGGGCGGACATATGGCCCCCACATCCAAGGAGGACTCCGAGGTCATTGCAGTAGGTGCGGACATAGAACCCCTTGGTGCAGTGAATACGAAACCGGACGATCGGCAGAGCGATTTCGAGGATTTCATATCGGTCCACCCGGACCCGGCGTGGAGGGCGGTCGATGGTTTTTCCTTCTCGCGCAAGTTTGTAAAGGGGGACCCCGTCTTTCTTGATGGCGGAGACCATCGGTGGAATTTGGTCGAACTCGCCTGAAAATTTCTGAAAGGCAGCTTCGATGGTGGCTTGGTCGAACTGGGGGACGGGTTTGGTTTCCAGGATTTTTCCCTGGGCATCCTGCGTGTCGGTGGTTTCCCCAAGCTTTAGGGTTCCCTCGTACTCCTTGTCCTCAGCCATAAGGAGATCCTGGACTCGGGTGGCTCGACCGATGACGAGCATGAGGAGTCCGGTCGCGATGGGGTCGAGGGTGCCACAGTGACCCACTTTTCTTTGATGAAAACGCCTGCGAACAAAGTCCACGATATCGTGGGAGGTTCTTCCCGGAGGTTTGTCTACCAGGAGAAGGCCGTCGAGCTGAGGAGTCATGGAAAGCGGATTTGTTTAGGTTGAGGTGGATGGCCACACGGGAATCGATGGATGGCAAATGAGTTTGGCTGAAAGAAGGGAATTCATGACGTTTGGGTTGGAACCAACGGAATCTACAAGGTGGGGAACGTTGAAATAAAAAGCAAGACGATGGATCAAATGGGGAAAGAAGGTTTTAATCTTTCAACGAGGCGACGGCTTCTGAAATAGCGGCAAGAACCAGATCCCGGTTTTTCTCTCCATCCTTGGGGAATCGGATTCCGGCGGCCGCCTTGTGTCCGCCCCCGCCAAACGAAGAGGCGATGGTATTGACGTCCACCTTGCCCTTGCTTCGCAAGCTGACTCGGAGACCGCCATCCGGCATAAATTCAAAGAGGGACCCAACTTCGACCCCTTGGATCGAAGACACATCCTCAATAATACCCTCTGTATCTTCGCTTTTCGCACCAGTTTTTGAATAAAATTCAGGTAAAATTGTCAAAAAAGCAGACTTATTGCTATCCTTTATCGATATAGTTCCTGAAACCATTCTTTTAAGCGCATGCCGTTCGTGAGTAATCGATAGGTAGCACTGCTTTGCGATCTCAGATGGGTCGGCTCCCAATTCGACCAGTTTTGCGGCCGTGTGGAGAGTTCTTGAGTCGGTCCCCCGATAGCGGAAGGATCCGGTATCGGTGGAGAGCCCAGTGTAAAGGCAGGTGGCGGCTGCGGGGGTGATTTTCCACTTTGCAGCTTGGAAAATTTCAAACAGAACTCCGGCGGTGGCTGGAATTTCGGCAACGATGAGGTTTAATTTTCCGTATCCGGGGTTGCTGATGTGGTGGTCAATGACGAGATCGACCGGTCGGGGCCATGAGAGGGTTTTTTGTCCGAGTCTTTCGCGGGTCGATGTATCTAGGGCAATAAGGCAGTCCGTTTTTTCCGGAAGATTTTGTGGAAGGTCCTGAACCTTTTCCGATCCGGGAAGAAACCGGTACATCGGAATCATTCCCCCTTCGACATAGAGTTCGGGTTGAAGCCCCTGTTCCATCAGGGTGTGGCCTAGACCGAGGAGGCTTCCAAAGGCATCCCCATCGGGACGGAGATGGGTGAGGATGACCGGGTTCTTCGAAGAGCCCAACTGGGCGATCATTTTTGATGTCAGAGCGGAATCCACAGGAGAATTATCCTAGAAAAGGCATGAAAGTCGAGGGGTGACCGAGGGGCTTGCGGGAGTCGCGGGGGAAGACTAAAGTTTTTGAATGAAAGTCGCCAAGCTATTGCCTTCACTCGTGATCGGCCTCTTATTGGCGACCAGGGTTTCGCAAGGGTGCCCGACCTGCAAAGACAGTTTCACCAAGTCGGACGATGGAAACGGAACCAAGCTCGTTTCGAAAGGACTGAATTCCGTCGGACTGGGGTTCGGCTGGAGTGTTCTTTTCATGTTGGCTGCGCCGGCTTCGGTGGCGGGCGGGCTCATTTGGTTGGTCGTGAAGAACGGTCGGGGTACGGCCGGGAGCTCTGTTTCCTGAATCTTTGCTTCGGGGCTTGGGTATGACCCTGCGGGAATTTCTCAAACTCCATACTCCGGCCAAAGGAGCGATCCGGGCCCAGATGATTGCCCGAAAGGAGCAGTTGGCCCGAAACGGAAAGCCGTTTCTCCGGGTCGAACTCGCGGATGAGACGGACCGGGTGGCATTGAATATTTTTTCCGGGTCCCCGGCTCATGAGTTTTTTCAGTCGGCTGAGCCCGGGGAGTGTCTCGAGCTGACGGGAACCTTCGGACCAAGTGATTACGGTCCAAACGTAGACGGTCCCTCTGCCCGGCCGTTGAAACCGGTCGAAGTGGAGGCTTTTTTCGACGGAGGGGAGGAGCGTCGGATCCAGATCGGGAAATTCTGGCAGGAGTGTCTCTCCATCGCCCAGGAGATGAAGGATCCGCGGTTGCGCTGGGTGTCGGTCCGGGCCTTGGAAAAATATCCGGAGAAATGGAAGCGCGCGGCGGCCGCGAGAAAGAACCATCACGCCCGGCGCGGAGGGTTGCTGGATCACACCTCCCAGATGTTGAGGGTGGCCCGGGCCTTGGCGCCCCTTTATCCAGAAGTGGACGCCGACCTCCTGTGTGCAGGGGTGATTTTTCATGACATGGGAAAACTTTGGGAGAACGACACGGGGGAAAAGGGGTTCGGCTCGTTGCCCAGCCGCCGTGGCGAACTACTGGGGCACATTTCTTTGGGTATCGAAGTGGCCAATGCCCTGTGGCGGGAAGGGGAGGGGACCGAAGGAAAATCATGGGAAAATCTTTCGCCCGCGTCGGAGGAATTGCGGGATCATCTGCTTCACCTGATCGCTTCCCATCATGGAACCAAGGAGTTTGGATCCCCAGTAGCTCCCAAGACGCCGGAAGCTTTTCTGCTTCACCACATCGACAACATCGATGCCAAGATGGAAATGCTCCGCCTGAGTTATGCCCGGGGCAAGGAAGAGGGAACCGGTCTGCTTGAGGCGCACCGGCCGTTGGAGGGGCCCCTCCCCTGGCCAATCAGCCGAAAGATCATGCCTCCCGGAGAGGCGGCTTCCTGAAACTTTTCTTTCTGGCTCTGGTTAGCGCGGGTTGGAGCGTAGGATCCAGCACCATGGCGTATGAGCAGGCTTATCCGATGACTGTGGCGGGGGTCTGTGAAATCAAAACCTTGCCGCCGGGTGTGGTTTTGGAGGCGAAATCCGCAGGGGGATACTTTCGGGAGAACAACGGGCTCTTTCGCCGGCTTTTCGAGACGATCCAGCGAAGCGGGGTTCCCATGACAACTCCCGTCGAGGCGGGGATTCTTCCGGGTACGATGGTGTTTTATCTCGATCCAAAAAACGCCCAACGGGACGATCTCAAGATGGCGGAAGGGGTGGTGCGAAAGACCATCGGCGAGCGAACGGTCGCTTCTCTGGGGATCCGCGGCGGGTACTCCCAGAAAAGTTTTGAGGAGAATTCAGAAAAACTTCGGGAATGGCTGAAGCAGGAGCCGGGCTGGGTCGCAGCGGGAGAAGCCTATGCGGTGTACTGGAACAGTCCGTTCACGATCTGGTTTCTGAAGCGTTCGGAAATCCACCTGCCCGTCCGACGGAAATAGCACCGGTGGTTTTTTAGGCGGTGGTGAGAAGGGTGTCGAAGTCGTTCAGTGAATCGGGCATTTGCGGGGAAAAGTAACGTTCGAATTGGGAGACAACGCCCGAGATGCCACAGGAGAGAAGTTCGAAACGGCGGCGGAGGGAGCGGACCACGAAAGGATTGAAGCTATAGTAACCGGAAAAAACTTTCCGTTGAAAATGGTCGGCTTGGTTGGCCTGTTTGCAAAAGAGAATCGCATGGATTTCCGGGCTGTCGAAAAGGACGACCCAGTAACGGGTGAGTTCGGGATGGAAAATCGGGACAAAATCGATGTCATCCATCTGTGCGGGGGGTTCCCCTTCGGCCCAAACACGGACGGCATCCAGCCTACGGGCGAGTTCCCGGTAGCGGTCCTCCTGATGAAGGAAGTTATCGAAGTGCTGAAAGGTGGAGATGAGTTCCCCTGTGGCGGTTTCGTGTGCAAGGTCCTCGATCGCGTGGCTGACGGCCAGCATCGCCTCATGATTGAAGAGGTGATTGATGTCGGCCGCAGGGATGGATTTCGCTTGGGTGCATTTTGCGGTCCGGCATTTCTTCGAAGTCCGCATAGCCCGGTGTTTTTTCACCTTGAGATAGGGCTTCAGACAGCATTGGAAGCGGCGGTCTGAGTGTTTTTCTTCGGAAGTCCGACAAATCATATCTGGTTCGGCGAAATTGCCATCATCTGGGTGGTATGCAAGCGGGGAGGGCAAAGTATGAGGAAATCTTAACCTTGGGGTTGGGGGGAAGGGACGACCCGATCCAGAAGTTTGGCGGAGGAAAGAACCCCCGGAACGCCGGCGCCGGGGTGGGTGCCGGCCCCGCAAAGGTAGAGGCCCGGGACATCTTCGGAGATATTGTGGGGGCGGAACCAGGCGCTTTGCGTGAGGAGAGGTTCAAATTGAAAGGCGGAGCCCTGGAAGGCATCGAGGCGAGTTTCGAAATCGCGAGGGGTAAAGATCAGTTTGCTGACGAGGTGTTTTCGCAGATCCGGAACAATGGTTTTCTCCAAGGCGGTCAGGATGCGGTCCGCATACTCTTCCTTCTGGTTCTCCCAGTCGATTTTGTCTCCGGGCGAACCGAGGTGAGGAACGGGCGAAAGGACGTAGAAACATTCGTGGCCCTTGGGGGCTAAGGATGGATCGGTCCGGGTGGGGGCGTGGAGATAGAGAGAGAAGTCCTCGGCAAGGATGCGATTTTTAAAAATGTCGTCGAGGAGGCCTTTGTAGCGGGGACCGAGCCAGATCGTGTGGTGGGCCAGATCGGGATAGGTGCGGTTGGTGCCGAAATAGATCAGGAAGAGGGACATGCTGTAGTGCATTTTTTCCAGCTTTTTGTCGGTCCATTTGTGGCGGGCTTTTTGGGAAACTTTTTTGCGGTAGAAATTTGCGACATCGGCATTGGAGACCACGACCTTGGCACGGAGCGTTTCTCCAGATCGAAGGCGGACCCCGGCGGCGGCGCCATCTTCCAGAAGGAGTTCGTCCACGGGGGAGTTCAGTCGGATTTTTCCTCCGAGATCTTGGAGAAGTTTGACGAGGGCTTGAACGAGAGCCCCGGTTCCTCCCATCGCAAAGTGAACGCCCCACTCGCGCTCGAGATAGTGGATCATGGCGTAGATGGAGGAGGACTGGAACGGGTTGCCTCCGACGAGGAGGGGATGGAAGGAAAGAACCTCGCGAAGGCGCTGGTGTTTCACATGGCGGCAGGCCATCTGCCAGACGGATCGGTCCGAACGAAGTCGAATGAGATCCGGGGCGACCCGCAGCATGTCGGTGAAATGGGAGAAGGGTTGGTCGGCCAGTTCGACAAAGGCTTTTTGGAAGATGGCGTGAGTTTCGCCGACAAAGCGGCGGTAGCCTTCGAGATCCCCGGGGAAATGTTTCCGCACCTGTTCTTCCATCTCCAACTGGTTGCCGGTGTATTCGAAGGATTGGCCGTCGTGCCAGGTGATGCGGTAAAAAGGTTGGCAGGGGACAATGCGGACATAATCGGAGGTTTTTTTTTCGGCGAGGGCAAAGAGTTCATCGAGGAGGAAGGGAGCGGTGAGGATCGTAGGGCCGGCGTCATAGGTGAAGCCCTTGTCGCGGAAGACCGAGGCCCGGCCGCCGGGTTGCTCGAGGGCTTCGAGTAGGGTGACATCGTATCCGCGTGCTTGAAGACGGATGGCTGAGGCGAGTCCGCCGAAGCCGGAGCCGATCACAAGGGCGGGAGGACGAACAGGTACGATCAAGGTCGGAGGGGGTGTTTAGGCCGGACCGCCGAACGAGGCGAAGTCGTCTAGGTCGAGGACATCAAACCACGTTGTGATGTCTTCGCGGTCGGCCTGTGCGGTTTTCTGATAACTGTTCATCCGCTCCCGCTGATCGATGGAAGAAGGGGCGCGACGGTTCATGAAATCCGACCAGGCCTCGATTTCCTGCCCGCTCCGGCGGTGTTTTTGATTTTTTTCGACCCATTCGAGGATTTCGCTGTCGCCGAGTCCGCGTGCGACCTGCTTTTTCAACGAGATGGGGTTCACTCCCGCGAATTTTAGAAAATGCTGATCCAAGGGACAATTGTAGGAATATTCCCCATTTTTTTTCGTCAGAGTTGCACGACATTTGTCGAGAATCCGGGGGAGAAGTACGTAGCCACCAAGCCGGACGCGTGGGCTCCGCGGCGATTGCTGGGTAAGATTGGGAGCAGGAAACTTTGCCATCGGGAAAGAATGCATTGATTCAAAAGAAGGGCAAGGAGGTGCGCTCTAAAAATCCCAATGTGGCTTTTATGTGACAGACGATCGAAATACCCATTGAATTTGCCCTGTCTATTGGACCGATTCTGTTGGCTTAAGTCGTTGTCCATAAGGAATATAATAATTTGAACATAGGACCGATTTTTGGGTCTAATGATTATCTATTATGACAAAAAATAAGTTCACAACACTTTCCTTCTTCCCCTTGAAAACCCAAGGAGTGGTGCTTAAGTTAACCCTTGTGACAAAGATAATCCGATTTGGCTTGGGTGCCTTCGTCCTTTTTGGTTCCTGCCTCCTTCAAGCGGCCCCCGACTTTAAGATTCGATACAATCAGAAGTTTCCATGTCTCGAAGTCATGGACAGCAAGGCGGTTAAGATTACCGATGTGACTGAGGGCGCAAAGGGAGAGACCGTTACTTCCGGCAAGGCCAGTCTCAACATTTCTTTTGTTAAAAATGCGGATGGTTTGCCTGAGGTGACTCTGAGCGAGGCAAAATCTTCCCTTTCCGAAATGGAAATTGAGGCTTTCGGTCTTTCCGTTGGATTGAAGCCTGAGGGAACGGTCTTGGTTCGCTTTGGGGCGGACAACAAGCCGAAGTTTGAAATGGACCGGACGGGCGGGTCCCGCTTCCTGATGGCCGATTTGGGAAGTCTCGATACGGCCGCCGGCAAGGAAGTGGCCAACAATGGTGCACCTTCAAAAAATCTGATCCGTTGCCGGGAACGTTTGGCGGACTGGATCGCAGGCAAGGGCGGTTGGAGCAATAAATCCGGAAAAATTTTAGGCACCGAAGGGGATGACATGGTCAAAGTTGCCGATCTTCCGAATCGCACGATCCAAGTCGGCGAAGCTTTTCAGAATGGAGCCACCATCACCGTTGGATCGAAGGGGCCGCTGCTTTGGCAGAGCGGTGCGGGAGTGTTCCATCTCGCTCTTCCTGGAACCGTCTTTTCCGTCGGAAAGCTGGAGACGGGGAGTCCGGATCTCAAAGTCGAGTTGATCGAAGGAACCCTTCAGACTTTTGTTGCGCAACCGCTGAAGACTCCTCGGGCCTCGCTGATCGGCGTGGGCGATGGGGTGGTGGCGCGCACCTTGGATGCCTCCTATCAGATGAGTCGGGCCTCCGGGAAAGGCGCAACGACCACACTGACCAGTATTTCCGGGAAAGTGATTTTGGCGCAGGAAGCGGGAGGCAAGGAAGTGGCGAGCCTCACGGGAGAACAAATTCTGGATTGGCCGAAAAATAGCTCCAGCCGGGCCTTGGCCAAAAATTCCCCTGAAAAATCCTCTCTCGTGGCGTTGCAGGAGATGTCAAAAGAGACCGCCTTGATCGATATTGCCCGGGACGGAGTGAAGGCCTGCCCCGAAGCGGCTGAAGAGATTGTTTCCACCGCCGTGAAGGCCAATCCGGCCTTGGCCCGAAAAATTGCCGAACAGTGTCTGCGGGCCCAACCCAAGCTCGTTTCGATCATTGCCTTGGCCTCCGGTATCACGGATTTGAAGCTGTCGAAGGAGGAACAGGCCAAGGTGGATGCGTTGCGGGATTTGGACCGCCGTTTGGCGCAGATTCAGCAGGACGGAATCGATCTCGATATGAAACTGGGTCAGGTGTTGCTGGTGGAAGGAGAGGTACGGATCAATGGTCGGCAGGAAACCTTGAGTGCCGGACAAGTTTTGGTTCTGCAGGATAAAATCACCACTTCCAAGGGCGGAAGGGTGTTTGTTGGAATGGCGCCGGGGGTGGTTCTTTCTGTTGAACCGGAGAGCACGGCGATGCTTGAAAAAATGGATGCGGAGATCAAGGAAGGTCAGTTGCAGAACCGTTCTGCGATTGTGAATTCCGAAACCGGTTTGGTCGTCATGAGTATTGCTCCCTGGAACAAGGAAAAGACCGATGTTCGTGTGAAAACGAAAGAAGGGGAATCGGTGGCGCAGGGCACTGTATTTGCAGTGAGTTTCCAAGGCGGGAAAATGATGACAACTGTATCCCGAGGGCAGGTTTCCAGCACGGATGCATCCGGCAAGTCGGTCGCGATTTCGGCAGGTCAGCAGGCTTCGCCTGGAGCGGCGGCAGCCGTGGCGACTCCGGCCAATTCTCCTGAAGCCAAGGTCGCGGCCAATGTGGCTGAGACGGCCTCGCATGCGTTGGCGGCGAACGTGGCGGCCAGTGTGGCGGCGGCCGTGCCTACTGCAGCCGGTGAGATTGCGGCGATAGCGGCGAAAGCGATTCCAGCGGCAGCAGAGAAAATTGCCGGGGCGGTGGCGGCCAAGGCACCGGCGGCAGCGATGGAAATTGCCCAGGCTGTGGCGAAAGCGGTTCCCGAAGCGGCCGCGAAAGTTGCGGCGGCGGTCATCGCAGCTGCCCCCGGCGCGGATTCAAAAGCGATTTCGAGTGCTACTGCTTCAACCGCGAAGGCAGCGGCAGAAGCGCCGGCTGTGGATAGTGCGGCAGGAACCGAGACGGCCGCAGGAGGGGGAGGAGCAGCCGCAGGAGGTGGAGGAGGAGTGGGTGGAGGTGGTGGCGGAATTGGTGGGGGTGCGACTGTACAGCAGGTGGCGGATAACAACGCCGCGGCATTGAATGAGGCGAGAAAAGCCCAAGCGGCTGCAGAGGCGGCTTTAGCGGCTGCGACTACCGCGGCGGCGAAGGAAAAGGCTAAAGCAGACCTAGAAACTGCGAATGCGAATTATGATAAGGCTAAGGAGAATAATTTAATAGCGCAGGCAGCTCTTGCTGCAGCAAATGCTGCAGCTGCAGAAAAATTAAAAGCGGAGAACGCAGCTAAAGCTCTAGCCACTGCTATTTCTAGCAATAATGTAACGAGCACTTCTCAAGCTGCAGCATTGGCACAAACTTATGCAACAGCGGCAGGGACAAATGCTGTAGCGACTCAAGCCACTCAAGAGGCTTTAGCCCAACAACTTGTAGCAGCACAGAAGTTAGAAGCTGAAAAGTCTGCTGCCGCGGAGGTTGCGGCAGCGGCAGCAGTCGAAGCAGCAAAGCTGCAGCTTGCACTTGCAGCAGCCACCAACAAAACCGCAATGGAAGCAGCTGCCAAAGCCGTTTCCGATGCGGCAGCGGCGGCGGCCACCGCGGCTGCCAAAGCGGTTACTGATGCGACTACTAAGGCGAGTGATGCAAAAACTTTAGCCAGCAACTTAATTACACCTACCATTTCGAAATCGGCGGAACTATACATGAATAGTTCTCCTTCAATTGATGGAAACATTCCAATTCAAACCCCCCGATCCATTCGATCAATCTTCACAGATGTGCAGTTGAGTGAAAACAATGGGGCGCTGCAAAAATTCGTGGATAAATGGGATGCTTATATTGAGGCTGAAAGGGCTAAATATGCCGCGGCTGCGGACAAGTTGGCAAAAGAGCAAGCTGCAACAAAAGCGGCTGCTATCTTAACTGCAGTAAAAGATCCTACAAAGGATGTTGCTGCTGCTAAAGCAGCAGCCGAGTCGATTATAACCCAAATTAAGACAACGGCTACAACAGCCGCTGCAGCAGCGACTCAGGCTGAGGCTGATCTATTAACCAAAACCAAGGATGAGGCTGCAGCGCAAGCGGCTCGTGAAGTTGCTGCAGCGGCGAAGGCGGCTGCTGATGCTTTGGCTTTACAAATTGCCGCGGCAAATTTGGAAGACGCTAAAGCGAAGGCTTCACAACTTGCTGCTGATATTGAGAAGGATCGCCTCAAAGCTGAAGAGGCTGCAGCGACAGCTTTAACAGATAAGACAAAGGCCGAACAGGCGGCTACGGATGCTGCTAAGGCTGCCGAGGACGCTGCTAAGAATGTTCCGGTGGTTGACGGGGGAACCAAGCCACCGGATGCAACGCCTACATAGTAGGCTTGGCGCTTGGATCATTTCTTTTTTCTACTAAACCTATTGAATGGATTATAGTTCGACGGTTCTTCTTCCGAAGACCGATTTCCCCATGCGGGCGGACCTCCCCAAGCGGGAACCTGCCATTGTCGAGCAATGGGCACATCAGAAGGCCTATGAGGCCCTCTTAAAGACCCGCCAAGGGTCTCCTGCCTATCACCTGCACGATGGGCCTCCCTTTGCGAACGGCGACGCCCATGTAGGTCATGCGCTGAATATGGTCCTGAAGGATCTTGTCCTGAAAAGCCGAGCCATGATGGGGCTCTATGCTCCTTTCGTACCAGGATGGGATTGTCACGGCCTACCGATTGAACACAAGGTGGTGACCGAGCAAAAACTGGTCGGGGCCGATCCCGCCGTCATCCGGACCAAATGTGAAGAGGTGGCCCGTCACTTCATTGAACGGCAAAAGGAGCAGTTTCAAAGGCTTGGAGTCCTTGGGGATTGGGATCATCCGTACCTGACGATGAGTCCCGCCTACGAGGCGGCGGAGCTGCGGGTGCTGGCCCAACTGGTGGAGAAAGGGATGGTCTATGAGGGTTTGCGACCCGTTCATTGGAGCACCGGATGTAGGACTGCTTTAGCCGAAGCCGAAGTGGAGTATGCCGAGCGGGAGGATGATTCGGTCTATGTGAGGCTGGAACTCACAGACGCGAAAGATGAGGATCTGCTCGTTTGGACGACGACTCCTTGGACCTTGCCGGCCAATCTGGCCGTAGCGGTACATCCCGGAATGGTTTACGTGCTGGCCGACTCGGGTGATGGACGAAAAGTGTGGCTGGCAAAGAGTCGAATGGAGGCGGTGGGCAAGGCGGCGGGGAGAGAGTTGAAAATTCTGAAGGAAAGCAAAGGAACTCATTTGGAAAATAGAATTTACCGTCATCCGTTGGTCGAAAAAGAGGGGATGGTGCGGTGTGCCGAGTTTGTGACGGCCGATTCGGGAACGGGATTGGTGCATATCGCGCCGGGGCATGGTCATGAAGATTATGTCCTAGGACGAAAATGCGCGTTGGAGCCGTTTTCTCCCGTTAATGAGGCAGGAAAACTGACCGAGGAGTGCGGGGTGCCGGAGTTGGTGGGGAAGAATGTTTTTGCGGCCAATCCCGAGGTGGCTGAGTTGTTGGAAAAGAGAGGGAGGCTCTGGGCTCGGGAAAAGATCAGGCACAGCTATCCGCACTGTCCCCGTTCCAAGACGCCGATTGTGTTTCGGTCGGTTCGCCAATGGTTCATCCGGATGGATCAGTTGCGGGATAAGGCGCTGGAGGCGGTGGGGCAGGTGAAGTGGGTTCCGGGTTGGGGAGAGAGCCGGATCCGGGGTGCCTTGGGGACAAGACCCGACTGGTGCATCTCACGCCAACGCTCGTGGGGCTTACCGATTCCGGCCTTTTACAAGGAGGACGGGAGTTCGGTGCTGGATCCGCAGGTGATCCACAAAGTGGCGGATCGGGCGGAGAAGGAGGGCACGGGGTTTTGGTTTGGGGGATCGGACGAGGAGGTGGCGAGGACGTGCGGGGTCGCGACGGATTGGAAAAGGGGAAGGGAGACTTTGGATGTGTGGCTGGATTCGGGCTCGAGTTGGGCTGCCATGGGGAAAGATGGACGTGTGAAGTTTCCTGCAGATCTATATCTGGAAGGGAGTGATCAGCATCGAGGATGGTTTCAGTCGAGCTTGCTTCTATCGGTTGCCCTAACAGGGAAAGCTCCGTTTCAGGCGGTGTTGACCAATGGATTTGTGGTGGATGTGGATGGAAAAAAGATGTCGAAATCGCGGGGGAAGCCTCCGGCCCTGATGGAGTTGGTGGAGAAGTACGGGGCGGATGTGGTCCGGCTCTGGGTGGCGAGTGAGGATGCCCGGGAGGATGTTCCTTTTTCGACGGAGATCTTTGGCCGGGTAGGGGACAGTTACCGGCTGATCCGGAATTCGCTGAGAATCCTGCTGGGAAATTTGTCGGGATTTGACCCAAAAAAGGATGCGGTGAAGGAGCGGGAGGAGTTGGACCGGTATATTTTGGCCAAGCTGGCCGAACTTGGGAAAACGGTGAGGGAGTCGTATGAAAGTTACAATTTCCCGGCGGTGTACCATGCGTTGAACCGGTTTTGCTCGGTTGAACTGAGTGCGTTTTACGTCGATGCATGCAAAGACCGGATTTACTGCGATGCGGAGGGAAATCCCAGAAGGCGTTCGGCGCAGACGACGATGTTTGAGGTTCTGGATGGGTTGGTGAAGTTGGTCGCGCCGGTGTTGGCCTTTACGGCGGAAGAGGCTTGGCAGAGCATGCCAGGGACGAAGGGCTCATCGGTTCATTTGGAGAAATTTCCGGAGGTAGTTTTACCAACTGGTTGGAGTGCTCAAGATACCTCGAAGTGGGAGAAGATTCTTGCCGTAAGGGGGAAGGTGAACGAGGCCTTGGAGGAGCAGAGAAAGCTGAAGAAGATCGGGAAAAGCCTGGCGGCTAGGGTGCAACTCAAGGGAGGAGGGTTGGCCGTGGAAGATGCCCGATTGTTGGAAGAGGTTTGTCTGGTCAGCAGCGTCGAGGTGGCGGAAGGAACGGGAGGGATTGAAGTGGCGGTTTTTCCGGCTGAGGGAGAGAAGTGTGACCGGTGTTGGAAACACTCGGAATCGGTGGGGAAGAAGAAGGAGCATCCGACCTTGTGTGGTCGTTGTACCGAGGTGGTTTCGGCAGGGAGTCCAAGTTGAAGGAAGGGAAAGTCGGAGGAGGATGGTTTTTACCGGTTGGATTGGGTTTGGTGGCGGTGGATCAGATCACGAAAATTTTGGTGGAGGGAAGAATGAGGGTGGGCTTGGAGGTTCCGATTCTTCCGGGAATTTTTTCCCTGACGCGGGTTCATAACACGGGAGTGGCGTTTGGGATGGCGCAGGGAAATAACCTGCTGACCGGAATTCTTGCGTTGGGAATTCTGATTTTTGCGGGTTGGATGGCTCGAGAATGGGATTGGCGGAAGCGCTGGGTGCAGGGGGTGGCGGGGTTGGTTGCGGGAGGAGCGGTGGGAAACCTGATCGACCGGATGCGGGTGGGATACGTGATTGATTTTTTAGATTTTCACTACGGGCGTTGGTCGTGGCCCGCCTTCAATGTGGCGGATGCGGCGATCAGCGTTGGCGTCGGATGGTTGGTGCTGAGCTGGATCGTGGGCAAATCGCCAGAATTAAAGAAGGGCTAATAGAAGTAATCAGAGGGGAAGACTTGGGGACAACCGCCCCTACCAAGTTAAAACTGAATCAAGAATCTTGATCAGCTGCTTTTGATTCGAGGATTTCCTGTGGGAGAGTTGCGGTGGAGGTTATGGAGTTTGCGGACGTGGTTCATGGCGAGGGCGCCAAAAACGCCGAAGGCGGACATGATCACAAACCAGAAGGTGTAGCCGTATTGAGCCTTGGTGACTTCCAGAACCCGACCGGTAAGAGCTAGGGAGATGGCGGCACCGTAGTACTGGAAGGAGTCGATCACACCCGCCGCAAAGCCCGCCATTTTCTTTCCCCCGATATCCATAGGGGCGGCAGAGCCGACGATGGAGTGGGTGGAGTTTGCGGTAAAGGAGATGAGGATAAGGATGGTGCAACCGAGGATGATTCCCCCTGCCGTCGGACCCACGTGGCCTTGAAGAAGGATCACCGCCGCCACGGCAATCACCATCGCTTCGATAATGTAGAGCGACATAGCGACGGGGGAGCGATGACCTTTGAAGAAACGGTCGGAAATCCATCCGGACAGAAAAGATCCGGCCACGGCCACCAGAGGCATCAGTTCGAGAGTGCGACGGGCTGCATTTGGGATGTTGGTTTTCATGTCAAAACCGAGTTGGTCCTGAAAATAGAGGATGGCGATCTGATCCGAGCTGGAGCGAACGGCTCCGGTGCAAGCGTAGGCGATGGCATAGAACCAGACGAGCGGGTGAGTGAAGATGGTCCGGAAGGATTCCATGAGAGAAACGGTAACCCCTTCGGAGTTGTCGATTTCATCCTGAATAGCGCCTGGAAAGCCCGCTTCATCAGGGGTGGGCTTGGCGGCAAAATACATAAAGATTGCGGCAATGGCGGTGAAGAAGGGAGGGATGCGAAAGAGCCAGCGCCACTCTCCGGAGGGAACGGAGAAGGCAAAGAACGTAAAGCCGGCGAGGATGAGGGGAGCAAGGAAGCTGATGGCGACCTGGCCCAGTTGGATCATGAGGCCGAAAATTCCTGAAAAGGTTCCGCGTTCCTGTCGGGCAAACCAGGCGGCATTGATTTTGACCATTCCCGGACAACCGAAGGATTGGAGGTACCCGTTGAGGAGCCAGATAAGAGAAAAGGTGGTGAAGGTTCCGGCGAGGGAGGCGAAGCCGAAGATTAGATTGATGGCAATTGTGCCGATGGCTCCGATCAGCAGGGAGGCCCGGCCACCGATCCGATCGGTGAGAAGGCCGTTGATCAGCTGGCCCGTACCGTAGGCGAGAGACCAGATGGCGAGCATGTCGGTGATTTGGGAGGTAGTGAAGTGGAACTCGGCAATCATCCCTGGGGTGGCAAAGCGGAAGTTGTAGCGGCACATGTAGTAGGAGGCGTAGAGAAGGCCGATGGAGACCCAATTCCATGCCCTGCGTTGGCGGAAGCCTGGGGGGTGATAGGGGCGGGCGAGGAGTGCTTCCAAAGTCATCCATGACATCCTACCGATGGGAGAAGGCTTGGGGGAACATGAAAGAGGGTGGAGAGGGTGGGCAAGTTGGGTGTATTCTTTGGGGGATGAATGTTGGAAAGTTCCGTCACCTGATCTGGGATTGGAATGGAACCCTGTTGGATGATGCCTGGTTGTGCCGGGAAATCATGAATGGGCAGTTGAGCAGAAGGGGCTTGCCGGTCCTGAGCGCTGAGAGGTATGAGGCCGTGTTCGATTTTCCTGTGGAGGGGTACTATCGGAAGGTGGGGTTCGACTGGAGAAACGAGACCTTTGAGCAGGCGGGGACGGAATTCATTGTGGAATATGAAAAAAGAAAAAAAGAGTGCCGGTTGCAACCCGGGGCGGGGGAGTTGCTGAACCAGATCAAGAAAGCGGGTAGATCCCAGGCGGTCCTTTCTGCTTATTCTCACAAAACACTGGAGGATTTTCTTGGGCATTTCGGGGTGCGGGAACACTTCCGGAGCGTCGCCGGGAGCCGGGATCATTATGCCGAGGGTAAGGTTGCGCATGGATTGAAGATGCTGGAAGGTTTGCATGTTTCCCCGGAAGAGACCCTGTTGATTGGGGATACAACGCATGATGCGGAAGTGGCTCAGGCGATGGGAGTGGGGTGTGTCTTGATTCCGTGTGGGCATAATAGTCGGGAAAGACTTTTAAGATGCGGGGTCGAGGTGGTGGCGGGATTAGGGGATTTACGGTTCGGATAGAAAAAAATATCACCCTGGGAGAGCGGGTTTGGTAAGGTTAGGGGATGAAGGTGGCAATGATTGATTATGGCCGGGGTAACCTGCGGAGTGTGGAGAGAGCTCTGGAGAAGGCGGGTGCAGTGGTGTCGCGGGTCGAGGGTCCGGCGGGGCTGAACCAAGCAGAGACTGTAGTCCTCCCCGGAGTTGGCTCATTCGGGGATGCAGTGGATGGATTAAAACAGCGCAAGTTGTGGGAACCTTTGCAGGAATGGGTGAAGGCGGATCGGCCATTTTTGGGGATTTGCCTCGGCTTCCAACTTCTTTGGGAGGAAGGGGAAGAGGCCAGGGGGGTGAAGGGGTTGGGGGTGCTCCCTGGGCGGGTTGCGAAGTTTTCCGGTAAAGATTTGAAGATCCCTTTGATCGGGTGGAGTGAAGTGAGACCCAAGGATGGTGCGAAATCGATTTTTGAAGGGGGGGACCGATATTTTTACCACGTACATTCCTATCGACCGGATTCCGCTCCGGCGGACTGGCTGGTTTGCGAGACGGAGTACGGGGGGTGGTTCCCGAGCGGGGTTCGCAAGGGGCGGGTTGCGGGATTCCAGTTTCATCCTGAAAAAAGTCAGGAGACAGGCATTTCATTGCTCCAAAAGACGTTACGGCTGATTGAAGCGAGCTGACTTGCGTCGGCTGACGGGCCTTCTAGGTTAATACAATGATAAACAAAATGACTCGTCTTGCTGTGTTGGGGTTGGTGCTTGGTTTCGCCTCGGCGGCTATGGCCGGTGAAGGCTGTGGTAGCTGTCACGATGATGACGGCTACTCAAAGGGCAAAAAGAAGAGTTCTGAAACCAACAGCGTCGCCCCCTCCGACAAGAAATAACGTTTCGAAAAACAAAAACCCAGCCCCGATCTAATCGAGGCTGGGTTTTTTGTTGTCGGGTGAGGACTAGTTTTTC
>Ga0214917_10003342_pt1 | contig 18598 bp, 17 predicted proteins | sample LL_1208_BB_MetaG_FD_177983 | JGI IMG/M metagenome (GOLD analysis project Ga0214917, IMG submission 177983) | Freshwater microbial communities from Lake Lanier, Atlanta, Georgia, United States - LL_1208_BB | ecosystem: Environmental > Aquatic > Freshwater > Lake | place: USA: Georgia | collected...
GTCGCTCATCAAAAGAACTACCGCAGAATTTGTTGTCGTTGATTTCACCACGCCAACCAATCCGCCGGCCGAGATGACGGTCATATCTCGCTGAATTCCCGCCTTTGAACCTTGATCGATGACGTAGGTCTCACCAAAAGTCGCAGTTCCACCTTTGCTGATGACTCGCGCATTGACGACTGTGAGTCGAGCCTTACCAGCGAGGTCGAGAACGCCTTTGAGTTGCTTGAGCTCCCCTTGTAGTTGGGAATTGGCTACGAGCTGGCTCTTGAGATCTTGATTCTCACTCTCCAGCTTTGCAATTTTCGAACGCGTTCTACCAACGTTGGCAATATCGCTAAAGAAAGTACCAATTGGCGAAAGGAAATTACTTCCGATGCGCTGAACTGGAGAGAGAAAATTGGAAGTTGCGCCGCGGATAGAAGAAATGACGTTGACGCCGCGAAGATCAAGAGTGATCAAGAAGAGCGAAGTCACGAGTAACGTCACAAGGAGGAACCTCGTTCGATTCGATCCGCGACTTGCCATTATGAATTAACGACGAGGTTCTGAGATCAATACCTTCTCGAGCGCTTCGAACTCTTCAACACACTTGCCGGAGCCTTCAACAACAGCAAGGAGTGGACGTTCTGCGACGTGGATCGGCATGTTGGTTTCATGACGGAGTCTTTCATCAAGTCCTTTGAGAAGTGCACCGCCACCAGTCAGAACGACTCCACGATCGAGAAGATCAGCAGCGAGCTCCGGCGGAGTGCGATCCAACGTTCCTTTAACAGCGTTGACAATCGCGGCGACAGGTTCTTCAAGTGCCTTGCGAATATCTTCAGATGAAACGACTATCGTCTTTGGTAGACCAGTTGCGATATCTCGACCGCGAATCTCGGCATCTGGTTCATCACGCAATGGATAAGCAGAACCAATCGCCATCTTGATCTCTTCTGCCGTTCGCTCGCCAAGCATTAGCGAGAATTCTCGTTTGACCCAATTGATAATCGCCTGATCAAGCTCATCGCCGCCGACTCGGATGGAAAGCGACGAGACGATTCCACCAAGCGAAATAACAGCAACTTCCGTAGTTCCACCACCGATATCGACGACCATATTGCCAGTCGGCTCGTGGATAGGAAGACCTGCTCCAATCGCAGCGGCCATTGGCTCTTCAATGATGTAAACCTTGCGAGCGCCAGCCTCATAACCAGCATCTTTAACCGCTCGTTGCTCGACCCCTGTAATTCCGGAAGGAACGCAGATAACAATTCTTGGCTTCGCTAGATATGTACGTTTGTGAACCTGTCGAATGAAGTACTTGATCATCTCCGCAGTTGTGTCGAAGTCTGCAATAACGCCATCCTTGAGTGGACGGATTGCGACGATACTTCCCGGAGTTCGACCAATCATCTTCTTCGCTTCAGATCCGACTGCAAGCACGGCGCCGGTATCTTGATTGACGGCGACAACGCTTGGCTCGTTGAGAACTATGCCTTTGCCTCGGACATAGACCAGCGTGTTAGCAGTTCCAAGATCGATCGCCATATCTCGTCCGAGGAAGCTCCAACGATTGAGTGGGTTCGACATTATCTATTGCTCCTTATGCGCCGGGGAAGAAGATCTTGATCTCACGTTCTGCAGACTCAACCGAATCTGAACCGTGAACAATATTTTGGACAACACGCGTTCCTTGATCACGAGCGAGATCGCCTCGAATAGAACCAGGAGCCGCAACAGTTGGGTCTGTCGTGCCCGCGAGAGAACGGAAGCCCTCGATTACGCGTTCGCCTTCTGCGATGAGTGCGACGATTGGGCCAGAAGACATGAACTCAAGTAGCGGTTCGTAAAAAGGTTTTCCTTGATGCTCTGCATAATGGTTTTCTAGTGTTGCGCGATCAGCATGCAACATTCGAAGAGCGCCAATGGAATATCCCTTTTTCTCAATTCGGGAGATTACTTCTCCAACAAGGCCGCGACGAACGCCATCCGGTTTGATGAGAACCAGAGTGCGCTCTCGAGTTGAGGAGGTGTTTGCCACGGGGCGAAGTCTATTGGTCTTTCTTGGCTTCGCGCTCCGCCACCAATTTCGCACGAATCGCCTCACCTTTTCGACCAACCACGATGGCGGCAATCCAGAGGGCGAGGAATAAGGCGCCGACAAAGTACATCGTGAAAATCACTAGTCCGTAAGCAACCATGGCGAATTGCACTATCCAACCGAGAATCCATCCGCGACTTGTTCGTAGCGCTCCCGAAGCAAGTACAGCGCAAATTGCGATCAATGCACCGAGGAGAAGTTCGATCTTTCCAGTAGAAATTCGAGCTAGCAAAAGCGCAAATCCCATCACAAAGAACTCCATGATCAGAACGCTCCGCGCCAACATCTTCATTCGCCGCCACCCTTCAACTTCCTGATTATTCCTCTCGCTTCGCCCGCGGTAACAACTGATCCCGCGATGAGAACCGCACAACTTTCAGATCCATTTGAGCTGCGAGTATGTGCATCGGCAATAGCGCGTTTGATGGCATCTTCTAAGTTCTCTTCGCTCGCCACACGGTCTGGTCCGAATATCTCAGCTGCTTCAGCCTTGAGTTCAGCAATCGGCGCAGCTCGATGGGAAGAATTTCGCGTAACGACGACGCGATCCATGATTGTTTCGCACTCTTCCAAGATTCCGTCAACATCTTTATCTCCCATCGGCGCAATAACGCCGATAATCTGATCAAAATCGAATTCATCCATAATCGTCCGCTTGAGTGAAATCGCTCCATGCGGATTGTGTGCCGCATCAATAATTACCGTGGGATTTCTCAATACAACTTCACATCTGCCTGGAGAAGTTGCTGCAGCAAAAGCGTTTCGAACGAGTTCTTCATCGAGTTTCTTTTCGCCAGCAAAGACTTCCACTGCAGCCAACGCGGTCGCTGCATTTGAAGATTGGTGCTCACCATGGAGTGGCAAGAAGATATCTTCATAGTCACCGTAAACACCTTTGATTGACATGACTTGGCCACCAACAGCGAGAGAGCGTTGGGAAACGGCGTATTCGATTCCTTCTCTAATAGGTGTCGCGCTCATCTCGGCAGCCTTCTTCATCAATACGGTGGCAGCCTCTCTTTCTTGACGAGCCATCACCGCGAATGAGCCCTCTTTGAAGATTCCTGACTTCGTCGTTGCAATCTTGGTCAAGGTATCGCCGAGATATTGCATGTGGTCAAAGCCGATCGGAGTCATCACTGAGACGGCTGCATTGATGACATTTGTTGAATCCCACTCACCGCCCATGCCACATTCGAAAATCCCCACATCAACCGGAAATTCTGCAAATGCGACGAAAGATAAGGCGGTCATCGCTTCAAAGAAAGAGATTCGATTGGGCATCTTGCTATCGACCAAATCCAAATACATCACGATGTCTTCGTAAGTAGCAATCATTCCTTGAGCAGAGATCGGTTCGCCATTGATAGATATACGCTCAAGAAAAGACTCGAGATGAGGACTTGTGAAACGTCCGGTTCGTAGTCCGAGTTCTAGGCAAAGTGAATCAATCAATCGAGTAGTAGTCGTCTTGCCATTCGTGCCCGCAATATGAATAGTTGGGTAGGACAGTTGGGGCGAACCGAGTAGATTCGCAAGAAGCGCGATTCTCTCCAGTGATGGGGCGATTCGAGTTTCCGGCCATCTATTAAGCAAGGCGCGTTCAACCTCATCAAGGCGACGCTGTATATCAACTCCACTCATGTTATTCACGAGGAAGAGCGGCCAATAAAGAGTTGATCCGTTCTATCTCCGCAGTGCAGAAATCAAAACGGCCACGAATCTCCGTCACTACATCCATCGGAGCTTTCGCCATGAAGTTCTCATTCTCTAGTTTTACCCGAGCCGTCTCGCGATCTTTCGTGATTGCGGCAAGATCCTTGGTCAAACGTGCGCGTTCTGCTTTGACGTCGATACTTCCCGTGAGGTCCAAGTGAACTGTGAAATCTCCAATTTCAACCCTTGCGCTCGGCGAGAAACTAGATTCAGGAATATCGAGACGAACTAAGAAGCGGAGCGAAGATTCATAGCCTGCGAGCGGGCCAGAAATGCCCTCGATTTTGGCTTTGATGCGAGCGGAAGTCTTGATTCCTTGTTCGTTTCTAAATCGGCGGATCTCAGTGATCAACCGTTGTAGATCTGAAACAACTAAGGCAGATTCACGATCAATCGCAACTTCACTCTCCACCTTCGGCCATTGCGAGGTCACCAAAGTTTCGGACTTCGTCAGCGCAGTCCAGAGAGCTTCGCTGAGGAATGGCATGACCGGATGCATGATGCGGAAGAGGTGATCGAGAACGTGCCCGAGGACTCGGCGAGTTTGTTCCGCTCCTGCTCCCCCTTGGGCAAAAGTGTCTTTGATTAGCTCCAAATACCAGTCGCAGAGCTCATCCCATGCAAAGCGATAGATCGCATCACAACCTTTGGCAAACTCGAAGCTTTCGAAACAACGGTCGGTGGTAGCGATCGTCTCTTCAAGGCGATCAATGATCCAACGATCAACATGGTTGAGCTCATTCTTGCTTGGCATTGGTCCTTGAACATGCGCGCCATTCATGATTGCAAAGCGAGTGGCGTTCCACATCTTGGTTGCGAAATTTCGTGAGCCAGCAATCCAATCTTCAGCGAGCGCTTGATCCGTACCCGGGTTAGCTCCGCGAGCGAGCGTGAAACGAAGCGCATCAGATCCATATCTGTCCATGAACTCGATCGGATCCACTGTATTGCCGCGACTCTTACTCATCTTCTTGCCAAATTCATCGCGGACAAGACCGTGAAGTGCGACAACATTGAAGGGTTGTTTTCCATCCATCGCAAAGAGTCCGAAGAGCATCATTCGTACAACCCAGAAAAAGAGAATGTCATATCCGGTAACGAGAACTGATGTCGGGTAAAACTTCTTAAGATCATCAGTCTGCTCTGGCCAACCAAGCGTTGAAAAAGGCCATAGCGCTGATGAGAACCACGTATCAAGAACATCAGGATCTTGTTCGTAACCTGCAGGAGCGCTCTCGCCGGGACCAACAACGACTACTTCGCCATTGGGGCCGTACCAGACTGGAATGCGATGTCCCCACCAGAGTTGGCGCGAAATACACCAATCATGCATGTTATCGACCCAATCGAAATATCTTGGTTCAAGTTCTGTGGGAGAGATTGCAACGCGTCCATCGCGCACTGCATCGCCAGCCATCTTTGCAAGCGGCGCAACTTTGACGAACCACTGCATCGACAACCGCGGCTCAACAATTGTGTTGCAACGTGAGCAGTGACCGACGCTATGTTTGTAGGGACGTTTCTCCCAACCAAGCAGACCATCTTTGCGAAGTTGTTCGACAACCGCGCGGCGGGCATCAAACCTATCCAGACCATCGAATTGGGTACCGGTGCCCGACATCACGCCATCTTCATTCATGATGATGATCATCGGAACGTTATGTCGTTGTCCCATCTCAAAGTCGTTTGGATCGTGAGCCGCAGTGACTTTGACTGCGCCAGTTCCAAACTCTGGATCAACGATTTCATCAGCAATGATGGGAATCATGCGATTGACGTAAGGCAATCGAACTTTCTTGCCAATCATGTGCTTATAACGCTCATCATTGGGGTTGACCGCTACAGCGCCATCTCCAAGCATGGTTTCAGGTCGAGTAGTCGCAATAAAGATATGGTCACCATCAAGGTCGCCATATCGGATCTGTACGAATTCGCCATCAATTTCCTGGTAATCAACTTCGATATCAGAGAGCGCCGTTCTGCAACGTGTACACCAATTTATGATTCTTTCTGCGCGGTAGATCAATTCCTGGTCGTACAATTTCTTGAAAATAGTAAGAACTGAGTTGGAAAGTCCTTCATCCATGGTGAAGCGCTCTCGAGACCAATCGACGCTGGCGCCGATACGTTTCATTTGACCGAGGATTGCGCCACCAGATTCGTTCTTCCATTCCCACACTCGCGAAACAAATTTCTCACGCCCAAGGTCATGACGGGATTTACCTTCAGTTGCCAATTGCTTCTCAACGACGTTCTGAGTTGCGATTCCAGCGTGGTCCATTCCGGGCAACCAGAGCGTTTCGAAACCCTTCATCCTCTTCATGCGGATCAAGATGTCTTGCAATGTCAGATCAAGTGCATGACCAATGTGAAGCACGCCCGTGACGTTGGGTGGTGGAATGACGATACAGAAAGGTGGTTTATCCGATTTCGGGTTGGCGGTGAAATAGCCAGCGTTCAACCACTTCTGATAGATCGGACCTTCGATCTCCGCAGGAGTGAATGTTGAAGCGAGTTCGGACATAGTGCGCAATCCTACCGAGGACTACGCGGTCTTCTCTTCTCCGCGTTGCTTGGACGAACGCTTCACGCTATTTGGTCCACGTTCGATATATGTCGGAGCAGCCTTATCTCGAATGACTGCAGCAGTGACAATTACTTTGCCAACATCTTTGCGACTTGGAACTTCATACATGACTGGCAAGAGGATCTCTTCCATGATTGCTCGAAGTCCACGTGCACCTGTTCCATGAGCGATTGCTTGATCAGCGATGATTTCGAGCGCTTCTGCATCAATTTCAAGCTCGACTTCATCCATCTCAAAAAGATGTTGATACTGCTTCACGAGAGCATTCTTTGGTTCGGTAAGAATCTCAAGAAGTGCCGCACGATCCAAACTTTCGACGGATGTCATCACAGGTAGACGTCCAATGAATTCTGGAATCATGCCGAATTTCAAGAGATCTTCCGGCATCACTTCAGCAAATGGATCGACTTTCTCCTTTGCATCAGCGAGCTTAAGCGCTGCGTTGAACCCAACGCCGGCTTTTCCTTTTCGACCTTCAATGATCTTCTCAAGTCCAGCAAAGGCGCCACCGACGATGAAGAGCACATTTGTCGTGTCGATTTGAATGAATTCTTGATGCGGATGTTTACGTCCACCTTGAGGAGGGACAGAAGCGGTTGTACCTTCCAAGATCTTCAGCAGCGCTTGCTGAACTCCTTCACCAGAGACGTCACGAGTAATGGAGGGGTTTTCGCTCTTGCGAGCAACTTTGTCAATCTCATCGATATAGATGATTCCTGTTTCAGCTTTCTTGACATCAAAGTCAGCTGCTTGAATCAACTTGAGAAGAATGTTCTCCACATCTTCGCCGACATAACCTGCCTCGGTAAGAGCTGTGGCGTCTGCGATTGCGAAAGGTACGTTGAGCATTCTTGCCAAGGTCTGAGCGAGGAGAGTCTTTCCGCAACCAGTCGGACCGAGAAGCAAGATATTGCTCTTGGAAATCTCAACCGAATAATCGCGGTGGCGATCGCCTGACTTGATTCGCTTGTAATGGTTGTAGACCGCGACTGACAGTGATCTCTTTGCTCGATCCTGTCCAATCACATATTGATCGAGAAATTCATAAATTTGTTGTGGCTTGGGAAGTTCTTGAAGTCCAACGCCCGAAGCTTCCGAAAGTTCGTCCTCGATGATTTCGTTGCAGAGATCAATGCACTCGTCGCAGATATAAACGCCAGGGCCAGCGATAAGTTTCTTGACTTGCTTCTGGGTCTTGCCACAGAAGGAACACTTGAGAAGATCGCCGCTTTCACCGATGCGAGTCACGATTGCCTACTTTCGTCAGGGAAGGCTCTAATGGTAGGTCGGAGCACTTCCCCGACGTGGGTGTTAGTTGTTCGCCCTGAGAGGAATTACTTCTTGGCAGCTTTACGGCTCGCAAGTATTTGATCGACGAGACCGTATTCGACCGCTTCTGCTGCAGTCAGAATCTTGTCTCGCTCAATGTCCTTGCCAATTTCTTCTTTCGATTTTGTGGTGTGCTGAGAAAGCATGATCTCAAGTAGCTCTCGCATGCGAAGGACTTCCTTCGCTTGGATCTCGATATCAGATCCTTGTCCGCCACCTTCGCTGTAAGGCTGGTGAATCAGGATTCGAGAATGCTCGAGAGCAAATCGCTTTCCTTTTGTTCCACCTGCCAAGAGAACGGCGGCGGCGGAGGCAGCTTGTCCAAGACAGATAGTCATGACATCTGGTCGAACGAATTGCATCGTGTCATAAATCGCCGTGAGAGCGGTAAATGATCCACCTGGCGAATTTATGTACATCATGATGTCTCGATCTGGATCCATTGATTCCAGCGTCAAGAGCTGTGCCATTACATCGTTGGCGACTGTGTCATCGATTGCTTGACCAAGGAAGATGATGCGCTCTTCGAAGAGCTTTGTATAAGGATCGAGGCGCTTCCAGCCATAGGAAGTTCGCTCTTCAATCGTCGGTAGAACGTAGCGGTTCTGGAAATCGTAATTGGTCATCGCGCTGTTCCTCCGCTTCCTGAGACTTGTCCGGCTGATTTCACAACGTGATCAACAAAGCCATATTCCTTCGCTTCTTCGGCATTAAACCAACGATCGCGATCAGAATCCGCAGTGATGGTCTCCACTTTTTGTCCAGTGTGGAATGCAATCAATTCAGCCATCTTCTTCTTAGTAAATGACATCTGCTCAGCTTGAATCTTGATATCTGAGGCTGTTCCACCAATTCCGCCAGACGGTTGATGCATCATGATGCGAGCGTGAGGAAGCGAATAACGCTTTCCTGGCGCACCGGCGCAGAGAAGGAATTGGCCCATCGAAGCTGCAAGTCCCATCGCAACAGTTGCGACATCATTCTTGATGTATTGCATCGTGTCGTAGATGGCCATACCCGCGCTGATAGAACCGCCAGGTGAGTTAATGTAGAGATAGATATCTTTTTCAGGATCTTCTGCTGCAAGGAGAAGCATCTGTGCAGCAATTGCATTTGCCATTGAATCCTCAACGACAGAGCCTAGAAAGATGATGCGTTCCTTGAGCAGTCGGTTGTAGACCTGGTCATCAAGGGACCCTGAGCCTGGCGTCGCAAGGCGTGGGGTAATAATCTCCACAGATTCCTCCTGGATATGCGTACTTTTTCGAACTATGTAGTGACCCTAACGCCCAGAACCTGCTTTTGCTTCCTCGAATTGGGAAATTCCTGCTCTGTTCGCTCAGGGCAGAGCGTTATTCGGTTGCGGGAGCCTCAGTTGGTTTCGCCGTGAGTTTGGAGAGGTCAACTTGATTGCCCGAAGCATCAGTGATCTTGACCTTCTCTAAGGCAATCGCGAGAGCTTTGGTTCGAGCTACTTCTGCCATGAGAGCGGCGACTTGTCCACCTTGGGTGATCTGATTGGCGAATTGTTCGGGTGTCATTCCATAACGAGCAGCAGTTCTAACCAAGTACTCAGTTAGTTCCCCTTCTGAGACTTGAACTTCCTCTGCCTTAACAATCGCATCAAGGAGGAAATCTGCGCGAACAGATCGATTGATTTCTTCTGTGACTTCCTTGCGATGAACATCATCTTCGAGACGATCTTCCTTCTCAAGATGGCTATTTACTTCATCTTCGACCAGGTTTTCAGGGACTGGAATATCAAGAGTGTCGAGAAGGTGCTTCAAGAGATTGTCGCGAGCTTGAGCGCCTTGTTCCATCGACTTCACTCGAGTCAATCTTTCACGGAGATCGGCACGAAGCTCGGTGAGATTTTCGAATTCGCTCGCGAGTTTAGCGAAATCGTCATTGAGATCAGGAAGCTCACGCTTCTTGACGGCTTGAACCGTAACTTCTACTTCACCGGTCTCGCCTTCTTGCATACCAACAAGTTGGGTCTGGAAAGTCTTTTTCTCTCCTGCATTTAATCCGGCAAGCGCTTCATCTAGTCCATCAATCATTCGATTTGAGCCGACTTCGTAAGAGATTCCATTTGCGGAGCCGCCTTCGACTTCCTTGCCGTCAACGCGTGCCACCAAATCAATAGCGACAAAATCGCCAGTTTCGATCGATTTCTCGACTGCAGTCAAAGTTCCGAAACGTAGGCGCAGTGACTCAAGTTGGTCTTCCACATCTTTATCGGAAACGACAACATCATCTACTTTGATATCGATTGCAGAAAAATCAGGCAGATTTATTTCTGGTCGAATATCAACTTCGACTTCGAACTTCACAAGCTCGTTATCTTTCAATTCTTTAATATCGACTGTGGGTCTTCCAACAACGAGCACTTCGTGTTCACGTGCGGCTTGAGAATAGAACTCAGGGAGCGCGGAGTTGATTGCTTCATCGAGAACAGTGCCTCGACCAACGCGTTGATCGATCATCTGTCGCGGAACTTTTCCTTTTCGGAAACCTGGAATGACAATTCGCTCAGAGATAGATTGGTAAGCAGCAACGACATGTGGCTCAAGATCGGTGAAGTCCACATCGATGGAGATTCGTACTCGTGTTGGCGAAAGGGATTCGACAGCGCTTTTCACGAGACTCCTTATGATCGAGAACTTTGATTACTGGTCGGGGCGGAGGGACTCGAACCCACGGTCTTCTGCTCCCAAAGCAGACGCGCTAGCCACTACGCTACGCCCCGCGGCGCAGACGGCAGAGTCTAGATGAAAAATTCACAACTGATTACCCGAGCCGATACCGTATGCCCCCTTAGGGTTGCATAAGCCCTAAGTAAGCGAAGTTTGCGGGTGTAGCTCAATGGTAGAGCCCTAGCCTTCCAAGCTAGTTATGCGGGTTCGATTCCCGTCACCCGCTCCATATAAAGCTCCGATCAAAAAGCCTCACTTCATTAACTGTTGGTCACGTTTCCCACCTGAGTTACTAAGGCAGTTCCGGTAATTGTCATCGGATAAGAGTTTGTATTTGCTTTTCCGTCCCAAATCGAAACCGCTAGGGATGAATTTGAAGAGCCCGTAATTACCGTACCGATGACTCTGAATGTGTAACCCTTCCATTCTGTTGTCGAGCGAACATCGCTGGAATATGACATCGAATAGTCATATGTAAGTGTGTTACCGGAGCCAGAAGCATTTAACGTAAGCCCAAAAGATCCTGACGCATAAGAACATTGACCTCTCACGACAATGTCAAAACTGTAACTCTTGTTCGCTTCAAGAGTGCCGAAATATGAGCTTTGCGATGAACCCATTGGCGTTGATGTCGATAAAGAAAACGAAGCAATTGAATAGGTGTACGCATTTGAAGGTCCAGCTGCACCAGTTGCACCTGTCGCTCCTGTTGCACCAGTAGCGCCCGTCGCGCCAGCAGGACCTGTTGCGCCCGTTGGTCCAGTCGCACCGGTTGCACCCGTTGGCCCTGCAGGTCCTGTTGCTCCCGTTGCACCTGTTGCACCGGTATCACCTTTTAATCCTTGTAAACCAGTTGCACCTGTAGCGCCAGTTGCTCCAGTGTCACCTTTTAATCCTTGAATACCTTGCAAACCTGTAGCACCGGTCGCACCTGTATCTCCTTTTGCACCTTGTGGCCCCGTGAGTCCCATCGGTCCAGTTGCGCCAGTTGCGCCTGTCGCTCCTGTATCCCCCTTATCCCCTTTCTCTCCTTTTTCTCCTTGAGGACCTTGCGGACCAACATCACCTTTCTCTCCTTGTGCGCCAACACTTCCAGTCACTGAGGAACCTTTATCTCCAGCTTTTCCATCGGCGCCAGATGCACCTGCCGGTCCACGAAGACTGACCGGCGCTGGCCACCTGTTATTTGCTTTGGGGCCGTAAATATTGAATGTCGCAACATCGATATAGAAATCGCCATTAACACCGATCTTCGACGTTGGCGCACCTTTTCCATTGAGAACTGTGTTCGTCACAGTTGTATTGGTACGACCTGCAGCATTTGTTGGCGTCACAACAAAACTTGAAATCAGTATTGACGAGAGAAGAATTCTGATGAGAGAGTGATGTCCGGACATGTCCATTCCTACTGACGTGGTTTCTTTCTGAAACCTGGGACGAAAATCGTGAAACCGTTCTCGGGAGAATGTAAGAAGGATTTTTCTCTAGGAATTCTCAGAATCGCCGCGTATAAGCCTGAATTCAGGCCTAAAAAAGGTGAGAACTCTGAGGTGTCTCTCATGAGGAATGACTTTTCAACTCAGATTAGAATAGTTCCATCACGCCATCGAATACGAGAGTGTTCGAAGTGCTCAACCTACGAAAGGGTATGAATGAACAAGAAGAAGATGCTTGCAGCAACAGCGCTCGCTGGTGTTGCGATCACCCTGGGAACTGCTGGTGGCGCATCTGCTCATGGACCAATGGGCGGAAATGGCGGAGGACTCACCACAATTCTCAATGGACTTGTCTCAAAGGGAACTTTGACACAGGCACAAGTTGATGCAATCAACAAGGCGCTTGCAGATGCTCGCGCTGCTGGTGATGCTGCTCGAACTGCAAGACGCGCCGCATTCACCAAAGTCGTCACTGACACTCTTGGTATCACTGAGGCAACATTGACCTCGCGTCTCCAAGCTGGCGATTCACTAGCAACTATTGCTGGTGCAAAGAAAGATGCTCTTATCACTGCACTCGTCGCTCTTGAGACAAAAGAGATCGATGACGCAGTCGCTGCCGGAAAACTAACCGCAGCTCAAGCCACGACCATGAAGGCGAATGTCAAAGCTCGCGTAACTGCGATGGTTGAAAACACTCGCGGCATGGGCAGAGGCATGGGACATGACGGCATGGGTAAGGGCGGACGCTTCTAACCTTTCCAAGTGATTTCTTTCATGTAAACCTCCTTAGATAGAGGGAACCGCTGGCAGAAATGCCAGCGGTTTCTTTTTTTATTTGAGAGAGTTGCGCTGTGCGGATTCATATCGGCAGCGATCATGCTGGGCTCGATTTCAAGAATCGGATCATTGAACATCTGAATGCTCAAGGGCATAAGGTCACTGATCACGGGCCACATTCCTTTGATCCACTCGATGATTACCCGATCTTCTGCATTCCTGCCGCTGAAGCAGTCGCGAAAGACCCCGGTTCATTTGGAATCGTGCTGGGAGGCTCTGGAAATGGCGAGCAGATGGCCGCAAATAAGGTCAAAGGGATTAGGGCCGCTCTAGTCTGGAGTCTCGAGACTGCAAAGCTTGCGCGAGAACATAACGATGCAAACGTGATTTCACTTGGCGGCCGTATGCACGATGAAGCTTTCTGCCTCCAGCTCGTTGATACTTTTCTTGCAACGCCATTCACTGGCGATGAACGTCATGTTCGAAGAATTGGACTGATCGCTCGTTATGAGAAAGATGGATCGCTTTAGTTTCTAATGTAAGTGAAATCTGTAACTCGATGTTCTTTCTTGATTCCTTTTCCTTCAAACTTTGTCAGAGGTCTCCAATCAGGTCGCGGAACAACACCTCCCTTGAATTCTTGAAAACTTTCAAAGTTTTTCTCAATCTCTTCTGCATAAGGAAGCCAGTCGGTGGCGATTTGAACTCGCCCGCCATGTTTGAGTTTTCGAGCTAAGAGTTCTATGAATTGCGGTCTAAGAAGACGTCGCTTATGTTGTTTGCGCTTTGGCCAAGGATCCGGAAAAAAGATATGCACAACATCAACGGATTTATCGCCTATATGGTGATTGAAGACATCCCATATATCGCCTTCGATGATCTTGAGATTTCTTATTCCTGCGCGCTCGGCGCGAATAATCAGAGCGCCAATTCCGGGTTTGTGTACTTCAACGGCAATGTAGCCAATCTCCGGATTTGATTGCGCAATCTCTGCAGTGGCTTCCCCCATTCCGCTCCCAATTTCAATCACAACTTCTCGAGGATGGAGAGAAGGAAAGACTTCGCGGGGGTTAATGGTGCCTTGAAGCGGAATCTCAAACTTATTCCAATGATTGAGTAGGGCCTCAGCCTGCGCCTTCGTCATTCTTTCGCCTCGAAGGCGGAAGCTCCTCAATCGGAACTTGTCGGGTAGCGAATCCTCCACATGGCAAAGATTGCCATCTCTGCTTTGATACGCGCATGCCAGGAAACAACATCACGCGCGCCGAAGCGGCAGAACGCTCCGCACACCTCAAAGTCCATCACTATGACGTCACTATCGATGTCACTCACGGTGAAGAGACATTCATCGCTACAACCAAGGTCACCTTCAGTTGTGACAAGCCCGGTTATGCGACCTTTATTGATGCAGTCGGAAAGCGGATCATCTCAGCACAACTCAATGGCGTGGCAGTCGACACTTCCTCCTTTGATGGCGAATCGCTTAACTTGAAGGATCTTAAGGCTGAGAACGAGTTGGAAGTCTCGGTGGAAGCGATCTACTCGAAGAGCGGCGAGGGTCTACAGCGTTCCGTGGATCCGGTCGATAACGAGGTTTATCTCTACTCTCAAGGTGAGACCGCCTTCATTCGAAATATGTACCCGTGTTTTGATCAGCCAGATCTCAAGTCAACATTTACATTCACCGCAATTGCTCCGTCACATTGGGAAGTCATTTCCAATAATCCATTCTCAAAGAAGATTGATCTTGGAAATTCCACAAAGTGGGAGTTCACAAAGACTCCCGTCATGTCTACTTACATCACCGCAATTGTTGCTGGCCCTTACGCTCGCGTGGATGATGTTTATGTCGGAGAGAAGAAGATTCCGCTCAGCTTGTTCTGCAGAAAATCACTTTTCCAGCATCTCGATGCCGACTCAATCTTCGAAGTGACGAAGCAAGGATTTGCATATTTCGAGAAGGTCTTCGGATTGGCATATCCGTTTGATAAGTACGACCAGATTGCCGTCGTGGACTTCAACTGGGGCGCGATGGAGAATGCTGGTTGCGTGACCTTCCGAGAAGATCTTCTTGTCTTCCGTTCTAAAGTGACCGAACGAATGCACAACGCACGGGCCAACACGATCCTCCACGAAATGGCACACATGTGGTTTGGAAATCTAGTCACGATGAAATGGTGGGATGACCTTTGGCTCAACGAGTCATTCGCCGAATGGTCTTCCTATCTAGCTCTTGTGGAATCAACGCGATTTAAGAATTCATGGGCAGGATTCAATGCGGAGCGTAAGAACGGGGCCTATCGCCAGGACCAACTCTCCTCCACTCATCCAATCGCATCGGACATGATTGATATCGATACTGTGAAAGCAAACTTTGATGGCATTACTTATACCAAGGGTGCATCTGTTCTTCACCAGCTCGTTGCATATGTGGGTAGAGAGAATTTCATCTCCGCCCTCCAGAAGTACTTTGCAAAGCACGCCTACAAAAACACAACGATGGATGATCTACTTAGCGAACTAGAGAAAGCAAGCGGACGTGACCTCAAGCCTTGGGTAAGCACCTGGCTCCAAACTGCCGGAGTTAACACGCTTCGTCCGGTTCTGAACATCGCTGGCGACACCTATCAATCAGTCGCGATCGCCCAAGAAGCGCCGTTGATTCCACAAGGTTCCAGCGAATTGCGTCCTCATCGACTCAAAGTTGGACTCTTTGATCTCAACGCTGGCCAACTCGTGCGACGTAAATCAATCGAACTTGACGTCAGCGGTGCATTAACCACCGTTGATGCTCTGGCTGGTGAAAAGGTTGCAGATCTCTTGCTTATCAATGATGGAGATCTCTCTTTTGCAAAGATTCGGTTAGATGATCGATCTATCGCAACAATCAAGAAGAATCTTGGCTCACTTCGCGACAATCTCGCCCGAGCTCTCTGCTGGTCTGCCGCATGGGACATGCTTCGTGATGCCGAGCTCTCTGCCTCCGATTTCATAGATATCGCAGTTGCAGGTCTTGCTGGTGAAGATGACATCACCACCGTCACGGTACTTGGCGGTCAAATCTCTGGCGCGGTCGAAATATACGCATCGGACAAGAATCGAGATGCTCTTCGCGAGAAGATTGCATCCGAGATTCACGCTCTTTTGCATAAGGCAGCACCGGGAAGTGATTTCCAACTTCAATTCGCTCGAATCTTCAGTGGACTTGCTCATACGAAAGCCCAAGGTCAGCAAGTTCGCGAATTACTCGATGGCAAGCTTTCAGGTCTTGTGATCGATGCCGATCTGCGTTGGACATTGTTGATGTCACTCGTCGAGCGCGGACTCTCAAGTACCGAAGAAGTAGAAGCGGAGCTCAAGCGCGACAACACATTGACTGGAAAGTTGTCCTATGAGCGTTGTCTCGCAGCTCTCCCAACTCAGGAAGCCAAGGAAAAAGCATTCGTGACTGCGACCGAGGATCCTTCGATCTCAAATTGGTCGCGCGTCTCTGCGATGCAGGGCTTCTTGCGTCCTCTGCATCGTGAGATCACAGCTCCTTTTACAGATAGATACTTCGATCTGATTCTCGAGAAGTACAACACCTCTTCATATGAAGTCTCATCGAAGATCGTTGACCTGCTCTATCCGGCCTATAACGTGAGCGCGGAGGTAGTTTCCAAGACTGAAGCTTGGCTAAGTGGTGCTGGCAAAGATGGACATCCAACTCTTCGACGCCATGTTATTGAAGCGAAAGAGGCGATGGAGCGAGCGTTGAAAGTTCGAGCGATCGATCGTTGAGTTTTACTCGTTGATACGAGTAATGAGATCTTCTTTAACGCGCTTCTTCTTTGACTTCTTCATGTTCTCTTGTGCAATCACAAGAACGATGACCAGCAGGAAGATGCTTACTGGGGTGATAAAGAACCAGATCACACCGTGAAGAAATGAAAGTGGTACTCCCGGAAGCGAGCCATCTTCGTTAAGCGCCAATCTCAGCACGGGGCGAGTTTAGGCAGTTGCGGCAACAACTCCAAACTGCTCCAGATATGGCATCCATCTCTTATCTGCCCGACCAGTTCCAAGAATTCGCCATGCGGCACCGACTGGTTCACGTGGTAGAGATCTCAATCTCCACCCTAACTCTTTCAATGTTCTATCAGCTTTGAGATGGTTGCAACGATGACATGCGCTGACGACGTTATCCCACGCATGATCGCCTCCCCTGCTGCGAGGAATCACATGATCAATCGATGTTGCAGTCGCTGCGCAATACACACAACGTCCACCGTCGCGAGCAAAGATTGCGCGGCGAGAAAGTGGAACTGTGTGGCGATAAGGAATCTTCACGAACTTATGAAGGCGAATGACTGCAGGAAGAGTAAAAGATCCTGATGCATAACGAAGTTCGATACCCGATTCTTCAACCATCGTTGCTCGATTATTCAAAACTAAAATGAGCGCGCGTCTATCAGAGACGACACCTAGTGGCTCATAGGTGGCGTTGAGAACCAAAGTCCTTCTCGATGAAATGGACACCGTTTCGACACCTTCCGTGCGACGCGTGGCTCGCGTCGTGAGGGAAATCCTGCCTCAAGGTGGCGAGATTTTCTCGGAATTCAGGTTAACTTCTTATAAAGTCTCGCTCACATGAACCTAAACCTGACCCTCTCCGAGGCGGTCGACTGGTTCCTTGGAGCGCCGCTTCGAATCTTGGTCATCACCATTCTGGCCTTGATCCTCCAGCAGATTGCCTCAAGGGCGATCACTCGTGCTCTCAGCAAAGTTGCAGAAACGGATTTCATTCCTGGGGAACGGACCCATGCAACACGTCAGCGCGAACGCGCACGCACTGCGGCCACTGTTCTCAAGAGTCTCTCCAAAGCGATCATTGGGATGATTGCTGGAGCAATGATCCTCGGAGAACTGGGGGTTGATCTTGGTCCCCTTGTCGCTTCAGCTGGAGTAGTCGGCTTTGCCGTGGGCCTTGGCGCTCAGTCAATCGTGCGCGATGTCTTCTCAGGCATCATCATGTTGATTGAAGATCAATATGGAGTTGGCGATGAAGTCGAGGTCCTTGAAGTCAAAGGGATTGTCGAGTCAGTAGGACTTCGCATCACATCGGTGCGAGATAAACAAGGCACGCTCTGGTTCTTGCGCAATGGCGAAATTCTTAAAGTTGGAAATAAGTCTCAAAGACCACGCGGTTGATTGACCATGGCATCTGCTGCCATCTGCAAGTAATTCCATAACTCATCTTTTAACTCATCACTCATCTTCAACTCATCAACTGCAGATCTCATATTTCCTAGCCAAGCATCTCGCTCCGCTTTACCGATAGAAAAAAGCGCATGACGCATACGTAGCCTGGGGTGTCCTCTCTTTTCGCCATACGTCGTCGGTCCGCCCCAATATTGCTCGAGGAACATCAAGAGTCGTTCTGCCGCACCTTTAAAATCATCATCGGGGTACATCGGACGAAGAATGGGATCGACAGCGACAAGGGCATAAAAATGTGAAACGAGCTGCTCGAATGTCGCGTGACCGCCCATCTCCTCATACTTGCTCATGCTCGACGTGCAACCTTGAGCGACCAAAGACCAAGAATTGAAACAGGAATAGCGGCAAAGAAGCAGAGCCAGCCATAAGAAAGATTGGCTATGACCACACCGGCGATGGCGCCGCCCGCTGCTCCCGAGAGATTCATGACTAGATCGCTGGCGCCTTGAACCGAAGTTTTCAATTCAGGATCGACAGATTCGGTCAAGAACGCGGAACCTGCAATCAAAGTGCACGACCAGCCAAGCCCCAATAAGAAGAGTCCTACGCCCAGAACAAAAGCGTTATCGGGAGCGGAAAAACCAGCGACGACTGATGCGAGTAGAAGTGTTGCCACACCTAATTGGATAGTGCGAACTCTGCCGATTCGATCGCTCATTGTGCCCACTAATGGTGAGAAGGCATACATGCCAACGACGTGAACACTGAT